>JAEEGG010015876.1_pt1 | contig 15736 bp, 14 predicted proteins | sample 9134161 | NCBI WGS metagenome assembly JAEEGG01 (sample SAMN16246543, study PRJNA631951) | gut metagenome | biome: gut microbiome; feature: rumen; material: CR-attached | host: Bos | place: Iran: Karaj | collected 2018-10
CATGTCAGTCCACTCGACGCTCTCGCCGTCGGCGGCGGCCGCGAGATTGGCGGCGGTGTCGCCGATGCCGTTCAGTTCCTTGAACCAGATCTTGGCGTGCTCCTTCTCGTTGTCCGCGGTCTTGAGGAAGAGCTCGGCGATCTGCTCATAGCCCTCCTTCTTGGCCTTGGAGGCGAAATAGGTGTACTTGTTTCTCGCCTGGGACTCGCCGGCGAAGGCGGCCTGGAGATTCTTTTCGGTCTGTGTGCCGGCATAAGGACTGGCCTTTTTCTCGGCTACCGGGCGAACGTTTTCACCGGAGACTCCGCAGACGGGGCAGACGGGTTCGGCGCCGTCCTCGACTTCGAAGATCTCGCCGCAGAGCAGGCATTCGTACTTTTTCATAATGGTACCTCTTTCAAAAAAATAGTGGTGTATGTTCAGGTGTGTGTTCGGGTGTCGTTTTCCGGCAGCTCCTCCGTCCCGGCTTTTTCCTTCTCTCCTTTCCTCCTTCTCTCTCTTATGATGAAAGGCAGGTGGAACAGCGTTATCAGCACCGCGCCGAGCAGGACTATGCGCAGGAAATACGCGTACCAGCCGTGGTTGAGGTTGAGGTAGGGCAGCCCCTCGAGCGGGGGCCTCGAGAGAAAGAAGAAGTTCGTCTCGTAGACCGAGAAGGCTCCGTTCACGTAGAGCGTGAGGAAGGCGAGCGCGAGCAGGATGCCGGTGTCCTCGAACAGGCTGCGCAGGCCGAGTTTCGCCTCGCCGGCGGCGATGAGGAACATGGAGAACCACATGAGCGCCGCGTGATAAAGGAAGCCCTGGTAGGGGCTGATCGATGTGAAGTCGGTGCCGTTCGTGGGGATAAGGAGGGCCAGCAGGCTGCCGAGCGTCCCCATAACGGCGACGAAGTTGATTACGAGGCCCCTGACCCTGCTCTCTTTCGCGAAGGTTATGAAGAAGAGGGCGAACAGCATGAGGCTGCACAGGTGGAAGGGCAGGCTCTGGGGATCCAGGTGCATGCCTCCGCCGGGGCTGTCGACCATGTCGCTGAGGATCTTGCTTGTCTCGCTGAGGACGCATATGCCGGTTATAAGGTAGCCGGCCTGTTTGAGTTTGAATCTGAAGACCCTGGCTATGACGGTCAGCAGGACGATGAACGCCGCGCTGAGACCGAGCCAGATGAAATGCTCCGTAGAGAACATGACCTCGCCTCTTTCCCGGATATTACTGCTGTCTGCCGTCGGCGTTCTTCATCGTGGGGAACAGAAGGACGTCGCGTATGGAGGCGCTGTCGGTAAGCAGCATGACCAGGCGGTCGACGCCGAAACCGAGCCCGCCGGTGGGCGGCATGCCGTAGCTGAGGGCGTTGATATAGTCGTAATCGACCCTGGCGCCAGTGGAGGGATCGGCGGCCCTGCGGTCGGCGACCTGCTTCTCGAAGCGCTCGCGCTGGTCGATGGGATCGTTGAGCTCCGAGAACGCGTTCCCGTACTCGGTGGTGCAGATGAAGTACTCGAAGCGCTCGGTGAAGGCGGGATCGTCGGGCTTGCGCTTGGCAAGAGGACTGATCTCCACCGGATAGTCGTAGATAAAGGTCGGCTGGATGAGTCTGTCCTCGGCAAAGGCGTCGAAGAAGGCGGCAAGGATGGCGCCGCGGGTGCGGAGCTCGGGCAGCTCGACGCCGTGCGCGACGGCGCAGGCGACGGCCTCCTCATCGCTATTCCAGTCGCGGAAGTCGACCCCGGAGTACTTTTTCACGGCCTCGGCCATGGTGAGCCTCTCCCAGTGCCCGAGATCGACCTCGGTGCCCTGGTAGGTGATCTTCTCGGAGCCGCAGACCTTCTTTGCCAGCGTGCGCATCATGTCCTCGACAAGGTCCATCATGCCGCGGAAGTCGGTATAGGCCTGGTAGAGCTCGACCGACGTGAACTCAGGGTTGTGCTTCTGGTCCATGCCCTCGTTCCGGAAGATGCGGCCGACCTCGTAGACGCGGTCCATTCCTCCGACTATGAGGCGCTTGAGATAGAGCTCGGTCTCGATGCGCAGCACCATGTCCATGTCGAGCGTGTTGTGATGCGTGTAGAAGGGCCTGGCCGCCGCGCCTATCTCGAACGGGGTGAGTATGGGGGTGTCGACCTCGAGGAAGCCGCGCGCGTCAAGGAAGGCGCGAAGCTCGCGCAGGATGGCGGAGCGCTTCACGAAGGTCTCTTTGACCTCGGGATTGACGATGAGATCGACGTATCTCTGGCGGTAGCGCTGCTCCTGGTCGGTGAAGCCGTGAAACTTCTCGGGCAGGGGCAGAAGGGCCTTGGCCAGCAGGACGATGTCAGTCACGTGAACGGAGATCTCGCCGCTCCTGGTCCTGAACACGTAGCCCTCCGCGCCGACGATGTCGCCGACGTCCCACTTTTTGAAGCCGAGGTTGTATTTCTCCTCCCCGAGGTCGTCCCTCGAGAGATAGAGCTGGATCTCACCCTGTCGGTCGGCCAGGTGGGCAAAGGAGGCCTTGCCCATAATGCGGCGGCTCATGATGCGGCCGGCTATCCTGACCTCGGTGCGCGGGGCCCTGCCGTCCTCGGGCGGGTCGGTGAAGCTTGCTTTTATGTCCGCGCTGTAAGCGTTGACGTCGTAAGAGGTGAGCGCGAAAGGATCGCAGCCGGCGGCCTTGAGCCCGGCAAGCTTATCGCGCCGGACCTCGATCTCGCCCGCGGGGCTGGCCGCGGAGCCGCCGTTGATATCAACGGAACCGTTCTCTGCCATTGCGGTCACCGTTCAGATGTGCTTTTTGGTGCGCTCGACGCTGATTATCTTCAGCTTGAAGCTCGCGCGGGGCGCCTCGACGGTGACGGTGTCGCCCGCGTGGTGGCCGAGCAGGGCCTTGCCGATGGGGGACATGTCGGAGATGACGTTCTCGGAGGGGTTGACCTCGTTCGAGCCGGCGATGATAAAGGTCACGTCCTCGTCCGCCTCGGGATCCCTGACGGATACGGTGGAGCCAACGGATACCGCGGAGGTGTCGACAGTCGTCTCGTCGACGATCTCTGCGTTGCGGATGAGCTCGTCGAGTTCCTTGATCCGGGCCTCGACCTTGGCCTGCTCGTTGCGGGCCTCGTCATATTCGGCGTTCTCGGAGAGGTCGCCGAAGCCTCTGGCTACCTCGATGTCGTGGACGATCTCGCCCCTGCGGGTGTTCTTCAGGTACTCGAGCTCCTCTTTGAGCGCGTTGAAGCCTTCCTGGGTGTAGGTAACGATCCTCGATGCCATTGCTGTTTATCCTTTCAAAACATATGATTCAAATTTTTCGTCCTTATGTTCCGGCCTTGCGCGCGGTCTTGTGCGATGCGGGGCGCAAAAGCGCGGGGTGATGCGCCGCGGCGCGCCCTGTGCGCGCCGCACCGGACGGGGAACCTGTCACTTCTTCAGCGTCGCCACCGCTTTCTGAAGCTGGTTGTCTTCAGCGTCGCCGATGTCGTAGTAGTTGCGGTCCGCCAGAGCCGGGTCGGGCTCGACGGCGACGTCCGGCGCGATGCCGATCCCGTCGTAGCAGTCGGACAGCGGAGGCAGGTACTTGCGGTTGGTGAGCTTGAGCGCCCCCGCGTAGCCGTAATAGGACAGGTTGATTATCGTCTGCATGCTTCCCTTTCCGAAGGTCTGCGTGCCGACCGATACCGCTATATTATAGTCCATAAGGGCCGAGGTGAACAGTTCGGCCGCGCTGGCCGAGTTCCCGTTGCAAAGAACGGCGCAGCGGCCCTCGACGGCGGAGCGGTAACGTCCGATGTCCTCCTCGGAGACGTTGCAGGAGGAATAGTCGCCGGTACTGCCGTAGCTGACGGGCTTGACCTTGGTGACCTCCTCGCTGCCGGACCTGTCCTTCGTGCGGATGACGGTCTCGTCGCGCCTGAGCAGGGTGCTCAGCACCGCGGTGACGGAGGCAAGGTCCCCTCCGGGGTTGTATCTCACGTCGAACACGAACAGGCCGCAGCCGGCGGCGATCAGCGCGTCCATGGCCTCGCGGAACTGGACGGGCGTCGTCAGATCGAAGTTGGATATGCGCACGATGCCGACCGACGGGTCGGTCGAGCACACCCTGTACATTACGGAGGTCGATGTGAAATGCGCCCTCTCTATCGAGAAGGGTATCCTCTCGGACAGATCGCTCCCCCGGGCGACGGTGAACTCGGCCGTGGTCCCGGCGCTGCCCTGCAGCATCTTGACCGCGGTCTCGTAGCCGAGCGACGACACCTCGACGGCGCTGTCGCCCGTGCCGACCGTTACGATGCGGTCGCCGGCGCGTATGCCTGCGGCGGCGGCCGGCGAGTCCTTGCTGACGGATATGACCTTTATGCAGGAGTTCCCGGTGTCCTGGATTATCGTGACGCCGATGCCCTGGGTGTCGCCGGCGTTCTCGGCTGTGAGGGCGGCGTACTCTTCGGCGTCGAAGTAGTAGGCGTATCTGTCGTCCTTGATGGTTATGAAGCCGGAAAGCAGCGACTTGCAGAGCTCCTCCTCGTCGATCTCGAAATAGGAGTTCTGTTTTATCAGGTCGATGATGGTCCCGAGCTTTCCGGTGGCGCCTGACCGGCCGCTGTTCTGAGACGAGGCGGCGGCAAGCGCGGCCTGCCTGGCCCTTGCGACGGAGCCGGACACCGCGAATCCCGTCATGAAGCTGAACACGAGGGTCAGCGACAGGAGAACGATGACTAAAGGAAGCGCAACTTTTCTGGTCTGTTTCATTCTGAACCGTTCCCGGCGGCCCGGCCGCCGGCAGAGCTTATTTTTCCACTTTGAGCCCGGCGGGCTTGATGATCTTTACGTCGTTCAGCGGGTCCACGTTCGTGCCGTTGACACGCACCTCGAAGTGCAGGTGGTTGCCCGTGGCGGTGCCCGTCATGCCGACTTTGGCTATGACGTCGCCCTGCTTCACCGTTTTTCCCGCGGAGGTAAGGAGCTTGGAGCAGTGGGCGTACAGGGTGGAGGTGCCGTCCTGATGGTTGAGCAGGACGTAGTAGCCGTAGGTGACGTGGTATTTGGCCACGGAGACGTAGCCTTCCTTACTGGCGTATATGTTGGCGCCCGCGGTGGCTCCGATGTCGATGCCGTAGTGCATCAGGTACTTGTTGTAGACCGGGTGGAACCTCATCCCGTAGGGCGAGGTCACGTGGTTGTAGGACTCGGCGACGGGCCAGATGAAGCTCTGAGCCCTGGCGGCGGCCTCGATGGCGGCCTTCTTTGCGGCCTCCTCGGCGGCGCGCTTTCTCTCGGCGGCGGCAAGGGCTTCCTTATACGCCTTCTCGGCGGCTATCCTGCGCTGTTCGTTCTCCTCGGCCTCGAGCTGGCTCACCATGTCCTGGAACTCCTTGTCCAGGAGGTCGGCGCGCTCGCCGTACTCGGTGCTGGCGGCAACGATGGCGTCGATCTCGGCCTCGATGCGTTCCATCTCGGCCCTGTTCTCCTCCTTCCACTGCAGCACCTCGGCCTGCTTGGCCTCGAACTGGCTTATGGCCTCCTCCTTTGCCGCGTTCTGCTCGCTGAGCTCGGCGTACTCGGCGTCGAGGGCGGCCTTGCGCTCCTCGAGCTTGCGGATGAGGCGGTCGCTGTAGTTCATGAGCGAGCTCACCCGGTCGAGCCTGGACAGCAGATCGGACAGGCTGGAGGCGCCCATGACGATCTCAAGGTAGTTGGCCGTCCCCTGCTCGTACGTCATGCGCATCATGTCGAGGAAGTTCTCGTATGTCTCGTCGTACTTGGCGCGGTTCTCCACGATCCTGCGCCCCGTCTCGGACACCTGGGCCTCGAGGATGACCTTCTCGGACTCGAGAGTGCTGAGCGTGTCCGTATAGAGCGCCTCCATAGTCAGATAGATCTCGCGCTTTTCGGCGGCGTCCTTCTGCAGGGCCTCCGCCTCCTCGAGCGCCGCGCGGCTCTCGGCGATGAGCTGCTCGAGATCGGCTATCTGCTCCTTGAGGGACTCGGTGGTCTCGTTCTTGATGTCGTCGTACGTGGCCTTCTTGTAGCTCACCGCTCCGGCGCCTAAGGGCGCCGCGCAGAGCACGAGGACCGCCGAGAAGAGCACGGCGGCGATCCTGACTGACAGGCTGCGGACTCTGGTTCTTTTCATTCTTTTTCTCCCGGCCGCTCGGGGCCGCAGTTCGGATGTTCTAGTTGTTGAGGTTTCTGCGGAGCGAGAATATGCTGGTCAGCACGCCGGACAGCACGCCTATGGCAAGGAAGCCGAGCAGCAGCGGCAGGCTGAATCTTTCGACGGGAAGGAACTCTATCATCTGGAGCTCGCCCGAGGTGGCCCTGAGTATCCACCTGTATATGCCGGTCACCGCGAAATAGGCGGCTACGGCCGACAGACAGCCTATCAGTGACCCCTCTATGACGAACGGTGCGACTATGAAGGTCTTGGATGCGCCAATGTAGCGCATAATGTCGATCTCGGCCTTCCTGCCCTGCACCGCCAGCCTGATGGTGTTGAATATGACGAACACGCTGACGGCAAACAGCAGCACGAAGAACCATACGAACACGAAGGACATGCCCTTTTTGAAGTTGCTGACCTTCACTGCGTAGTCCAGGCGGTTGTTGACCTTTCTCACGCCGGGTATGGAGTGCAGCGCGGACTCGAGTTCGTACACGCGGCCGTTGTCCTCGTAAGTAATTATGAATGAGTCGGCCAGCGGGTTGTCCTCGTTCTTTTCTATGTCGTCGAAGATGTCGGCGTAGTCGGCGTAGGTCTCCCTCATGGACTCGAAGCCCTCGGCCTTGGACACGTACTCGACGTACTTCACGTTGTCGAGGGCGCTGATGTCGTCGGCGATGTCGTTCACGCGGTCCTGGGACAGGTCGTAGTCGACGAAGACCACTATCTCGTTGAGGCTGCCCAGGCGCTCTATGTTGAGGTCCACGTCCTTCAGCAGTATCGCGAACGAGCCGAGCACTATGAGGCAGCTGGTGAGCACCAGCACGGCGGCGATGCTCATCACGCGGTTGCGCCAGAAGCCGGCGAAGGCCTCGAAGATGAAGTAGAACGGATCGTAGACCCGCTTTTTTCCGGCCTTAGCGGAGCCGGTCCCGCGTCCGCTTCCGTTATCCAGGGGGGCGGGGGTCGTTCCGGCGTTCATCTTCTGACCTCCTGTTCGGCTCGGGCCGGCACGTCCGAGACGACGCGGCCGGAATCGATTGTGATCACCCTCTGGCCGAGCTCCCTGACGAGCCCCTCCTCATGGGTGACGACGATGACCGTCTTCCTGAGCAGACGGTTGATCTTCAGCAGCATGTTCATGATGATCATGCTCATCTCGGGGTCGACGTTCCCGGTGGGCTCGTCGGCCACGATGATGTCGGGGTTGTTGGCTATGGCCCTGGCCAGGGCGACCCTCTGCTGCTCGCCGCCCGAGAGCTCGCGCGGGAAGTGCCCCGCCTTCTCGTCTATGGACACCGTGCGCAGCAGCATGGGCACGCGCTTGCGGATCTCGCCGCCCGGTATCCCGACGACCCTCATGGCGAAGGCGACGTTCTCGTAGGCGGTCTTGTCCGAAAACAGCTTGAAATCCTGAAAGACCATTCCTATGGTCCTGCGGTAGTACGGGATCTGGAAGTCGGCCAGCTTCGTTATGTCCTCGCCGTTCACTATGATGGCGCCCGAGTCGACCTCCTCCTCGCGGATGAGGCACTTGGTGACCGTGGTCTTTCCGGCCCCGGACCGGCCGACGATGAACACGAACTCGCCGTCGCCGATCGTGAAGCTGATCTCGTCGAGGGCGGTCAGGTCCGCGTATTCTTTTCTGACGCTGCGGAATTCGATCATCTGCGCACGCCCTTATCAGTACCTGGCGGGCTTGCCGTTGTACTTGCTCGAGAGATACTTCTTGACCATGAGGGCGACCTTGAACGTTATGGCGTTCTCGAACTCGCGCAGGTCGAGGCCCGTGAGCTTGCGGATCTTCTCGAGCCTGTAGACCAGGGTGTTCCTGTGAACGAAGAGCTTTCTGGAGGTCTCGGACACGTTGAGGTTGTTCTCGAAGAAGCACTGGATGGTCTGGAGCGTCTCGCGGTCGAGGGAGTCAATGCCGCCCTTTCTGAACACCTCGGACAGGAACATCTCGCAGAGCGTGGCGGGCAGCTGATAGATCAGCCTGCCTATGCCGAGGTTCTCGTAGCTGACGATGGTCTTTTCGGTCTCGAACACGCGGCCGACGTCGATGGCCACCTGGGCCTCCTTATAGGCCGAGGCGAGGTCCTTGATGTTGTCCACGACGCTGGAGATGCCGATGGAGACCTTGACGAAGAGCTCCGAGCCGAGCGTGTCGGCGATCCGCACGGCGACGTCCTCGATCTCCTTGCGGTCGGCGCCGGGCCGGACGTCGCGCACCAGGACCACGTCGAACTCGCCCACGGTTATGATGTAGTCATGGACCTTGTCAGGGAACATGTTCTGCAGCATCTCGAAGGGCAGGATGTCGCTCTTCTCCTCGAACTTGATGAGATAAACGACCCTGCTCTCCTCGGTGTTGAAGCGGAGCTCCTTGGATTTGATGTATATGTCGCTCGGAAGGATGTTGTCAAGGATGATGTTCCTGATGAAAGAGCCCTTGTCGTACTTCTCGTCGTAGAGGTTCTTTATGTTGAGCAGCGACACCGCCAGCATCTTGGCAAGGACCTCGGCCATCTTGTCCTCGCCCTCGGCGAAGGCGACGTACTCGGACTTGAGCCCGGGTCCGACGGGACGGTAGGTATAGCCGCCCCGGAGGCAGACTCCTGATTCGGATGAATAGTTCGACTCGTCGCGGAGCCCCTGCCTGATCTCGCCGATCCTGACGAGCTCGGAGCAGGAGACGACGGTCCCGTTCTCGTCGATGACGCCGATCACCCGGTCGACGGTATCCTTCATCTGGTGAATGACGCCCTGAAACAATCTGTTTGACATGTACTTTTCCTTTCGGTCCTTCCGGTCTGCGGCGCCGGGTTTTAAGAAGGCAAAGCCTACAATACCGCCGATTCCGGACCGGATCCGGGAAAAATCAGCGGCACATGTGGCAGATTGTATATATTTTACTATATTTTTTGTCACAATTCAATAGGAAAGTTGATATTTTTTATAAAAGAAGGATCGAATTCGGGAACGAAGTTGCGCGCTTTGCGCGCAAAAGAAGACGCCCGCCAAAGGCGGGCAGAGAAAAATCGCGCGGCGGAAGCCGCTCTGAAGAAGTGCCGCCTGACGGTGGCACTCCAGACCGATCACGGACACGGTACTGTCCACGTCGATTCATTCAGTTTTTCCTTAAAGAAATCTTCATTTCTCGTAAGCGCAGCACAGGCCCGCCAGCGCGAACGCTGCCGCGCTCTCGGTCCTGAGTATCCTTCTGCCGAGGCTCACCGGTATCAGCCCCGCCGCGGCCGCGGCCTCAGCCTCTTCGGGTGAGAAGCCCCCCTCGGGTCCCACGACCACGGAGACGGTCGAGGGGCCGGCGCGCCCTTTGAGCAGGGTCCCCAGCAGGTTCGTGTCCTCCTTCTCGTAACAGAACAGCGCCAGCTCGGCCTCCGACGCGGCGGACAGCGCGGCGCCGAAGCCGATGGGGCCGCTGACGTCGGGTATTACGCCGCGGCCGCACTGCATTGCCGCCTCAGAGGCTATGCGCCTCCATCGCTGCGGCTTCTGCTCGGACCGCGTTCCGCGCACGACGCACCTGGACGACTCGAAGACGACCACCGAACGGGCGCCGAACTCGACGGATTTCATCACCGCCGTGTCCATGCGCTCGCCCCTTACCAGCGCCTGAAAGACCGTTGCGGAGAAAGGCGGCTCCGAGCGGCTGGCGGACGAGGAAAGGATCTCGCATACGCAGCGCTCGTCGCGGATCTCGGAGAGACGGCAGACGTAGTCCGTCCCCTCCCCGTCGCAGACCGTGACGCTCTCGCCTTCGGCCATGCGCAGGGAGCGGGCAATGTGAAACGCGTCCCCGCCCCCTATGACTATCCGTCCGCCGTGCCCGTCGACAGCCTCCCTGTCAACGAAGAATCTCGGCATGGTCCCGTCAGAGATATTTGCGCAGGAAGTTCATCCAGTTGCCGCCGGCGACCTTCCTGATCAGATCCTCGCTGTAGTTGTGCTTCAGCATTATCTCGATAAGCGTGTCGTGTATGGACCGCTCTCTGGTCAGAGGCGCGGGATAACGGTTGGACACGCCGTCGATGTCTCCGCCGAAGCCGACGCAGTCCTCGCCGATAAGGCCGAGGGCGTAGTCGAGGTGGGCGAAGTAGCCGTCGCAGTCCTGTTTCTCCGGGTCGTCGCTGATGAACGCCTTGCAGAGGTTGAGACCTATCATGCCGCCGCGGCGGGCGATCTCCCTGGCCATGTCGTCGGTTAAGTTGCGGCTGTGGCTCGCGACCGCCCTGAAGTTGGAGTGAGTGGCGACCATGGGCTTGACCGAGAGCTCGTTGACGTCCCAGAAGCTGCGGTCGGACATGTGAGAGCAGTCGAATATCATACCGAGGCGGTTTGCCTCGGCGACGATCTCGCGGCCGGTGTCGGTAAGGCCGGTGTCCTCCTCGCCGTCGCTGTAGACGCGGTTGGACTTGGCAAGGTCGTTGGAAAGCCAGCAGAGGCCGGTCACTCTGACTCCCGCGGCGTAGAACTCGCGAAGGACGGTGACGTCGCCCATGTAACCGGTAGCGCCCTCGACGGTCAGAAGAGCCGCGTGCTTCCCTTCGGCAAAGGCCTTCTCTATGTCAGCGTACGTCCTCACCTGGACCAGGCGATCGGAATAAAGCTGCATCTGGGTGTAGAAGCAGCCTATGTAACGCATGGCGCGGGCGTAGCTCTTCTCGGCGTCCTCGCCCGGCCAGCCGCAGAAGGCCGCGACGAACTGAAGCTGAGGATAGGTGCTGCTGTAATTGTATGGATTCACGAGCGGCAGCTCGTGATGTGACACGGGCTGGATGCTGTCGCAGTGGCTGTCGATGACGAAAAGGTCTTTGATTTTTTCCATTTCCTGCCTCCGGTGTTTTTCCGGCCCGCCGCTCGCGGCGGCCGGTACGGCTATATTATATCACGCGGAAGAGAAAAAGGCAAACGGAAAAACGCGAAACGCGAAGATGAAAGCAGAAGACGGAGCCGACACAGATGTTTTTTCGATATTATGATCATCGGCGGACGGAGAGCGAGGATGAGCGTCCCGGAACGGGCGGTATGTCCGGCGTGAATACGGCCGTCTGTTGCTTTTTTCCGTTTCCGGATTGCACAAACCGGTTTTTTCTGTTATAATATATCGTGCGGGTGAGTACCGTACATCAGGCCGGAGCGGTCCGGCCGGCCGCCCCAAGGAGGATCCAGTCTTTGAGAGAACTCGTTCTTGAAATACTCGGCGACATCAACCCCGACGTCGATTTCGACAAGGCAACAGCCATCATCGACGACAAACTGCTCGATTCTTTCGATATCGTCACTCTCGTCGGTGAGCTTAACGACGCCTTTGACATCAGCATCGGCGTCGTCGATCTCGTGCCCGGGAACTTCAACACCGTCGACGCCATAGTCGGCCTGGTCGCGCGTCTGCAGGATCTGTGATCCGGCCGACGGCTGTTGCGTTCGGTTCTGCCGCATGTCACTGATCTCGCTCGCGTTCGCCGTCTTTTTCGCGGTGACGCTGTTGCTGTATTATCTCATCCCCCGCAAATGGCAATGGTGTCTGCTGCTGGCGGCCGGCATTGCCTTTTATCTGTATTCTGGCCCGAAATACGCGGTCTGGGTCGCGGCTACCACGGCCGTGACTTATCTTGCCGGCGTCATGACGGGCAGATCGGCGGCAAAGTTCGCCGAGGCCGCGCCGGCACTTAAGCAGAGTCTCGGAAAGGAAGAGTACAAGGCGGCTGTCCGCCGTGCCGAAAGGCGCCGCAAAGGGTGGCTCGCCATGGCGCTGGCCGTCGATTTCGGCCTGCTGTGCCTGCTCAAATACCTCGACTTCATAGTCGGCAACGTCGCCTCTCTGTTCGGACAGACCTTCTCCGGCTTCGGACTCATAGTCCCGCTGGGACTGTCATATTACACCTTCGCGGCCGTCGGCTACATCGTCGACGTGGGCAGGGGCAAATATCCGCCGGAGAAGAACTTCGCCAAGTTCGCGCTGTACGTGACCTTTTTCCCGCAGATGATCCAGGGGCCTATACCCCGCTATGACGCACTGGCTCCCCAGCTGCTGGCCGCTCACGCCTTCGACGCCCGCGGGGTCGCCGACGGCCTCCGGATGATCCTCTGGGGCGCATTCAAGGTCCTGGTCATCTCCGCTCCCCTCGGGCCGGCGGTCGCAGCCATGACCGGCGGCTGGGCTGGAATGACGGGCACCGAGATCTGGCTCGGCATGATAGCCTGGGGCCTGCAGCTCTACACGAACTTCTCGGGCGGCATCGACATAGTCACCGGCGTGTCGCTGTGCTTCGGCATCAGGCTGGGCGAGAACTTCAGGCGCCCGTATTTCGCTACGGACCTCACCGACTACTGGAACCGCTGGCACATCTCCCTCTCCAACTGGCTGCGCGACTACATGTTCTATCCCATTGCCCTCTCTAAGAGGTACGCCAGGTTCACGAAGTTCCTCAAGAACAAGGCGGGAAAATTCATCGCCCGGACAGTGCCCGTCGGCCTTCTGTCGCTGCTGCTCTTCACCGCCGTCGGTCTGTGGCACGGAGCCGACTGGGGAGAGATCCTCTTCGGCGTCTTCAACGGCGTCATAATACTCGTCTCGACGCTCTGCGAGCCGCTGTTCGAAAAGGTGCGCGGCCCGCTTAAGATGAACGGAGGCTCCGTTTTCTGGAGGGTGTTCAGGTCCCTGCGGACCTTCGTTCTTATCACCCTCTGCCGCGTCATATCGCGGGCGCCCGACGTGGCCGCCGGCTGGACCTGGTACGGCAGGATGTTCTCGTCCTTCGGCCTTGCCGGCAGCTTCGCCGCCGGTGGCGTGAGCGCGGTGTCGCTCGTTCCGGCCGCCGCGGGCTGTCTGCTTCTGTTCGCGGTCAGCCTTGCCGAGGAGAAGAACGGCAGTCTCGGCGCGGCCGAGATGCTGGGGCAGAGGCCCGCGTGGATCCGCGTCGCCGCCGAGGCCGCCCTGCTCGCGGCCGTCGTCGTCTTCGGAACATACGGCCTCGGCTACGACGCCGGAGGCTTCATCTATCAGCACTATTGATCAAACAGCGGACCCGGCTGAGGCCGCGGCCGGAAGGCCGGACCGGACCGGGTCCGCTCTTCAGAGGAATGGAACACAAACGATGAGCAACGTTCTTATCGACAAGCTTTGCGAAGCGGCCGTCCGCCATCCCGGAAAGGCCGCCTTCACGGAATACGGAGGAAGTTCGCTGACGTTTTCCGGCCTGCTCGCGCGCGCCCGCTCGGTTGCGGCCGCCATACTCGAAGCGGTCCCGGACGGGGGCGACGACCCCGTCGCGATCGTTGCCGACCGCAGCCCGGAATGCGTTGCCGCGCTGTTCGGCGCCGTCATGGCCGGGAAATGGTACGTGATGATCGACTCGGAACTGCCGCCCGAGCGGACCCTGGCCATGCTTCGCGTCTGCAGGCCCTGCGCCGTGATCTCCGACTCCGGGATCGGCGGCGCCGGTCTCAGGCTGCACGGGGATCTGCCGCCGGCTCCGGACGGCTTTGCCGCCGTCGACCGCGACGGCTCGCTGCCCATGTTCGGCATCTTCACCTCGGGCTCAACGGGCACCCCGAAACTCGTCGTCAAGTCCGCCGACGCGATGTGCTCCTTCATCGACGTATACTGCCGCACGTTCGGCTTTACGCCGGACGACGTTTTCGGCAACCAGATACCCTTTTATTTCGACGCCTCGACCAAGGACCTGTTCGCTACGGTCTGGACCGGCGCCTCGTGCGTGATGATACCGGCCCCGGTGTTCGCCTTCCCGGTGAACCTGGTGTCGGTGCTCAACGAATGCGGGGTCACGGCGGCGGTCTGGGTGCCGTCGGCGCTCTCGATAGCCGCCAGGTTCGACGTCTTCTCCGCTGCCGTTCCTCGCTTCCTGAAAAAGGTGCTGTTCGTCGGTGAGCTGATGCCGGTGCGCTATCTCAACATATGGCGCGCCGCCCTGCCCGACGCCGAATTCGTGAACCTGTACGGCTCGACCGAGGTGGCGGGAAACTCCTGCTATTACATCGTCGACCGGGATTTCGCCCCGTCGGACACGCTTCCCATAGGACGGCCCTTCGAGGGCACATCCGTCTTCATACTCGATCCCGAGACCGGGCTGCCGTCCGCCGAGGGCGAGATCTGCGTCGCCGGGCCCGGCCTGGCCATCGGCTACTACGGCGACCCCGAAAAGACGGCCGCGGCCTTCAGGGAGACCTCGGTCGGCAGTTTTTCCGGAAGGCTGTACCGGAGCGGCGACCTCGGTCGGTACGATCCCGGACTCGGCTTCGTATGCGTGTCGAGGCGCGACAGCCAGATAAAGCACATGGGACACCGGATCGAGCTCGGCGACATCGAAGCCGCGGCCATCGCCCTGCCCTACGTCAACGAGGTATGCTGCCACTACAGCCCGGAACACGGGAAGATAGTGCTGTTCTTCTCGGCCGACTCCGACCGCTCCGCGGATCTGCGGCGCGATCTTTCGGCCGCGCTCCCGAGATACATGATACCGCATAAGACGGTCTTTCTCGAGGCCCTGCCGCACAACCGCAACGGGAAGACCGACCGCGCCGCCCTGAAGGCCGTAACGGAAGAGGTACTTCGCGAAAGGAGGGCCCGCAGATGACGCCCGAACTGTTTCCGGGCAGCCGGAAGTATCCGCTGCTGTCGCTCGAGCCCGCCCTCGTGCCGCTGTCCGAACCCTGCGCCGGCCACCGGATCTGGATGTACACGGACGACCCGGCCGACTTCGCGTTCGGCGGCAACAAGGTCCGCTTCTACGAATATCTGATCCCCGACATACTTGACGCCGGTCCCGACTTCATCCTCACCTCGGGCAGCATATACTCGAACCACGCGAGGGTCAGCGCGGCCGTGTGCGCAAAGCTTGGCATCGGCTGCAGGATCCTCGTCGAGGACGACCGCCCCGCGGACGGGCGGACCTCGCCTAACATAAGGATGGCGGAGGAGCTCGGCGCCGAGACGGTCTACATCGGCGCCTTTGCCGCCATGCTCAAGATCCGCGAGCATGCCGAGGTCCTGCGCGGTGAGGGCCGCAATTTCTTCCACGTCCCGAACGCGGGACACTCGCCCGGGGCCGTAAGGGCCTATGCCGGCGTGCTTGCCGACGCGCTCATGACGGCTGACGGGCTTGGAGTGTCCTTCTCCCGGGTCTTCATGCCCTGCGCGAGCGGGACCACCCAGGCAGGCATCATGTGCGGAGCCGCCGTCCTTCGCTCTTACGGGGTTGCCGCGCCGCCCGTGACCTCCACGGCCGTGGGCGGACCGCCCAGGGCCGCCGTCCGCGGCATTACGACGCTGCTCACCGAGGCCGGAGAGCTGCTGCGGGGCTTCCCGGAGATCGTGGATAAGCCCGACGTCCGCGACTGCGGAAAGAACGACTACGGCCGTCCCGACGGCGAGCTGCTGGAACTGCGCCGGCGCATAAAAGAAAACGACGGTATCGAGCTCGACCGCACTTACAACATCAACGCGTTCTACGGAATGCTGAAGATCCTTGAGGCCGAGCCGGGGGATACCGACGTTCTCTATATCAATACCGGGGGATATCCCGGGGACTGACGTCGACCCGGAGCTCAGTATCCGAGCTC
>JAEEGG010015877.1_pt1 | contig 15735 bp, 16 predicted proteins | sample 9134161 | NCBI WGS metagenome assembly JAEEGG01 (sample SAMN16246543, study PRJNA631951) | gut metagenome | biome: gut microbiome; feature: rumen; material: CR-attached | host: Bos | place: Iran: Karaj | collected 2018-10
AGATCGAGAGCCTGAAGATGTGGGCGCAGATCGTCGACGGCTTTCGCTGCGACGTGGACCCCTTCGTGCCCGTGGAGTTCTGGAAACGGGCGCGCGCGGCCGTGGCAGAGGTCAACCCGGACTGCGTGTGGCTGGCCGAATCCGTCCACACGAGCTTCGGCAACTACGTCCGCCGCGAGGGTTTTCCGTGCGCGCGCGACACCGAGCTCTACGAGGCCTTCGACCTTGAATACCAGTACGATATCTGGGAGTGCTTCGAGCGCTTTCTGGACGGCAAGGGCCTGCTGCACGAGTTCTGCGAGCTGCTCAATCTGCAGGAGGCGCTCTACCCGGAGAACTACAACAAGCTGCGCTATCTCGAAAACCACGACCAGAAGCGCATCGCTTCGCGCGTGAAGGACGAGGGCGCGCTGGACAACTACACCGCGATGCTCTATTTCCTCAAGGGCACGACGCTGCTCTACGCCGGGCAGGAGTTTTCCTGCACGCACACGCCGAGTCTGTTTGAAAAAGAGGTCTTTCCCCGCACGGGGCGGGATCTGAGCGCTCTTTTGGCCCGCCTGGCGCGCTTCAAGAAGGCATGCCTCGGCGGCGGCTTCTTCACCGCGCGCGCGGACGACGAGCGCGCGATCGCCGTGATGGAGCGCAGCGGCGTCGGCTTCCGCGCGGTGGGCGTGTTCTCGCTGCGCGGCGAGCGCGGCCCCGTCAGGGTCGACGCGCCGGACGGGGAGTACCCCGAATGGGTCCGCGGCGGGCACGTCCTTGTGAAAAACGGCCAAATCCTCTGCGCCGGAGAGCCGATCATTTTTACGCTGCCGCGCTGATTTCCCCGTTGCGCGCGAAGGGCCGCGGGGGCTATAATGTTTTCGTTCAAGAAATACACAACGGAGGATATGGATATGGCACTCGAATCCCGTCCCGCGAACATGACGCGCATCACCACGCCCGAGCTCGCGAAAGCCTACGTCGACGAGCGCGTCGGCATGCTGCGCGAACAGATCGGCGACAAAAAGGTCCTGCTGGCCCTCTCGGGCGGCGTGGACTCGTCCGTCGTCGCCGCGCTGCTGATCCGCGCGATCGGCAAAAACCTCACCTGCGTGCACGTCAACCACGGCCTGCTGCGCAAGGGCGAGCCGGAGCAGGTCATCCGCGTGTTCCGCGAGGAGCTCGGCGCGAACCTGATCTATGTCGACGCGGTGGACCGTTTTCTGGACAAGCTGGCCGGCGTCGCCGACCCGGAGGCCAAGCGCAAGATCATCGGCAAGGAGTTCATCGACGTGTTTGCCGAGGAGGCCAAAAAGCTGGACGGCATCCAGTTCCTCGCGCAGGGCACCATCTACCCCGACATCCTTGAATCCGGCCCGGTCAAGAGCCACCACAACGTGGGCGGCCTGCCGCCGGAGCTGGACTTTGAGCTGGTCGAGCCGGTGAAGTTCCTCTACAAGGACGAGGTGCGCGTCGTCGGCAAGGCGCTGGGCCTGCCCGACAGCATGGTCTACCGCCAGCCCTTCCCCGGCCCGGGCCTCGGCGTCCGCTGCGTCGGCGCCATCACCCGCGACCGCCTTGAGGCCGTCCGCGAGAGCGACGCGATTTTGCGCGAGGAGTTCGCGAAGGCCGGTCTGGAGGGCAAGGTCTGGCAGTACTTTACCATCGTCCCCGATTTCAAGTCCACCGGCATCACCGACGGCAAGCGCACCTATGACTGGCCCGTCGTTATCCGCGCGATCAACACCGTGGACGCCGTCACCGCCGAGGTCGCCGAGCTGGATTTCGCGCTGGTGCAGAAGATCGTGAAGCGCATCACGGGCGAGGTCAAGGGCGTCAACCGCGTCCTCTGGGACGTCACGCCGAAGCCCTCCGCGACGATCGAGTGGGAGTGAGTTTTTGAAACTCCGAACCCGTTGCGGCACAACGATTTTGCGGTTTTATATCTCTCTTTTGATAACGATTTGATAACGCTCCCCATAGGCCGTATCATTCTGTATCCCCAGTGGATTGCGGGTAAAGAATGTTCTTTTGCGGCTTATAAGTGAGGACAACCATATTAGAAAGCCCTTACCGATGGCAACGTCGGTAAGGGCTTTTGCTGTCTATTCATCAGTATCGGGGCTATCTTTGAGTGCATCCACCAGGAAATCACTCAATTCCTGTGAGGGAACTTTTGCCCACCGCAGGGTGGTGTCGTACTTGGGGTAGTTGTACCGCCAGCGGTCATAGTCCTCCCTGGTGATCTCCCCGGCCTCCAGCTTCTTGGCCTGCTCCGCCCAGGCGGACAGCATATCAAGCATATTGGCATAGGTCTTGCCTTTGGATTTGTCCAGACGCAGACAAACCTCGCCGTCAATCTCCCCAATAGTCAGCCCCCGAATATCCTCCAAAGCAAAGAGGGTGTGCATCAGGCCGATGTCGGTATCTATGTCAGGGACGGTCAGGGCATCAGGGGAAATATCAAAGAAGTCAGCCAGGGTCTTTGTCAGGTCGGCCTTGGGGGTGCGGCTCCCGGTTTCATACTGTGCCATACGCACATCGGCGGAGCGTTCCGGGAAACCCACCACCATGCCAAGATACTTCTGTGTGATGCCCTTCATGTTGCGGAAGAAACGAATACGTTCACCAATCGCCATAACTGCCAACTCCAATCTATGTAATGGGGACACTTGAAGTATAACAGATATGTTTAGACCAGTCAAGAGAAAAATAAATAAATTTGTTTATATTTTCTCGTTGGAAGGTCTTGACATAACGGAATAGAGTTAGTATAATAGGACTACGTTAAGCAAATAGCGTTAAATCAAAAGAAAGGAGGAATCCATATGGAGAACAGATTCATCCGGGCGGAAGAAGTTGCGGACGAGCTGGGTGTATCGAAGCCCTACGCCTATAAACTCATCCGGCAGCTCAACGAAGAATTGAAGGACAAGGGCTTCATCACCATCGCAGGGCGGGTCAACCGCCAGTATTTCAACGAACGGCTCTACGGGGCCAGAAAGGAAGGGAACTAAATGCCAGTCTTTAAGGACGAAGCAAGAGGAACATGGTACGTCATGGTGCGGTATCAGGACTGGACGGGGGAGCGCAAACAGAAGTGCAAGCGTGGCTTTGCCACCAAACGGGAGGCCCAGGAGTGGGAGCGCAGTTTCCAGATGCAGACCTCCGGCGACCTGGATATGACCTTTGAAGCCTTTACCGAGCTTTACACCAAGGATATGAAACCCCGGCTCAAGGAGAACACCTGGCTGACCAAGGAGAACATCATCCAGAAGAAAATTCTGCCCTACTTTGGCAAGCGGAAGATTAGCGAGATCACCACCAAGGACGTGATCGCATGGCAGAACGAGTTGCTGGCCTACCGGGACGAGAAGCGCAAGCCCTACTCGGCTACCTACCTCAAAACCCTGCACAACCAGCTTAGCGCCATCTTCAATCACGCTGTCCGCTTCTATGAGCTGCGCTCCAATCCCGCCGCCAAGGCTGGGAACATGGGGTCAGAGGAACGGAAGGAAATGCTGTTCTGGACGAAAGCGGAGTACCAGAAGTTTGCAGATGCCATGATGGACAAGCCCGTTTCCTACTACGCCTTTGAAATGCTCTACTGGTGTGGTATTCGGGAGGGGGAACTGCTGGCCCTGACCCCGGCAGACTTTGACTTTGAGGCCGGGACGGTGAAAATCAGCAAGTCCTATCAGCGGCTCCACGGCAAGGACGTCATTACCACGCCAAAGACGAAGAAAAGCAACCGCACCATTAAAATGCCCAACTTCCTCTGTGACGAGATGAAGGATTACCTGGGGATGCTCTACGGTATCAAGAAGAAGGAGCGCATTTTCACCATCACGAAAAGCTATCTCCACCATGAGATGGACAGAGGGGCGAAGTCGGCAGGGGTCAAGCGTATCAGAATCCACGACCTCCGGCATTCGCACATCTCACTTCTGATTGACATGGGCTTCTCCGCTGTGGCGATTGCTGACCGTGTGGGGCATGAGAGTATCGAGATCACCTATCGCTATGCCCACCTGTTTCCGTCCAAGCAGACGGAAATGGCAGACAAATTGGACTTTGAAAGGATGGGAGCGTAATGTCAGCTAAGAATTTGGACACTCACAACCGCTGGAGGAACAAGACCGTGGCCTTCCGGGTATCCCCGGAGGAAAACAAGCAGATTGACGCCGCTGTGCGGCTCTCTGGCCTGACGAAGCAGGACTACATCACCCGGCGGCTCTTAGACCGGGCCGTGGTGGTGCAGGGCAATCCCAGGGTCTACAAGGCCCTGCGTGACCAACTCGCCGCCGTCCTGGGGGAACTGCGGCGCATTGAGGCCGGGGGCGACGTGGGGGATGAACTTCTCGCCACCATTGACCTTATCTCAGTGACGCTGGGCGGCATGAAGGAGGATTGATAGATTGATGGATTCCAGAGAAACGAAAAGGACTGTCCCGGTTCCGTCTGTTGGCGCAGACGGGGAACAGCCCAATTCTCAAACAACTACCCAAAGTATAGCAGAGGAAACGGCTGAAAACAACCCCCAAGAGAAAGATTTAGAGGAAATGCTCCGGGATATGCGGCGCATGAACGACCCAGCCTACCTCCACACAGTTTCCATGAACGACCTTTACCAGAACATCTACCAGAGCAGACCGCCCGTAATAGACGGTCTGCTCTACCCTGGGACGTACCTCTTTGCGGGAGCGCCCAAGGTGGGCAAGTCGTTCCTGATGGCCCAGCTTGCCTACCATGTCAGCATGGGCCTCCCCCTGTGGGGCTACCCTGTCCACAAGGGGACTGTCCTCTATCTGGCGTTGGAGGACGACCACCGCCGCTTGCAGGGGCGGCTATACCGAATGTTCGGCACAGAGGGCACCGACAATCTGCTCTTTGCGGTCTACGCCAAACAGCTTGGCGTTGGCCTGGAGGAACAGCTAAAGAAGTTCGTCCGGGAACACCCGAACACCAAGCTGATTATCATTGACACCCTCCAGAAAATCCGGGAGGCTGGTGGGGATAAGTACAGCTACGCCAACGATTACGAGGTGGTGGGTAAGCTGAAACGCCTTGCCGATGATTGCGGCGTCTGCCTCCTGCTGGTACACCACACTCGAAAGCAACAGGCAGATGACAAATTCGATATGATCTCCGGCACCAACGGTCTGCTGGGAGCGGCGGACGGGGCCTTTCTTCTTCAAAAGGAGAAGCGGACAGACGGCAGCGCCGTTCTGGACGTGGCCGGGCGTGACCAGCAAGACCAGCGATTCTATCTTACCAGGGACAAGGAACGGCTGATATGGACGCTGGAGCGTACGGAAACGGAGGCATGGACAGAGCCGCCCGACCCGGTGCTGGAGGCCATAGCCGCCCTTGTGACGGCGGAGAAGCCGACCTGGGGTGGTACGGCCACCGAGCTGGTAGCGGCGCTCCAGACCGACATGAAGCCCAACGCCCTGGCGATGCGGCTAAACGTCCGGGCCGGGAAGCTGCTGATAGACTACCACATCCGCTATGAGAACAGCAGGAGCCACGCCGGGAGAAGTATCAGCCTGACGCTGGAACCGTCCCAGGCGTGACGACCGTGACGGCTGTGACGGCTTTTTTGAGAGTGGCGGCGGTGTCTGAAACATCGTCACGGTCGTCACGGCTGTCACGGGGAGCAGCAAAGTTTAGGCGGGGTGCAGGGTGCCCTTTTCAAAGGGCGGCCCTGCTGGGGGAGGCAACCGCAGTTGCCGGGGGCAAAGCCCCCACACCCCCTCGGAGAGCCCACGACACTTTGCAGACCGAAGGGATGAAAGTGTCATAGTGGGTTATTACACTTCCTGCAGGAAGTGCCTCCCCCGAACCCCCGTCCTCTTTCAACAACCCAACATCTGAAACAGGAGGATTTTTGCCTATGGCGAGAGGCGACGGTATTGACCGTACCAACGCAAGAAATATGAGGCTGACCGAAACCAAGATCGGTAACACCCAGCAGCACAACGAGCGTGAGAAGGATTCCTATGTCAATCAGGACATTGTACTGGAGCGGACGCCGCTCAATGTCCATTTCAAAACCCCGTCTGCCGGGTATCGGGAGATGTTTGCTCAAATGGAGGCCGACGGCGTGATCTCCACCCGTGGCATCAAGGAGGATGCCTTTCGATACGGTGAGTTGGTCTTTGATGTAAACTCCGCTTACTTCTACAATCACGGCGGGTATGACTTCGCAAAACAATTTTACACCGAAGCCTATAAAGCCGCAATCAAAATCGTGGGCGGAGAGCAGTATATTTTGTCGGCGGTCATGCACGCTGACGAGCGCAACCGGGCCATGTCCGAGGCGCTGGGGGAGGACGTGTACCACTACCACCTCCATGTGGTTTATATCCCGGTAGTGGAGAAGGAGATACGCTGGACAAAGCGGTGCAAGGACAAGTCCCTGGTGGGCAAGGTCAAGGAAACGATCATGCAGGTGAGCATGAGCAAGAAGTGGGCGTCCAAGCCCATTCTGGACGAAACTACCGGGGAGCCGTTACGCACAGCTAAGGGCAAACCCGTTCTACGAAAGTCGTACAGTGTCCTGCAAGATGATTTCTTTGAGCATATGCGCTCCGCTGGCTATGACGATGTAGAGCGTGGGGAACGTGGTAGTTCCGAAGAACATTTGACTGTTACGCAGTTCAAGACGGAGCGTGAGCAGGAACGGCTTGCACAGCTTCAAGAGGTGTCGGCGCTGGCCCAGGTTGAGGCCGACAAAAAGAATAAGGAGGCAGCATCAGCTGAGAAGAAAGCGGCCCAGGCCAGGGCTAAGCTGGACGATGTAGCGCCCTTGCTCAAGGGCATGGAGAAACTGGCGGCGGACTTCTCCGACGACCCGGAGCGGACGCTGCCGGAGGCGGGGCCGCTGGAATCGGCCAAGTCCTACCGGGAGAAAAAGGCCAAGCCCCTTTGGGAGAAGATCGTCAAGGTGCTGCGCTCCGTCTACCGGGCCTACTTCGACCTCAAGAGCAAGTTTGAGCGGTTGCAGAGCGCCTATGATCGTGAGGTCAGTAAGAACGGCTCCCTGTCAGCCAGGATTTATGAGGTTTGTGCCGAGAGGGACGGCTTGAAAGGGCAAGTCAGGGACTATGAGCGGGTCAGACGGGCCATTGGCCCGGAACAGGCGGACAGGATACTGGAGGCAGCTTACCAGCAGGAACAGGTCGAAAAGGAGCAGAAATGGGGTGCAAGGTCAAAAATAAGGGTAGGCGCACGATAATCACAAAAAATGGAGGTAATTTCATGGAAAAGTACATCTTTGACGAGGGCAACGGTCTGTGGTATGAGTTGCAGAGGGACTAACAATATTCGGGCGTGTGCGGCGGAAATCGTGGACACAGAAATTATTTGCGCATGAGGCCCCAAATCGGAGGGTGTCCCGGTGAATGCCCTCCTGATTTATTTGGGACAGCGGGTAAAAACTTCTTGCATTTTAGAGTGTGCTATGCTATACTGCTGTCATCCTGATTTGAGGAGTCTATTCAACATGCGGCAAGGTATTCTTAAATAAAATTTGATAATGGGCACAAAAATAATTGCCCCTTGCAGGGGCTTGGTTTTTGTACCCAATTTAAGAATGCTTTTGCCTTTTTATCAAATATCGTGACGGATAACGGCTCATGTTAGCTGAATGCGTTTCTATGTATCCGAAGTCATGATCCCCAGCGGTAAAAGTATTTGCCGCTGGGGATTTTTGCGCCCTTTTGGGCCTTGTATGGAGGATAGACATGAACATTATCAATATCGGGATTCTTGCCCATGTAGATGCGGGCAAGACGACACTGACAGAAAGCCTGCTGTATGCCAGCGGAACCATTTCAGAGCCGGGGAGCGTCGAAAAAGGGACAACGAGAACGGACACTATGTTTTTGGAGCGGCAGCGTGGAATTACCATTCAAACGGCAGTCACTTCTTTCCAGTGGCACAGTTGTAAAGTCAATATTGTGGATACTCCCGGCCACATGGATTTCTTGGCAGAGGTATACCGCTCTCTGGCTGTTTTGGACGGGGCCATCTTGGTGCTCTCCGCTAAAGATGGCGTGCAGGCCCAGACCCGTGTTCTGTTCCATGCCCTACGGAAATTGAACATCCCCACCATTATCTTTATCAACAAGATCGACCAGGTTGGCATTGATTTGGAGAGCGTATATCAGTCTGTTCGGGATAAGCTCTCCGCTGATATTATCATCAAGCAGACAGTGTCGCTGTCCTCGAAAATAACTCTGACAGAAAACACTAGTGCAGAGGTGTGGGATTCGGTCATCGAAAATAACGATGAGTTATTGGCAAAGTATATCGCAGGAGAATCAATCAGTCAGAAAGAACTTGCGCAAGAAGAACAGCGGCGAGTTCAAGACGCCTCCCTGCTCCCGGTCTATCATGGTAGCGCCAAAAACGGCCTTGGCATTCAACAGTTGATGGATGCGGTGATAGGGCTGTTCCAATCGACCAAGGAACAGGGGAGCGCCGCCCTGTGCGGTAGAGTTTTTAAGGTGGAGTATACAGATTGCGGCCAGAGGCTTGTCTATCTGCGGCTATACAGCGGAACGCTGCGTCTGCGGGATACGGTGGCCCTAGCCGGGAGAGAAAAGCTGAAAATCACAGAGATGCGTATTCCATCCAAAGGGGAGATTGTTCGGACAGATACCGCCCATAAGGGCGAAATTGTCATCCTTCCCAGCGACAGCTTGAGATTAAACGATATATTGGGGGACAAAACCCAACTTCCTCGTGAAATGTGGAGTGATGTTCCCTTCCCTATGCTGCGGACGACGATTACGCCAAAAACGGCAGAGCAAAGAGACCGGTTGCTGGACGCTCTTACGCAAATTGCGGATACTGACCCGCTTTTGCACTACGAGGTGGATTCCACCACCCATGAGATCATTCTTTCTTTTTTGGGTCGGATGCAGTTGGAGGTTGTTTCCGCTTTGCTGACGGAAAAATACAAGATTGAAACAGCAGTGAAGGAACCCACCGTCATTTATTTAGAGCGGCCGCTCAAAGTGGCCAGTCACACCATCCATATCGAGGTGCCGCCTAACCCGTTTTGGGCATCTATCGGACTGTCTGTTACACCGCTCCCGCTTGGCTCCGGTGTAAAATACGAGAGCCGGGTTTCCCTGGGATACCTGAACCAGAGTTTTCAAAACGCTGTCATGGATGGTATCCGTTACGGTTTGGGGCAAGGCTTGTGTGGCTGGAACGTAACGGACTGTAAGATTTGCTTTGAATACGGACTTTACTATAGCCCGGTCAGTACGCCGGCGGACTTCCGCTCATTGGCCCCGATTGTATTGGAACAGGCATTGAAGAAATCTGGGACGCAGTTGCTGGAACCTTATCTCTCCTTCACCCTCTATGCGCCCCAGGAATACCTTTCCAGGGCTTATCATGATGCGCCGAAATACTGTGCCACCATCGAAACGGCCCAGATAAAAAAGGATGAAGTTGTCTTTACTGGCGAGATTCCCGCCCGTTGCATACAGGCATACCGTACTGATTTGGCCTTTTACACCAACGGGCGGAGTGTGTGCCTGACGGAACTGAAAGGGTATCAGGCCACTGTCGGCGAGCCAATCATCCAGCCCCGTCGTCCAAACAGCCGTTTGGATAAGGTGCGCCATATGTTCAGTAAGATTCCTTGATACGCCACAGCAAGGATGGTTATTGCATTTCCCTGCCTTTCGTGGTAAAATGTAGTTGTAAACCACCAGAGAAAACAACAACCCTGCTACCCCCCGTTATCACCACCGATAACAATTTGATAACAGCCCATCGTATAGGGCTGGATAATATGGACACATCAAATAATCAAAAAAATGAGGTATCAAATTTATGAAGCAAAATCCGTTAAATATGATGCCCAACAACGAGTGGGAATAATCTCAACGCCCCGAAAGGCATTGAAAACACTTCATTCTGCATCTTGATTTTCGCCCTGTGATTACACTTTGATTACACTTTCAACAAAAATGCTCTGTCCGTCAAGACAGAGCATTTTTGTTGTTGGCAAGTTGAGCTGCTAACAGAAAAGGGCGGCCACAGCTTGCTCGCCGAGCTCTTCCAATATGGCAAAAACGCGGGTGCAGCCCATAGAGGATACTGCACCCGCAAAAAAGAGAGGAAACAAAACGATTGTAGCAACAGCTTTTCAGAGGCCCTTTGCGAACTGCCTGATTTCGTTCATCTTTGCTTCGGATTTGTTTTCCGCGCCGTTGGCAGTCATGACGCCGACGGCTTCGATCCCGGTATAGCCTGTGTATGCTCTGAACTGCGCGATCGCGCCGTCATAGACGCCCGGCGAACCGGAGCTCAGCAGAAGCGCCGCCTTCTTGGCTTTCGCCGGCTTTCCGATACAGAACACCCGCTGGATCGCAGCCTCCATCTGTGCGGTCATAGTAAAATAATAGATCGGCGATGCGAAGACGATCATGTCGGCCTCTTTGTAGGCCGGCATGATCTTTTCCAGATCATCCTTCTGAATGCAGACGCCCTCGCCCTTGGTTTTGCAGTACATGCAGCCGAGGCAGCCGGCGATCTTCATTTTACCGACGTGGTACTCTTCCACTTCATGCCCCGCCGCCTCTGCGCCCTCGCGAAACGCCTGGATCATCGCGGCGGTGTTCTCTTTCCGCGGACTTCCGTTGAAAACAGCAATTTTCATTGATCGATTCCGTCCTTTCCTTTTATCTGACGTAGCTGACCTCAATGCGCTGCTCGTCTGCTTTGATTTTGGGGAAGGCCTTTGCCTCATAGCCCAGGGCCATGGTTCCCACGCAGGTGTAGCCCTCGGGGAAGCCCAGCCGCTGCATGATCTCGGGAGACTCGTTGATTCCATACATGCTCATCCAGAGATAGATGTTGTCGATCCCCAGGTCCGTGGCTGCCAGCATCATATTCTGGATAACGCAGCCAGCGTTGGTGTACTCAATGTACGGCAGGATGCTCTGCTTGGAAGCGAGCACCACCAGGGTCGGCGCGCCGTACAGGGGATGACTGCCGGGGCGACGCTTGGCGGAAGCCTCGTCAATGGCCTTCAGGAGTTCCGGGTCCTGCACCGCATAAAGCTTCATACTCTTGAAATCCGCTCCGCCCACCGCGGCCTGGCCGCCGGCGAAAAGGATTGCCTCTAAATCAGCGTCGCTGATTTGCCTGTCCGTAAAGCCACGTGAGGAATGTCTGGCTTTGATAGCGTCTAAAGTATTCATCGTAGTACCTCCTAATCAATTAAAGTGATTTCATTGCCCTTCTGTGTCATCCGGTTCCGTTTCGGCAGACCGTTTGCCGGATAGCCGATGATGACCGCCCCGTAGACCCGTTCATTCTCTTTCATCCCCAGCGATTGGAGATACGCCACAAGACGCGGATCCTCGTTCAGCCAGCGGAGCTGATTGATCCAGCAGCTTCCGAGATCAAGGGCGTTTGCCGCGACCATCATGTTTTCGATCGCGCAGGCGCAGTCCGCCATGTTGTTGCCGTAATCCTTCTGATTGGCAACGACGATCAGCAGCGGCGCGTTGTAGCAGAAGACATAGCCGCCCTTCTTGGATGCTGCTATGGAATGCTTCAGACTGGCATAGGTCTTTTCCGTGGCCTCCATCTCGGAAAACGCGGTTTGCGTCAGCTCGATCAGCGTTTGAAGCACTTCCTTGTTTCGAATCACGAGAAAGTGATTCGTCTGATTGTTCCCGCCACTCGGGGCCTGCCGCGCGGCGGCAAGGATCGTGTCGAGCTTGTCGGGTTCCACCGCGTCCGGTTGATAGTTTCTGGTGCTTCTTCGTGTGAGGATCGCTTCAATCGCTTCCATAGTCTTTTCCCTCCGTTATCATTTCACACACAGAGTTCTGCGCCCCATGCGGCGTTTTTCAGCATTGCGCGTCAAACGCCGATCAGATCCGCTTTCCCCTTAACGAGCAAGCGCTCTGCATTCTCCGGCGTTTTGATTCCGCCGGTGAGGATCACGGGGGCGGAAACGCTGGCCTTAATCTTCTCGGTCATGGAGGAGAAAAAGCCCCGCTCAGCGTGTCCTGGTCTGGCGAAGAAACACATGCCGCCCGAAATGTCGAGCAGAGCAACGCCGGAGCGCTCCAGCAGGACCGATGCCTCGACCGCATCCTCCTCTTTGTTGCCGCCGGGGAGATAGTCTGCGCCGCCAAGCCGCACCGCAACCGGGACACCCTCGCCGACGGTCTCTCGGATGCATCTCACCGTTTCAAGCGCAAAACGGAGACGGTCCTCCAGGGCCCCGCCATAGTCGTCTGTCCGTTTGTTGGTGATCGGAGAATAGAACTGGTTCAGCAGATACCCGTGTGCGCAGTGGATCTCCACCCCATCATATCCGGCACGAAGTGCGCGCATCGCCGCATCCGCAAATAGCTTCTCGATCCTGCGAATCTCTGCGACACTTAACTCCCGCGGTCTTTTTGCCAGCTTGTTGATCGGAATGTTCACACTGCTGGCCGACACCGGCTCATCAATGCCATAGCTGCCTGCGTGATTCAACTGCACAAACGCCAGGGAGCCGCCGGAATGGATCGCGTCTGCCACCTTCCGATGCTCAGGGATCATGTCATCTGCGGCGAAGGAAAGCTGTGGTTTTGACGCGCGGCCGCTTGCATCCACATAGCAGTGCTCGACAATGATGACCCCCGGCTTGCTGCCAACGGCATGTTCGCGATAATACGCCACCATTTCATCCGTCACGTGGCCCTGCTGCGTTTTGTTAGTCTGCATCGGCGGCATGACGAGGCGATTCTGGGCTGTCAATCCGCCAATTCTGATCGGCTGTTCAAGCATCATTCGTTCTGCCTCATGCCGCGCTCAGAGCTCCGTGTAGATCTCCGGCGGATAATGCTCCTCCGCGTACTGCGCCATCTGAGGCACGAGGCGCTTGAAGTGCTCCGACTCCATATGGGCTTGCAGCGATTCCATGTCCTCCCAGGCCTCGATCATTGCATGAAGGCGCTTGTCCGTCGTGCTCTGGTTCATGGTGTAGGTGATCATTCCGGGGTCTTTCTTCGTCTCCTCGACGATTTCCTTTGCCAGCGCATGATAGGCCTCGATGCATTCTTCCCGGACGAGTGTCCGTGCGACAACTTTGATCATGGGGGGTTCTCCTTTCTCAATGTTCGGTTCTTATAAATGATCGTTCGTTTACAGTGTTTTTATCTTGAGTTCCTTTCTGGGAACGATCCGCCGGTACTTGACCGACGGGTAGCCGATGACCATGCATGTCACTACCTTGTTTCCTTCCGGCAGATTCAGCAGCGCTTGAAGCTCTCCGCTGATATCGGCGCACGCTCTGAAAAAGCCGCTGTAGAGCACGCCGAGGCCCATGCTTTCCGCCATAATCTCCATATAGGAGCTGGCGAGGGCGGGATTCACATCGTCCCCGCCGGACACCACGATCACCAGCGGCGCGCCCTTGAAGAAAAAGTCGTCCGTGACCGGCACATCGATTTGCTTGAGGAAGGCCGCCGGACCGGCGTCAAGCTGCTGCCCGTCCCTGAAAAGGTTGACACAGATCGCCTCCGCCTCCGACTGCCTGCTTCCCAGGATCGTGAACGACACATTCTGAAAGTTTCCTCCGGTGGGGCTGTATCTGCCTGCTTCGAGGATCTTTTGGAGCTTTTCCGCTTCCACCGGCTGCTGCGTAAAGTGACGGATCGTCCTTCTGCTGCGCAGGGCGGAGAGAAGCGTATCACTGTCCAGCGCGGTCATCGGAACGACCGGCTCATTGGCGCACGGATAGCCCGGCATCCGGATCGCGCCCTGCGGACAGATCGCATAACAGTGTCCGCACTCGATGCAGGCGGGCTTGTCGAAACACGCTTTGCCGCCGACCAAATGGAGGCAGCCGTTGGGGCAGTCGTAAACACAAAGCCCGCAGCCGACGCACTGATCTTCATTGATCTTGATTGGATTCATCGTATCCCTCTCGGTTCGTTCGGAATTGTTTTCTTGTCGATGTACAGCTTCGATCTCATTCAATTTGGCAACATCGTCTTCTGTATTGCATGTTCATACCTCGCGTTCCTCACAGTCGGTCGGGCGGCACGAGCTTCGCGCAGAAGTCCTGCATGGCCTCGGAGATCTTGATCTGCTGCGGGCAGACCTGCTCGCAGCTGCGACAGCCGATACAGGCGGAGGGCTTTTTATCCTCCGGCAGGCTCATCATCGCCATCGGCGCGATAAAGCCGCCGCCGGAAAAGACGTGCTCGTTGTACAGCTCCAGCAGCCACGGGATGTTCAGCTCCTGCGGGCAATGGGAGGTGCAGTAGCGGCAGGCCGTGCAGGGCAGCGCGGTGCGCTTCGTCATCTGTTCGGCAAGCGAGAGCAGCGCGGACGTTTCCTCTTCGCTCAGTGGCTCGTCCGTTTCAAAGGTATGCAGATTGTCCGCCATCTGGGCGTCGCTCGACATGCCGGAGAGAATCACTTTTACGTCCGGGATGCTCTGCACGAAGCGGAATGCCCATTCTGGGACGCTCTCGTTCGGACGGAAGCGGCGCAGCATGGCGGTGTCGGTTTCCGGCAGCTTTGCGAGTTTGCCGCCGCGCAGGGGCTCCATGACCCAGACCGGAATGTTCCAGTCTTTCAGCAGCGCGACCTTGTCTTTGCCACCCTGGAACTCCCAGTCCAGCCAGTTTAATTGAAGCTGGCAGAACTCCATGTCCTTCCCGTAGGCGTCCAGAAAGCGCCGGATGACCTCCACGCTGCCGTGGGCGGAGAAGCCGAGGTGGCAGATGCGCCCACTGCGCTTTTGCTCGATCAGGTAGGTCCAGGTCTTGTATTTCGCGTCGTCCAGATACTGCTCGATGTTCAGCTCGCAGACGTTGTGGAAAATGTAAAAGTCGAAGTATTCGACCCCGCAGCGCCGGAGCTGCTCTTCAAAGATCTCCTCCACCTTCCCGAAGTTGCTGAGGTCGTATCCGGGGAACTTGTCGGCCAGATAGAAGCTCTCTCTCGGATAGCGCGCAAGGGCTTTGCCGAGGACGACCTCGGACTGCCCGTCGTGGTAGCCCCAGGCCGTGTCGTAGTAATTCACGCCGCCGGCCATGGCCGCGTCGATCATGCGGAAGGTCTGCGCCTCGTCGATTTTCCTGTCCTCTCCGTCCAGCATGGGCAGGCGCATGGCGCCGAAGCCGAGGTTGGAAAGCCGAATATCCTGAAATGTGCGGTAAATCATGTGATTGCTCCTTTCAGCCGAAAGCGATGCTTTCTTGTGATTACAGGCATATGACGCTATGTCCTTTGCTTGTTCACCTTGATCGTCGCCGCATAGGCGCTGTTGCACAGGCCGAGGATGGCGGAGAGGATGAATAGGGTCTCGATGCCGAGGCTCTTCCAGATCCAGCCGCCGAAGAGCGCGATCAGGATGGTGATGAGATGGTTCACCGATACGCCGGTGGAGATGGTGGCCCGGACCTCGTCGGCGTTGTCCGAGATGTCCTGTACATAGACGTTGGAGGCCATGGACGCCAGGGAAATCACGCTGTCCAGCACATAGTTCACGCAGCAGACGATGAAAGCGGTCCGCATGGGGAAGATGTGATGGGCGAAGCCATAGAAGAAGCAGACGATTACGAGGATCAGCGTGTCCGAGATCATCACGATCTTGTAGCCGAAGCGGTCGATGATCTTCCCCACCAGCGGCGAGGCGATGAAGCAGCAGACCGACGAGACCGCGAACAGCAGGCTGATCACCATGGCGTTGGCGCCGTAGAACAG
>JAEEGG010015878.1_pt1 | contig 15734 bp, 16 predicted proteins | sample 9134161 | NCBI WGS metagenome assembly JAEEGG01 (sample SAMN16246543, study PRJNA631951) | gut metagenome | biome: gut microbiome; feature: rumen; material: CR-attached | host: Bos | place: Iran: Karaj | collected 2018-10
AAGTCTGGTGACTGCCGTCGTACTTCGGGCGCACGAAGCAGTTGAACTTCTCGTTGTACATCTGCGTCAGCTTGTCCTTGAACTCCTGACTCTGCCCGTCGAGCCATTCCGTAAAGCCGTTGCGGATTTCGTCAATCTTTGAGTTTGCCAACTGGATAGCCTCCGCATCGCGTACCTTGATGTCGTTACCGTTCTCATCCGTGCCGATACACTTCATGATGTTCGGCACGGTGTTGTGTAGCGCATGGCGAAGCAGGACCATACCGTCGTAACCCCGATATTCACCCTGCACATGGAACTCACGCCATATCTTCATGTTCTTGCGCTCACAACTCACATCATACTCGTCGATGTTGGGCGAATAGACAATATCCACACCCGTCTCGTAGAGGTTGGTCATATAAGACGAATAGACCGATGCGGGAATCCAACGCTCACCGAAGTTGAAGTCCAAGTCCTCGAAGGGAATAGGTGTAGGCACGGCATCCTTCAGGGCTTTCAGCGACTTCTCTGTCTGGTCGTTGATTTCACCACCGTTGGCTTCAATGCTTCTTTCGATGGCCTTGACCTTCTCGACCACGTTTCCGGCAATGAACTTGTCGCGTACCTCATAGTCGCCAGTCAGCGGATTGAGGAATATCTGCCCGTCCAGTTCGCTGATGAGGTCATTCTGAGTCTTGTCCGTCAGTTCCGACATATAGCCGAGATCCACCCTGCCATACTTGTTGAGCGATGCCGCAACGGCTTCCTGTGCGGTCTCGACATGAGTCACCTCACCGACAGAGAAAGACACAGGCCGCTCAAAGATGTCTGCCTTGACAAACTGGCCGTCCTCACTGCGCTCCAATGACAGCATATCCCTGCCTCCGGCATCCATCAGGATCATCTTGGCATTGGCTTTCTCGTTCAGACAACCGAAGCGCATACGGAACTCGCCGTAGTACGAGTTGAGGTTGGCGCGTAGCAGGTCGTTCTCCTTATGCTCGTTTGCCTCATAGCTGTAGAGCTGTTCGTAATAGTCGCGGACTTGAACGTACAGGCGCATCTTCGGCATCTGGGTAGCAGGGAGCGTCAGCGGATTGAAGATGGCAGAGCCGTCATGCACATCCGACAGGACACCAAGACGCTGATGATAGTCAACGACAACAGAACCGTCACGCAGATGCTCATACATCGTTCCTTCAAACTTGCCAGGCTGCAGCGGTTGCTCTGGAACTTGGGGCTTTTCCTGTCTTGGCTTTGCTATTGATACAGTAGCGTGTTGTGAGTTTCCATCCGTCTTTTGCTGCTGCTCTGTCTTTGCCTGATGCTCTCTCTGTTCGGCATTGGCCTCAATCTTCTGCTGACCAAGCATTAGAAGTTCCTTGCGCTTTTCGGGTGACAAGTCCATCATCAGTTCATAGAAGCCGTTGATGGGAGGATTCTCTTCCCAATCCAGAGAGTCATAGACTGCTAACTGCTGTTCCACATGGCTTTTCTTGGCCATTTCTTCCTTCTGTTCCTGCTTCTCTCTGGCTATCCGTTCCTTCTTCCTTTCCTTTTTCGGTTTCTTGGGCTCAGGCTTCGGCTTTGGTTGCTCCTGAACGGTCATTCCCCAGAGGTCAAACAGCGAAAGTTGCTGATTGGCTTCCTGCTTCGGTTCAGAAACAGGCTTCGGCTCTGGTTCCTCTTTCGGCTGCACAGAAGATGGCATTACAGGCATATCTACGACTTTTGCAGAGTCTGTCTTTTCAGCCTCAGAATCTTTGGAATCCTTTATTTCCTCTGCATCGGCTTCTTCAATGATGGGAGTCTGTTCTTCAGTCTGGGCTTCCTCAATGACAGATTGAGCTTGTTCCTGCTCTACCTCTACTGCTGTAGAAATGGCAGGACTCTCCACACCTGTAAACATCATGAAGTTCAGATGCTTCGGCAGCTCGTCCATCAACCGCTCACTCAAGTCTTGGGCGATACCCTCCACACCACCGGAATGCTGATATTCCAACGCAGGCTTGCCGTACTGGTCTGTACCTCTGAGCGTAGTCGTTGCAAGTACGTTTTCAGGATGGAGGTCGAAGTATGTGTTATAGATGATACTCTCACCGTCATGCGAATAGGTCAGGTTGATAAGTTTCTCATCCTCGCTCAATCCCTGCTTATGCTCGTTCTTCTGAATGATGATCAGGTCGCTGCCAGCTTCCGTATTAGCACTCTCCTTGAAGAGATTATCGGGCAGACGAAGGGCTGTCACCAAGTCGGCTTGCTCAAAGAGCAGGTTCAGACGGTACACATTCTGACTGTCGAGATAGTTGCGGGTGGTGATAAAGGCCACCATGCCGCCGTTACGCACGGCATCCAGTCCCTTCTGCATGAAGTAGCCATGCAGGGACTTGGAGATGGTGCGTTTCATCACCGACTTGTGGTTGCTGTAGATAGGGTCGAAAACCTTGGTGTCGCCAAACGGAATGTTGGAGATGGCGAGGTCGTACTTACCCAACTCATTTGGGGCTATACGCTCGAAACCCTCTACATGCACCATATCGTTAGGATGCAGCGTAGAGAGTAGTAATCCTGTCAGTCTGTCCTTCTCAAAGGCGGTCACTTTAGCATCGGGATTGACGGTGCGCATAGTGTCGATGAACACGCCCATGCCAGCAGACGGCTCCAAAACCTTCTCCGGCTTCAGGTTCAGTTCACCCATCACCGACCAGATGGCCTCCGGCACAGCCTTTGGTGTATAGAAGGCAGTGAGGACGGACTGCTTCATGCTGGCGATATACAGTTTGTACTCGTCCTCGTTGGCAGTGTTCTCACGTATCACTTTGTGCAGTTCATCGGTCAGGTCATAGAGCGGAATGTCATTCTTTGACCATGCTGTCTTATTGTCCACAGGATTCAGCACACATTTCAGCCCACCGAAGCCGCAATACTTCGAGATGGTCTCGCGCTCGGCATCGGTAGGTTCACGATGCTCATCCCGCACAAGAAACGCTGTGCGGATGGCATCGATGTTGGCTTGCAGCCGTGCCTTTCTATTGAACGCCATACTGCTCGATGTAAAGTACCACGGCACCTGTCAACTCTGTGTAGAGCTGCACATAGTCCGTTGACAGTTCAAACTCAGGCTGCGTCAGGTCGTAAGGATCGAACACGGGCTTGACCAATGGCAGCAGTTTCTCGGCAAACGGGATTCGCTGTTCCTCGTCCACCTCAACCGCAAACTCCTTCTCCAACACTTCCATCAGGATGCTCCATGGTGTCAGACTCAGTCCTTTCATCAGGGCATCCATAGCCAGTTCCTGTGCGCCCTCTACGGAATGGCCTTCACGACGTGCCTGTTCAAAAGTCTCTGCGGCCTGCAGTTCACGGTTGTAGATAAAGTTGAGGTCTTTGGCCTTCTTTGAATGTTGCTCCATCAGGTAGCGGAGCAGGTACAGTCCATAATAGGACAACTCTTGTTGTTCTTGCTTTTTCATTTTCAAATTTCGTTTAATGGGTTATAGAATCAGCGTATTAGCAAAGCGCCCCGGGTATCCCTCCCGAGGCGCAACCACTGAATCCATTTCAAAAAATCGTGTAAACGATGTATGAAAATGAATGTCAGTGGCAAAGGTAATGCTTTTTATCGGGATTTACCTTTCTTTGCTGACTTTTTTCGTTCTTCAAATACGAAAATCGTGTTGAAGCTATCATCAAAGGCCACACTTGCATCGAATTTCTTGCCTTGCTTACTGGTAAAACCCTTGATGAGTCCAGTTTTGCCTTTGGTCAGGAGCTGGTTCATCTGGTCATTGGTCAGATTCTTGCCTGCTTTTTGTCGGAATACTACCAACCCGCAGTCAGGATTGTCGCATTTGGCAACCTTGTTGTACATGCTGATATGGCCTTGGCCGCATTTAGGACAGACGATGCCCGGATCTTCAGAGTGGTCGAACTTGTCTGACAAAGAAAGAAGTTCATGCACAATCTCACTTGTGTATTCCTCTATGCCTTTACGGAAGTCATTCGGGCTGTACTCGCCACCTTCAATACGTGAAAGAGTCTGTTCCCATCTACCTGTCATGGTTACATCCGCAATCTGCTTGTCTTTCAGCAGGTCGTAGATGAGCAAGCCTTTCTCTGTCGGTATGAGCTGCTTGTTCAGACGAATCATATACTCTCGCTGTATCAGCGTTTCGATGATGTTGGCACGAGTTGCAGGAGTGCCGATACCACAGTCTTTCAGAGCCTCACTGATTTCTGCCTCTTCAATCTCCTTACCACATGACTCCATCTCAGAGAGCAATGCCGCTTCTGTCAGGATTGGTTTGGGCTTGGTCTTACCCTCGTTGAATCCCCATCCGCTGATAGGCAATGTCTGTCCTTCCTTCCAGTTGGGTAATCGGTCTGAGTTGGTTTCTTCGTTTCTGATGAATCGCCAACCAGCCTTCTTCACGACCGTCCCTTTCACCATAAACGGCACACCGTCAATCTCTACCGTGACGGCTGTCTGTTCTTTGATGCACTTCTCAGAAAAGGCTTCCAGCATTCGACCTACGATAAGGTCATAGATGAGCTTTTCCTCTTTTGTCGGATAGCCCAGCTTCTCGCCAGTGATTAGCAAGGCGTGGTGGTCGGTAACTTTAGCGGCATCCACACTACGGCGGCTTGGCTTGCGGATAGTCATGGACAGTGCTCCCCACTGCTCATCATCTGCCAAAGTACGCAACAGTTTGGGAATTTCCGCAAACACATCATCAGGAATATATCGGCTTGATGTGCGGGGATAAGTGATAATCTTCTGCTCGTACAGTTTCTGAGCAATCGAAAGCGTCTGTTCTGCGGTGAGGGCATACTTCACGTTGGCATCCTTCTGTAGCGATGTGAGGTCGTAGAGTAAAGGCGTGTCCTCTACCTGTTCCTTGCACTCCACCTTAGAGATGACTGCCTCCTTGTGCGCCTTCACTTTCTGATAGATTTCCTCTGCCTCAGTCTTATCCTCCCACTTCTCGGTACTCTGAAACTTCACGGCTTTGTCCTTACCGTCGGTTGTGAAGTGCATCTGCCAGAAAGGATTCGGTACGAAGTTCTTGTTCTCCAGGAAACGACGGCACACCATTGCCAACGTCGGGGTCTGCACACGTCCGAGGGAATAAGTCCCCTTTCCGGCAGCGATGGTTAATGCCTGAGTAGCGTTGATGCCTACGAGCCAGTCGGCTTCGCTCCTTGCCTTGGCTGAAAGATAGAGGCTGTCATAGTCATGGCCGTCTTTTAGATCGTTCAGTCCTTCCTTGATAGCTTTGTCGGTCAGCGAACTAATCCACAGACGCTGAAAGGGTGTGTGGCAGTCGATGTATTCATACAGATAGCGGAAGATCAGTTCACCTTCTCGACCTGCATCGGTAGCAACAATAATCTTTTCGGAATGGTCAAACAGATTCTTAATGTTCTGTATCTGTGCCATGATGGTCTCGTCATCTTTCTTGTTCTCCTGACGGCATACCAGCTGGAACTCGTTGGGAAGGATTGGCAACGACTCCTGACGGAAAGCACGGATGCCGTAAGCCTCAGAACCTGCCAGCTCTACAAGATGACCGTATGCCCAGGTCACGGCATAGCCATTACCGCCATAATAGCCCTTCTTCTTAATCATCGCGCCGACAACACGGGATATTTGCTTGGCGACACTGGGTTTCTCAGCAATAATTGTAATCATTGTATGGTAATAAATGGATTCAGTGGTTATACATTATTATATATGTGCGCGTGTAAGGTGGACAGCCAACAGCCATCTGTGGCTGTCCACACGTCATTTGCGCTCAACAGTTAGAGCTTCGGGCCTCGCTTCTGTTTCTTCTCTGATTTCTCGCCTTCAGGCTTCTGCTCGTTCTGCTGCTTCTCGTTCTTGGGGGCAACCTGCCCCTTCTGCAACGGCTCGTCCAACTTCTTCGTAGCCTCGTTGGTCTTGCCCTGATGGTTCACAGCCACCTGTGTCTGGCTCTCGTTGGCAGGGGCAACGACCTTGCCCTGCATCGGGTCGTTCTTCGAGGCAAACGGCTGGCCCTTGTCGGGATAGAACATCAGGTACATTGTGGCTGTCGTGCCGTCCTTCAGCGGATAGTTATCGAGCTTCACCGACTTGCCTTCACGGTAGTCCTTCTGCTGATCTTCGGTCAGGGGAATGCCCTTCCATTTTGTCAGGTTCTTGATGCTGCCGTCCTCATTCGTCCAGTTCAGCTTGGTCTTCTGCTCCTGTTCCTGTGCTACCTCCTGACGGCTACTGCCAGGAACGAAGGCGACATTCTTGCGGTCGGCATTCACCTGGAAGTCCACCATGAATTTCTGTCCCTTGTCGTTCTCATAGAGTTTGTCCTTGATCATGCCGCCCTGTTTGAGCAAGGCCATCTCCTCGGGCGTGAACTTCACATTGCCAACACTCTCGCGCAGGTGCAACTTACTCAACGGATAATGTACCAGCTCGTTGGTCTGCTTGTCGAGTGATACGAAGCACTGCTCTGTCGTGCCCTCCTTCATGTTAAACAGTGGAACCACCTTGCCCAGATTACCCGTTTCCTTCAGTGCCTTGGCATCCTCCTTGGTGAAGGTGTAGCCCATGTATTCCGCATTCTCCAGCTTCTGCTCCTTGCGGACGAAGTGAGGCAGTACGCTGTAGGTGTCGTCCTGCAGACGTGTCAACTGGAGTCGCGCAGCTGCCTTCACCTTCTGCCCGTAGATGAGCATTGTCACGTCAAGCAGACCGGACTTGCCGAAGTTCAGCATGTTGTCCTTCGCTCCTGTCTTCTCCAGCACCTCCTTCGAGATGCCGAACTTCTCTTCAATCTTGTCCCAGTTTACCTTGGACTCGTCGATGGGCTGATAGCCCTGATTCTGAGAACTCTTCTCCGAGACAAGCGGTTGTCTCGCATTGATTTCTTGTGCCATAATTTTAAATGGTTTAAATGATTTGTTACTTGTGTTCCCTCTTTCTTCTGAAGGCAGGGAACTTATTCCTTTATGCTTCTATCTTGTCTCTGTTTTCACGTTCATGGATGCGGTCGAGGAACACTTGAGCCGCCCTCTTGTCACATACGATGTCGTTGTCGCTTTCTAAGAGTTTAACTACGTCACTTTCCTTGTAGTATGACATGTTTCTCAGCATCATAAAAGGCAGCAGTCCCTTTGTGCGGTATCGTTGCAGCGAGCGCATACTCGTTTTAAGAATCTTCACAAGGTCGCGGTTGTTGTAGAGACGTTCTCCTCTCAGATACAGGTTCCCGTCTTTGATCCTCTCTTGCAGGTCATCCACTAGGATCTTCAGCAGTTGTTCCTGCTGCCCCATGCGGTTTATCATCTTCTGCATACAGTTCACGAAAGTGTCTTTGTCCAATGGTTCCATATTACTTGTGGTTTATGATGTTACTGACTCTTTTAGTGTAGGCTGTAGCCACCTCGTCTGCCACTGTCACGCCAATAGACTTGAAGTGGATTCCTGAAAACTTCTCCACATCGGACAGTCTGTAGCGACATTTCTTGCCGTACATCTGGTAAGGCAGTTTGCCCTCAGAGCGATAGCGTTGCAGGCTTCTTGCACTGACATCCAATAGTTGGCAGACTTGTTCATTGTCAAGCCAGACATCATCGTCATCCAAAGCCGCTTGTCGCTCTGTTGCCTTGACAATGTACTCTTCAATTCTTTCCAAGCGGTCTATCAGATTCTGGTAGGCACTGCTTTCCATCATTACTACTTGCATATCTTTCTCGTTTTACTTTTGTTCGTTGATTCTTGATTTCGGCTGCAAAAGTACCCCGTCTTTTTGGGCCGTGTTCGCAACTTACTAGTAGGTTGTGAGAATCTTTTAACATCTATTTGCAGATAAGTTTGAGTTTATTGGAAGAAAGTCTTCAATTGTCCCTTCTTTGAAGGTAAAGAAGTAAAAGAATGAAGATATTGTTTGTTTGCTATGCCAATATCTGTAGGAGCGCATTGGCAGAAGTCGTACTGAAGAAGAAGCTCCAGGAAAAAGGGCTGACTGACATAGAGGTCGAATCGGCTGGTGTTCATAACTACGAAGGGGCACCGCGTGACTATATGATGTCATCCTATGCTCATAAAGCCGGATACGAACTTAACGGTACTGCCCGTTATGTTACCCAGCCAATGATTGATTCTGCTGATCTGATTATCTGCATGGAACACGCTCATGTCGTGATGATACAAAGACTACTGGCGTATGAACGTTGGAGCCGTATCTATACATTCAATGAAATCTGTTTTGGTGAGCAGACAGGCTTGATTGACCCTTCTGGAGATACAGGATACGTATATCATTATGTCTTGGAGAAGATTCAAGAGGGGTGTGCGATCTTGGCTTGGAAACTCGAAAAAATGGTCAATCATGGCGAGATCTTTTTCCAACGAAAATAAAAATGTAGGAATTTTGAGAGAACCTTTCTATTTGTCCTCTCTTTATAGGAAATGTGAAGAGATATAGACAATCAGTCATTAGATTGAGCAGTATTTATTGTTTAACAACTAAAATATCACAGTTATGAAGAAGTTAATGACATTCGTGTTTATGTGTTCGTTAGTGCTTGTGTCTCAGGCGCAAGAGGTATTCCAACTCCCTGAAGGTTTTTCTGGAGGAAAGACTGTCTGGATTGTCCGTGCAGGTGCCAGTTTCAGTGGGGTTTCAGGCAAGGGCATCGATGCTCAGGAGGATTCCTGGGCCAAGAGCAAATGGAGCGGTAGCTTTGGCCGTGCCTTTGGTGGCAACCTGTCCATCGGCTTCAACAAAACTTTTGGCTCCAGTCCTCTCTATTGGGGAATGGATCTCGGTGTGGCGATGCGCGGCTACAAGGCAGATGCTTCATGGAGTGCTGGCGGGGCTTCATCGATTTCAGGCGGCTATGACTCACACACCAAGTCGGAGAAAACGACCTTGACGGCTTACAATGCCCAACTATCTCCGATTAACATTGGCTACAAGTTCACCTTCAATGAACGTATGGCACTCGACGTCCATGTCGGTGGATTTGCCAGTTATGACTTTGCGGGCAGCCTCAAGTCGGAGTCGTATGACCACATATATCTTACGGGTAAGTATGGCACTAACGACAAGACAACTGAGAATAGCAACTCAACCAAGATAGGCGATATTGATAGCTATAGAAGGTATGACTTCGGTGTTATCGGTGGCGTTGGCTTCTGGTATGGTCACTTCAATGTAGATTTCTCCTATCAGAGAGGCTTCATCTCCATATATGATAGCGACAATACCTACTTCTGCAACAAGTTCCTGGTTCGTATAGGCTATGCGTTATAATTCTCTACAGAAAATCCATTGACTATGAAACGTATATTATCAGTAGGATTCCTTGTCTTGGCACTGCCATTCTTGATGGCAACAGTGTCATACGGACAAGTCAGGAAGAGCAAGGAAATATCCAAGCTCGTTAAAAAAGCACCACGCACTGAAGCATTTCAGTTTGCCGTCACTGTAACAACTGACGGTAAGCAGAAACAATACGACTTTGTTTCCTTGAAGGATATAGACCAGGAGAAGCTGACAGATATAGAGAAGAAGCTTTTGGAAACATTTGCCGATGTTGCTTTTTGTTTCAATGGCAGCAAGGTGCATTGTTGCTATTGGGTGAAGGATGCTGACGGGAAATTAGGTCTTATGAAACTCGATGGTAGCATTCTCGTACCTCCGCTGAAAGGTAATATTTATCACGGCACTCTTCCAAGTCGGGTCGTAGTCGGTGAGCAGACTGTGAAGCCTGAAAACTGGGCTGGTGAATTTTGTAACAGGGTCACGAAACATACTGGTCGTGGCTTAGGGCATTTCGATGCCGTGGTGGATGACATTAGAGATGAGAAGAAGATCAGGGCCACAATCCCGGCAGGAAAGTATGACGACATCATGATAGGACTAAAAGGCTCACACACCTATTATTTCGTCGCAAGACTTATTGACGGTGAAATGAAATGGGGCGTCGTTGATAAGAACGACAAGGAAGTGATGCCCATTGAGGCTAAAGGCATCTATAAGAAGAAAGGTGCGGCACAATGGCTTATCGGAAATGTTGGCGGCAAGTGGGTCGCTTCAGAAATGATGGATATGTCTGAGATTGACAACATGGTACGTAATGAGGAACTGATGGCGGAACAACGTAGGCAACAACTGGCAGAAACCCTCACTGCACTGGGCAACACATTGCAACAAGCTGCCGTCACTGTCGAGCAGATTCAGCAGAGGACTGGTGGTAGAGGCGATTCTTATGGCGCATCAGGCGGTTCAGGTTCTGGCGGAGGTTCACTTGAATCCCAATATCGTCAATGGGAAAGCAGAGCCAAAGCAAACTACGAATCGTTGACAAACTTAGGTGCCCGTGTCAAGAAAGACGGAAAGGACGTTGGCGGTTCAACAGGTCAAAGTATGAGTTCGTCCAATTACACTCAGCAGAAGAAAGCACTACGTGAAGCGCAAAAGGAAATGAAGAGCATCAGGCAGAAAGCATCGAAGAAAGGTATCAAGATTGTCAAATCCGAGTACGAGGATGTTGTAGTCAAGTTCTAAATGTTCAAATCGGGTGCGGTACATCGAATATCGCACCCGATTTCAATATTATCCCTTCAAAAATGACAGATTTCACTTGACTGCCCTCTCTTTATCAATAATAATGAGTAAATTTGCAGCGTGTATGGGAAAGATTAGGTATGCATCATTCTCTGAAGCAGGAGTTCGGAGAGACAATGAAGACTACTACAAAGTTGTAACGGATCCAGACAATGACCGTTACCTCTTTGTCGTATGCGACGGCATGGGAGGTCACGCCATGGGTGAAGTCGCCAGTCAGGTAGTTGGCTCAACCATCTGCGATTATTGGGAGAGGGCTTCTTTTGGTGAAGGTGTGGAGTCTGTATTGAAGACAGCTTTCAAACTTGCGTCCGATGCACTTGATGCTAAAGCCGACATATTGAACAAGGTGGAGATGGGTACAACCCTTGTTTTGGCAGCAATAAGCGGCAACCAGTTGACTATCGCTCATGCAGGTGACAGCAGAGCCTATTTGCTCCAAAATGGAGATGTCACATACCAAACCCAAGACCATGTTGACCATAGTGTATGGGGAGATTTCATCGACCGAAGTTTCTTCTCCTACCAAAGAGAAAAGTCCGATGTGGAGATTCACCAATTTGAGTTGAATACTGGGGACCGGATATTACTTTGTTCTGATGGAGTTTGTCAGTTCATCGCTCCCGACATTCTCACCCGTCGCTCTATGGATGACAAATCACCAGAGGACGTTATAGATGTTATCCTCTTCCTGTGTGAGAAGTTCAGTAAAGACAACTATTCCGCTATCTTAGTGTATTACGAATAAAAAGTTGCAGTATGAAACAGATAACAGAAGAACAGGGCCTCGCCCTTATCAAGGAGTTCCAAGACAAAAACCAGTCAGGGTTTAGTCTTAATGATGACGAGATATTCAGTTTTAAAGACCACATGCAGGGTAAGCAGTTCGCCTATATGTGTGAGGCTGCTATTACTGATCCGACAGGCGGTATTCCTAATCGTATTGGAAAACTTCTCGAAATACTGAAGCCAGAGATTGACAATATTGGCAAAAAGCCACTCTACTTCGATGTACTGTTCTTGGTTTCGGATGATACTGGACTCCAGATGGATGAGATGAATGCCATGAATGAGTTCATGGAAGCCTACGACGACATTGAAATCAAGTGGACTCTAAACACTATTGAGGATGGTTCAAATACAATCAAGATGCGTATAATCACCGTTACCGAATAGCCAATGACCGCATTGTATCTTGTTCGTCACGGAGAGACAACCGATAATGTCGCCCGAATTATGCAGGGGCAACTCCACGGTGAGTTGACTTCCGCAGGGATTGCCCAAATGGAGGAACTTGCCAAGTCTTTGTCAGGCACTCATTTTGATGCCATCATTTCGAGTGACTTACGACGGGCATACGACTCTGCACAAATTCTGGCAAACTATTGGAAGATGCCCGTCAAGACCACGACATTGCTTCGTGAACGGAATTGGGGCAACTTCACGGGTCGTTTCATCCCCGATCTTAAAGGTTTGCCCATGCCTGACAATGTAGAAAAGATGGATGATTTGTTGATACGGGCCAAAATGTTCCTTAACTGGATTAAGACAAACTACCCGAATCAAATTATTCTCGCTGTAGGTCATGGCATCATCAACAAGGCTATCCAAGCCGTCCATTACGGGAAGTTGACTCGTGAAATACCCAAAATGTCTAACGCAGAATATAGGATACTAAAGTTATGAATATTGAACTATCTTACCTTATAGGACCCATGTCAGGGCTGGTCATAGGTGCATTTACGAACTGGCTTGCCATAAAGATGATGTTCAGGCCACACCAGCCAAAATATATCTTTGGAATGAAACTTCCATTCACACCTGGACTTATACCTAAGGAGCGTGGACGTATAGCAGAAGCTGTTGCCACTTCCATTAGTGAGAACCTGATGAACAAGGAAGTTCTGGAGAAGAACCTGCTTTCAGAGGATATGCTAGCAAAGATTGGCACGGAATATGACACCTTTGCTGCACGTCAGAAAGTAAACGGCGAGACGCTTCGCGCTTTCTTGTCCCACTTTATTTCAAGCCAAGACCTTGAAAAGATTCTGTCTGACGCGGGTGGAGAACTTGCTGCGCAGATACACAGTCGTCTGGCAGACTCCAATCTCGGTACGATGTTAGCTCATGCCGCAGTAGAACATGCTATCAGCAAAATGGAGAACAGTCTGTTGGGCTTTGCCTTCAATGCAGAGCAGTTCCTTATTCTGCTTCAAGAGCCAGCAGAACATTTGCTATCAAAGCATATCAATCAGATTATAAGTAACAATTCCGAGGAAATCATTTCTAATCTTATAGGCCAGGAGTCCAACAAACTGTTAGACACCCCTGTATGCGAATTACTCAAAGGGCATGATGAGCAGTTAGTTCAACTTCGCCACATTCTCATTGACGGTTATAAGCAGGTTATCAGTGTTCACCTGCCCAAGATACTATCCACCATAGACATCAGCCGCATCATCCGCGAACGTATTAACGAGATGGACATGGACGAGTCTGAGCGAATTATCCTTAGCGTGATGAATAAAGAACTTCGTGCTATCGTCTGGTTGGGAGCTTTGCTTGGTGCTATCATTGGCACTGTAAATAGCCTTTTCTGAAGCTTTTTCGTTAAAAACAGACAAGATTTCGTTTAAAATACAGATATTAAACAAAAAAATGACTAATTTTGCAATCAGTAAAACTATTGAATATGATCTACAACAAACAAATTCTCACAGGACTGGAGCATTCTCAATATGAGCATGACTTCGACAGGGCTGCATTAGAGAGATTGGAGGCTATTCCTTTCCTTACAAAAGCGAGTCAGTGGGTAACAGCGAACTTCATTGAACGTGTCTATACTGTACAATATACAGGAAGTAATCTGAAAGTAACTAAAGATAACTATCCTCAGATTCATCAATACCTTGTTGATGCCTGTAAGATTCTTGATTTAGACCGTGTTCCTGACCTTTACATAGAATGGGGTTATCAGATAAACGCTTGTACCATAGGCGCAGAGAACCCAATCATCATTCTTAACTCAGGTCTAATAGACCTTTGTGACGACGACGAAATCATGTTCATTATAGGACATGAGTGCGGGCACATCAAGTCAAACCACATGCTCTATCACATGATGGCACAGACCATCAACTTCGTTATTGACGCTATTCCAGGCGGCAGCCTTTTAGCCGGAGGCTTACAATATGCCCTCTATTATTGGGATCGAATGTCTGAATTTACAGCAGACAGAGCAGGTCTGTTATGCTGCCAGAATCAAGAGGCTATGATACGTGCCTTTATTAAGATGGCAGGATTACCTATTAAGGAGTTTGATAATATTCAGACTAACACTTTTCTACAGCAATCGCGTGATTTCCAAATGCTCGATTATGACGGTATGAACAAGGTGGTGAAGTTTCTTTCTATTGCTGACAGTACTCATCCTTGGACGGTAATGCGCTCTTCTGAACTTTTGAAATGGATAGATGCTGGTGAATATGATAAGTTTGTAAACAAACGCTATCTGAAATAACATGGCACACCGGAAGATACTAAACAACTTGGACTATCAGGCCATCATGCATCCTGATGACAAGAAAACTGTTGACTGGCTCAATAGCCTTAAAGTGCCGTACACGACCAACTGGGAATTTGTGCGTGAGATAGCAAGACACCCCACAGACCACAATATTCGTGAGTGGTATGACATTTTTATGGCTGGTGTAGAGTATTATACCTTTCAAGATTTTCTTCGTGTGACAACAAGCAAATATCGAGAGGCTTATAACGAAGTTGAAAATCAAGGAGAAGGTATCAATATCACGAATGAAAGTCTGCCCAAGATGCACCAACAGCTTGTTGATGCTTGCAAGATATTGGGACTCAAAGAGATTCCCACCTATTCTACGGATTGGGAGTACGCTCCCTATCACTTTTCCAATGGTGAGAAGCATCGTCGAATAGTGGTGATGTCAGGTAGTGCAGACCTTTTTACTGATGAAGAAATGATGTTTGTCCTTGGCCACGAATTGGGGCACATGGCCTGTGGACACAAACCCTACCACATGCTTCTCGAAACATTCTACATGCCTTTTGTTAACGATGCAGCATTCAAAGCATGGGCATCCATCATCAAACTCCCTCTCATGGAGTGGTATCGCATATCCGACTATACCGCAGACCGTATGGGACTGCTTTGTTGCCAGGACATCAATGCTGCCATAACCACAATGATTAAGAAAGCAGGACTACCAAAGAAATGCTACAACAATATTAACGTTCAGAGCTTTGTACAACAGGCAAGAGATTTTGAGGCGAACTTCACCGATATGATGGATCGTGTCGTGAAAGTCCTGTCCATCCGTTCTGCCGAGTTCCCTTGGCTTGTTGTTCGAGCAGGAAAACTCTATGACTGGTATCACTCAGATGAATATAAACAGATAATCGATAAAAACTGAACCAATGCAGATACAATTATCCACATCAAACATTGGCTTAATGCCGATATTAAACAGTAATCGCATAACAGAGAACCAACAAAAGGAGGCTGTTATGGCAATGGGATTGGCTGCTTGCCAGGCTCGATGCCTTAACTGTGGACATTGCGCTCATCATTGTGGTAAATAGAATGGAAAAATTATGAATACACCTTCATCTTACTCTTCATATATTATTCTGCCTATTCTTAATTCAAACAGAATCACAGAAGAACGGCAGAAGGAAGCCATCAAAGCAATGGGCCTCAGTTCCTGTCAGGTTCATTGTATTGCTGTCACAGGAGCCAGACATTATTCTGCCAAGCATTAGCGATGTTTGTAGAGACGACTAAGCACAATAGTTACTCATATCTGCGGCAGACTGGAGAGATCGTTCCAGGAGTCGTAGAAGATAATAGTTATGTTTGGACTTTTGAACCTCTCACATCCTTTTCTTCAATGCCAGAGTTGGACATGTTCATTCTTGGTATTACTGAGCAGTGTAACCTTCGATGCACATATTGTTGCTATTCTGGGGAATATGCAAACAACCGTTCACACAGTTCACGCTCCATGTCCCATACCGACATTGACGATATTTTCAACTTTATTAATGAGCTATCGCCAAAGCACCCCTTTAGAATAGCATTCTATGGCGGTGAGCCGTTGACGC
>JAEEGG010015882.1_pt1 | contig 15732 bp, 7 predicted proteins | sample 9134161 | NCBI WGS metagenome assembly JAEEGG01 (sample SAMN16246543, study PRJNA631951) | gut metagenome | biome: gut microbiome; feature: rumen; material: CR-attached | host: Bos | place: Iran: Karaj | collected 2018-10
ACGCATCACGATGGAACTGTCGCTGAGGGCTGCCACGGTGAGCTTCGTTGCCGGCACCGTCACGCTGGCCGAAGCGAACGTCACCACGCCGCCCTGGTTGTACTCATCGTCGTAGGCGTCGGCATTGTTCGGCATCGAGATGAGGTACGGCATGTTGGCCACGATGCGCACGGCACTCTTGATGCCGCTGGCGGTCAGTGTGCGTAGCCAGAACGGCTTGTCGCCCTCCATAGCCTTGAAGGGTTTCAGCTCGCCGTGGGTCTCGTGGGTGATGGTCTGCACCGTGAAGGGCAGCACCAGCGTCTCCCAGCCACGGCTGATGCCGGGCTGCGTCTGCTGTGTGAAGTTGTGGCTGTAGGTAATCCTTTCTGCCGTGAACTCCTTCGGCACGTAGAAGTTGTTGTTACCGCTCTTCACGTCCACGAGCACAATGTCCTTGGCCAGTCCGTCGATGACGACGTTCTGCACCATTGCAGGAGCCAGCGACGCGTCGTTTACATACACCAGCAGGTTCGGATTGTCCGTCAGTCCTTCCAGCATGTCGTCGGACAGCGGCGTATCCTTCTCCCACACCACAGCAGCGATAGTCTTTGCAGCCTCGGCTTGTCCACCGACGCTCACGAATGCATCGTCCAGCGTCTTGTCGCCGCTGACAGTAGCCACCAGTCCGTCAAACGTGGCAATACCCGTTACTATCCAGTCCACCACGTAGCTTGCAACCTCAGACGTGAACCAGTTCGTGCGCATGGCAATGGCCTTAATGGTACAATTATGATCTATCACAAAAGTACCTGCATATACCGTACTTGTAGAGTTAGGCGTTGAGCCGTCCAATGTATAGTATATGGTGGCACCGCTCTCTGCTGTTATCGTTACAATATTGCCATCGATAGCAATAATAGGAGTAGACACCTTGAACCAGTCTACCGTCAGAGTGGCTACAGGGGAATCCGTATAGCCTGTTTTCACACAGACGGCTTTTACCACTCCGTTTTGCGTTACTTCAAATGGTACGTCATACAGCATACCGCTTGACGCACTCGGCGTGGTACCATCGAGTGTATAGTAAATCGTAGACAGTTCGTCTTCCACTGATTTGCTGATGGTGACAGTATTGCCCTCATGCGTAATCACAGGTGCCTCAGCTATCAATTCTTCCAACGTAAACGGATAGCTATAGGTCTCAGTCATAGCCATGTTGGCACATTCCAGTTGACAGTGGAATGTATGTTTGCCAAACGACAAATGACTGATGTCTACACCCACTTCTATGAGGCTGCCATTGGCTGGCTGTGTCTTGACGTCTGTCTCGTCGTCAAACCAATAGTTGATGGCTACCACGACTTCTCCTGGTTCCGTCTCTGGAACAAAGAACAGGTAACGGTACACAGCCCCCCACATCCCATCGGTATTCCGACAGCGTACGTTATAATAGTGTACGCCAGAGGGAATGCTACTGATATCTACGGCCAGCGAAATGGAATCACCGCTCCCGCTGTTCACCGTGCGGTGGGCATAGTCACCGTCTATCCAACTCTCGTAGTCCGCCATATCCAAATCGGACGAAGAGCCTGGAACCAAGAACAGGTAACGATATACAGAACCCCATACGCCATCGGCATTCCGACAACGCACATTGTAGTAGTGGATGCCAGACGATAGGCTGCTGATGTCTACGGCTACCGAAATGGAATCACCGCTCCCGCTGTTCATCGTGCGGTGGGCATAGTCACCGTCCAACCAGCTTTCGTAGCTGGCCAAACCACTCTGCCCAGAGGCAGAAATAGTCAGCAGCAACAATAACACAATATGGATTGCTCGCTTTAGCATAACCCACACATTTTAGTTTGCCTTAACTTTCAGCGTAACATTCAAGACCTTCTTAGCGGCATCCACATTCATCACGCCATTCTCCACATTGATGCTGTTTGGTTCCAGCGTATAGGGGGTCGTTCCTCCCTCTATTCCCACAACCGTACCGTCGGTACCCAGATAGCCAGCTAACAATAGTCCTTCTTTGCTAATAGAGCATCCGTTCTCTTGGTCCCAGCCAAGGATATCACCTTGATAGTAACAGTTCAGCTCAGAATGATAATCCCCTATAAGTATATCTGCTCCTTCAATTAAAGTATTAATAAGTGTGCAATTTTTTATATAGCCATAACCAATATTCCCAACGTCATCACAAGTTGAACAAATAATACAATTAATGTAAGTTTCTGTATGGTTATAACTTTGCCAATCCGCAGAACTAGTAGATCTACTTCCAATGATAGAATTTTGATAAACAATATTGCATCCTGTTGTATTAGGATCAACTGGCATTTCAAAACATATCTTACTATTGATTATTGTCGCACTGCGCAAATAATCATCTGACCAGAAAGTATAAACATAGCACCTATCAATCACTAATGATTCCACATTTTCAAAACACTCAAATTTACCACCACTGAAATTCACCTTCCTGATTTTCAGCCCGCTCAGACTCTTGGTCACGATGACATCGTTTAGGAAACGCATGGCATCCAGTGTATGAGCCGTCAGTGTGGGGTTGCCCTCCATGGCAATGTTGACGGTGCCGCCGATAATGGTATTCTGCCCCTGTCCTATCATGGTGATGGGCTTGTCGATGACCAATGTGTCCGTCAAATAGAATGTGCCTGCTGACAGGCAGATTGTGTCACCCGCAATGGCATCGCTGACAGCCTTTGGCAACTGATCCACGTTATAGGTTTTGCCCGTTCCTTCGTGCAGCAAAAGAATAGCCGCGCGAGAGTCTGCCTTTGTCTGAATTGTAACCATTGCAAACAAGCAAATTAATGCTAATACCATTTTCGCTTTCATAATGTTTCGTTTTTTAGTTATTACTCAATTTATTACCTTCGGTTGTGTACACGGCAGAAGCGCGGGACTGTCTTTGCCAGTTCCGAGTGAAGGTTGTAGGATACCTAATAACAAGAATATGGGTACAGCCCCACGCATTATGCGTGGAAGCCGTCATGCCCTCTTGCTGTTATTTGGGTGAAAGTTTCCTACATTTTCACTCGCAAGTTTGGTGCATTACGCTTCTTCTGCCGGAGCAAGTCCTTCCCACTCCGACGGCAAAGGTACAAAGAAAAAACGAAACGGCAAAGGTTTATGGAAAGAAATTACCAAAAATTATCCGGAAATGTCGCTGAGTGTATCTCCAAGGCGTTGCCTCAGAGGCACAAAAAAAACCGAAAGCTCCAAGGCTTTCGGCAAATCATTGCTGATTTAATGTCAATGTTGGCTTTCCATTCAGCCAGAAGATTCCATCTGATTACAGCTGGTCAACATCTTCTATGGCAAGACCTGTCGCCTTGGCAACATCAGCAGCAGGCATCCCCATCTGTTTCAAATTGCGGGCTATGGCAAGACTCTTTTTGCGTTCTCCCTCGGCAAGACCTTCAGCACGACCTTCAGCACGACCTTCTGCACGACCTTCTGCACGACCCTCGGCACGACCTCTGTTCAGCGCCGACTTCATAGTGCTGTAGTAGTCCCAATAGTTTTTCACACTCATCACATACTCACGGCGCTCCTCCTGATTATATCTTGCTATCTCGGCCTGCTCGAACAGCTTCTTGAACACACGGTCCTGTAGGGCTTTCGGACGCTCCAACAGACGGGAGAGGTTGCGCAGCGCATACATCCACTTGTCTGTCATCGTCACCAACTCGTCCTCCGTCTTGTTGAACTTGGGCATCTCTATGTAGATCAGCGTCAGCTTGTCGTAAAACACGTGATTGTCGTCAACATCCTTCAGCTTTACCTGATGGATGTATTTGTCGGCAGGATACTCGTCATCGGGAAAGATGAAGTCGAGCACACCAATGGTGTAGACATCCTCCAGCTGGTAGTTCCAGTCCCTTCTCTTCGGAGCCTGCTCGCGGATGGCGAACGTGGAGTAGTAGAGGCTGCGGTCCTTGAAGAACTCCTGGACGGCCCTCTGCATCTCAACGATGAAACGCCCTCCGTCCACCGTCTTGCAGTACACATCGAACACAGCACGTCGGTCGCCATAGCCGTCGCCAAGGTGTTCGCTGTTCAGATACTGCACATCAACAATCTCCCTGTCGCTGTCAGTGAACAGGGCATTGAGGAAGCTGATGAGCAAGTCCTTGTTCATCTCCGTGCCGAACAACTTCTTGAAGCCGAAGTCGGTGTAGGGGTTGATATATCTTTCTGCTATTCCGTCTGACATTGTCGCTGACATATGTTTTGTTATGCAAAAGTACGAAGAAATAATGGAACAGCCAAAGGAATTGCCGAAAAAGTTGGAAAAGGGACATTAATCAGCGCAAGGAAAAGGAACATAAATCTACATAAAATCGAATATAAATCTTTTTTGTGAGCGGAAAAACCGTTGCGTCGGATTACCGTTGCGTCGGATTTGCAATCCGACGCTGTTGAATATGCGTATTTGTAATGCGTGAATCGGACTGCAAGTCCTCATACTCATGTCTGCTGGATTGCAAATCCAGCAGAACACTGCACTCACAGAAAAAATAATTTGAAAGAAGTGACTCCTGCACACAAAGGGTCTTGCACACAAAGGGTCTGACCCTTCGTGTGTGTACTTATTACTTGGGCAGTTCGATGCGGAAGATGGTGCCTTTGCCTACCTCGGAGAGCTTGACGAAGATGCGTCCCTTGTGGTACTCCTCGACGATGCGGCGGGCCAGCGACAGACCCAGGCCCCAGCCACGCTTCTTGGTGGTGAAGCCAGGTGTGAAGACATTGCCGATGTCCTTCTTGCGGATGCCCTTGCCGGTGTCGGCCACCTCGATGGCCACGGTGCTACCCTCCTCCATGAGCCAGAGGTCGATGCGCCCCTCGCCGTTCTCCATGGCGTCGACGGCATTCTTGCAGAGGTTCTCGACGACCCATTCAAAGAGCGAGGCATTGATCTTCACGATGACCTCGTGGGGCGGACAGTGCGACTTGATGGCCACGCGCTGTGACGTGCGACGGTCCATATAGTCCACGACATGCGCCAGCACCTCGTTCATCGATGCCTCGACGGGTTCGGGCAGCGAGCCTATCTTCGAGAATCGCTCGGCAATGAGCTGCAGTCGCTTCACGTCCTTGTCCATCTCGGGCAGCAGGTCGTCGTCGGGGTACTGCTCCTTCAGCATCTCCACCCATGCCATGAGGCTCGACACGGGAGTACCCAGCTGGTGGGCGGTCTCCTTCGACAGTCCCACCCACACCTTGTTCTGTTCGGCTCGCTTCGACGACAGCAGGGCAAAGATAGCCACGACGACGAAGATAAGCACGATGCCCAGCTGGACGTAGGGCCAGGCCGACAGGCGTTTCAGCATGATCGACTCGTCGTAGCACACCAGCTGGCTGTCCACGCGGATAGTGTCGCCGGCCTGTCGCATGCGGCGGGCATAGCTGTCAATGCTGGCCGTGTCGTCGATGTTGCGGAAGTCGTCGATGCCGCCCTCGTCGTTCACCACGATGACGGGAATGGTGTTGTTCCCCTCGATGACGCTGAGCACCAGTGTGAGGTCGGTGTTCTCGTCGGCGGCATTGAGTGCATGCAGTGCCTGCGCCCATATCTCCATGCGGTTACGTTCCTCCTTCGACAGGTCGCGTACCAGGAAGTGCGACACCAGCAGCGACGCTACTGCGATAATCACCGCAGCCACCACCAGAATGATCTTCACTTGTCTGATACGGTCAGTCCACTGCATTTTACTTTGAAATTTGAAATTTGAACTTTATGATTACTCACAGCGCAGAATAACTGTGAAATTTGAACTTTGAACTTTGAATTGTGAATTGTCAATTGTCAATTGTGAATTGTCAATTGTCAATTGTGACTTGCTGTAGTGCATCGCGGCACTGCTCCATAAGCCACTTGGGCGTGGAGGTGGCACCACAGATGCCTACCGTCTGAATGCCGTCGAGCCACGCGGGGTCAATCTCCTCCGGCCCTTCGATGAGGTGGGTGTTGGGGTTGACGCGCTGGCACTCGCTGAACAGCACACGGCCGTTGGAGCTCTTGCGTCCGCAGACGAAGAGGATGAGGTCGTGGCGGCTGGCAAACTGCGAGATGTTGGGCATGCGGTTGGCCACCGAGCGGCATATGGTGTCGAAGCTCTTGAAGGTGGCGTTGGGGGCAATGTGCGCCTGGATGTACTCGATGATACGGTGGAACTCGTCCAGCGACTTCGTGGTCTGCGAATACAGGTAGATGTCGTGTGAGAAGTCCAGCTGGCGCACCTCGTCGAAGTGCTCGATGACGATGGCGCTGCCGGCCGTCTGCCCCACCAGTCCCAGCACCTCGGCATGACCCTTCTTGCCGAAGATGACGATGGAGGGGGTGCTGCTCCCGTCATACTGCTTCTTGATGCGCTTCTGCAACTGCAGCACCACAGGGCAGGTGGCATCGATAATCTCGATATTGTTCTTGCGGGCCAGCGCGTAGGTCTCGGGGGGCTCGCCGTGGGCGCGCAGCAGCACCTTGACGTTGTGCAGCTGCTGCATCTCGTCGTGGTTGATGGTGACAAGTCCCATCTGGCGCAGCCGCTCACACTCCATGCCGTTGTGTACGATGTCGCCCAGGCAGTAGAGCGTATTGCCCTTGGCCAGCTCTTCCTCCGCCTTCTGGATGGCCGTCGTCACGCCGAAGCAGAACCCGCTGCCATTGTCAATTTCTATCTGTAACATACTCTCCGATATAAATTAGTAATGAGTAATTAGTAATGAGTAATTATGATTAGTTCTTTAGGCCGATATATCTGCTGAAAGGATTGCTTGGTCATGGGCGTGCACGGTAATCATAATTACTCATTACTAATTACTCATTACTCATTAATTTAAAGTATTGGTCAAGCAATGACTGCGCAGCGGTAAACGACGTCTGCTGACCGGCGAGGACGGTGCGCTCGGCCTCCTGCAGCTGCTGCTGGATCAGCGGGTTGTTGTAGAAGTTGAGCCGCAGGTGCTCGTTGATGCTCTCGTACATCCAGTACTTGGCCTGTTCGTTGCGGCGGTAGTCGAAGTAGCCGCTCTGCTTGACGAAGTCGATGTACTCGTACACCATGTCCCATATCTCCTTGATGCCATAGCCGTAGAAGCCGCTGTAGCACAGCACTTTCGGCTGCCATCCGCTGTCGGGCATGGGGAAGAAGTGCAGCGCGTTGCGGAAGTTGGTGGCTGCCATGTGGCAGCGGTCAACGTTGTCGCCGTCGCACTTGTTGATGACGATGCCGTCGCTAATCTCCATGATGCCGCGCTTGATGCCCTGCAGCTCGTCGCCCGTTCCAGCCAGCTGGATCAGCAGGAAGAAGTCGACCATCGAGTGGCACGCCGTCTCGCTCTGGCCCACGCCCACCGTCTCGACGAAGATCTTGTCGAAGCCAGCCGCCTCGCAGAGGATGATGGTCTCACGCGTCTTGCGGGCCACGCCACCCAGCGAGCCGGCCGTCGGACTGGGGCGTATGAAGGAGTCGGGATGGACGCTGAGTTTCTCCATGCGCGTCTTGTCGCCCAGGATGCTGCCCTTGCTGCGCTCGCTGGAGGGGTCGATGGCCAGCACGGCCAGACGGCCGCCCTTCTCCTTCAGCACATGGATGCCGAACTCGTCGATGCTGGTCGACTTGCCCGCCCCCGGCACACCGCTGATACCCACGCGGATGCTGTTGCCGCTGTAGGGCAGGCACTTGTTGATGACCTCCTGTGCCTTGGCCTGATGGTCGGGGTTGACACTCTCCACCAGCGTCACGGCCTGCGACAGGATGGTGACATCGCCTTTCACGATGCCCTCCACCAGTTCTGCGGCAGACAGCTCGCGCTTGCGGAAGCGGCCGCGCTTCAGGTAGGGATTGATGATGCTGGGCTGCTCGACGCCGCTGTTGACCTGCAGGCCGGCATATTCTGCGCTATTCTCGGGATGGTCCATAATGGTATTGCGTTGTTTCGTTGTTGCGATGTTGCGATGTTGCGATGTTTCGACTTGGGCTAATGGGCATTGATCGTGATGGTGACCTTCGGCTTCTGGGGGTCGTTGGTAATCATGAGGATGCGGGGACGGGTGCGCACCTTCTGCAGGTCCTCGCGCAGGGCGGTGATCTTCAGTCTTGTGTGTTCGCCGGCCTTTAGCGTCCGCTTGCCGAGCGACACCTGCAATCCACGTGTAAAAAGCTGCAGCGACGAGATGTCAAGCTCGCTGCGTCCCTGGTTGCTGACCACGATGACTGCCGTGCGCTTCTTCTTGCCGTCGAAGGTGATGTCCACCTTCTCGCTCGACAGCACCAGACGGGGAGCCATCGCCTGCTGTTCAGGTGTCAGCCCCTCGAAAGCTGGCAGCAGCACTGTCGACACGCCTATCTCGTGGTCGGGGCTGACCTTGTCGCCAGGGTTGGCAGCGAGGTAGACGGTAGTCTGCGTCAGTCCGTAGCCGTGCAGGTTGGCTGAGTTCAGCGTCACCGTGATCTTGCCGGCCTTCAACGGTGCCAGCGTCTCAGGGGTAACAACGGCCGTGAGGTACGACGGCAGGTGCATCAGGTTCGGCTGGCATGCTCGCGTACCATTATTATATATGTGCAGCTCCTGCTCCTGCAGCACGCCTCGGTTGATGTCGTCGAACTCCAGCTCTGCCTTGTCTATCCATAGGTCGTCCATCTGGACAGGATAGTTGGCCGACAGGTCCACGTAGTCCTCCAGCACGATGCCGTGCATGCGGATGTACATCGGCTTCTGCGAGCTGTTGGTGACGACGGCGGCCTGCTTGTCGAAGTGGCCCAGCTGGCGGGCATCGTACGTCATGCGTATCTGGAACTTCTCGCCCATGCCGATGTCGCCCTTGGGGTAGTCTACGGTGGTACAGGCGCAGTCGGGCTTCACGTCGGTAATGCGCAGGTGCCGCACGCTCTTGTTATGGAATTCAAAGACGGCGGTCACGGGCATCTGGTATCCCGTGCGCCCCACGTCCACCGTTGTATTGCCTGTCAGTGGCTTCTGTGCCACTGACGTGAAAGGCAGGAAGGCAAGAAGGTAAAAGAGCAGATACCATCTCACCTTAGTTCCTATAGTTTGTCTCATGTATGTCTTCACGTCTGTTTGTATTCTTGTCTTCTTTATTGTTTTACCTCTATCGTCATCGACGGTGCCGTGCCACGGTACTCGGGCGAGTAGGCACACTGTACGCTGCACGTTCCTGTCTCGTACTGTCCGGCGCGGTCGATGTAGTATTCTGTCTCCATGACATGCCGACCCTTGGCCAGTCCGTAGTAGAAGTAGTTGGTGGCGCAGTCCTTCGGCGAGCAGTAGGCACCGTTGCGGTAGCCCGACAGCTGGCGCACGGGTTCCATGCAGGCGGCACGACGGTCGCTGACCTGTACGAAGTCGAGGTCGCGGTCGCAGTCGATGGTGATACGCACCACGACACGGTCGCCCACCTTCAACGGAGCGTTGCCAGCCGGCGACAAGGCATTGCCGTTGCGCGTCATCAGCTCACGCTTCACGGTGATACCGCTCTGCGAAGCCTCCACGTCGCTGGTCTTCTGCATGAACTGGGCATAGACGGCACCCCACGACGTTCCCTCGCTGCGCTTGTCGGCGGTGAACGTCTGGCCCTTCGGCTGGCTGATGGCCGTCTTCACGTAGCCGATGCCGGCCGTGGCCTTGGGGGTGTCAAGGGGCGAGCCGTCGATGGCGAGGACGGTCTGCTCCCGCTGTGCCAGCAGGTCGTGATGGTCGAAGAGGAAGGCATAGATGGCGTTCACGCTGTTGATGGGCGTGTCCCACAGCTGTGTGCGCTTCTCCTGCAACAGCCAGCGGCGCATCTCGTCGATGGTCTGCTCGTCCTGCGGGGCGACGGTCTTGATGGCCTCGATGGCAGCCACCTCGGTGGGTATCCTGTAGTCGTACCACGAGTAGGCGGCACGCGGCGTGTCGTAGTAGCGGCCCATCTCCTCGGTGTAGACAGTGTATTCCTTCAGACTCTTCACGTAGTTGGCTGCGACCTTCTGCTCACCGCGCTTGGCCAGGATGACGGCGGTCATGGCCTTCTCGTAGATGGTCTGCCGCTTGATGTCCTTCTTCAGCAGCGGTATGAGGTAGTCGTTGGCGGCCTTCACCCTTGAGGGCAGCTGACGGCCGTCGATGGCGCAGATGTACAGCCAGCGCAGGGCGGTGAACGACGGGAACGAGGGCTTCTTCTGTTTCTTCAGCTCGGCGACAACCTTGACCATCTCGTTGCCGATGAACCCGAAGGCCTTGTCCTCCAGCGTCTTGATGTCCTTCTGTGTGCCGGCCATGACATTCAGGCGTGCCAGCATCTCGGCGACGGCCACGGTGATGCTGGTGCTGCCCTCCATGCCGGGGAACCACGAGAAGGAACCGTCGCCGTTCTGTAGCTTCCTCAGCTTCTCGACAGCGGTACTGAGACGGTTGCCGATGCCGTTCTCGTCGAAGAAGTCGCTGAGGCGCGCCTTCTGTTCATTCTCTCGGTCGGCAGCCCACACCCACGGTGTCTCGCTGAGTACGATGTTCTTCAGCTCCTGGTTCTTCTGCAGGTTGCTGGTCATCGAGTTCTCGCTGCCACCCTCGCGCTTCCACTGCTCGAAGACAGTCTTCACCTGCGGACTCTGAGCCAGCAGCGTCTTGGCCAACAGGTTCGAATAGTAGGACGCTGCCTGGTCGATGGCGCTGTGCTCGTAGGGCTGTCCCAGCACGGGCAGCGACTGCACCATCAGCCACGCCGGGTTGTTGGTGTATTCCACGGTCAGTTTCTGGTGGGTGGTGCCTGCAGGGAACAGCCTCGTCAGGTCGATGGTCTTCACGCCCGGCTCATGCTGGGTGTACGGCACCGTCTTGGTGACGTATTCGCTGTTAGGCAGCACGGGCAGGTAGTGCTGTTCGCCGTCGCTGAAACCGTCGCCCGCTGCCGTCACACGACAGACGAGCAGCGACGACTCCTTGCCAGTCAGCGTGAAGTCAGCGGTAACGCTCGTCGTCTTGCCGCCCTCCACACTGAAGGGAATGGTCTGCTCGTAGACGGTCTTGTCGTTCTCCGGGTCGATGAGCTGCAGGCGGGCCTGACCGCTCACTGGTGTCTCCAGCAGGTTGAAGATGCGGGCCGAGAGCTGTGCCTTGTCACCGATGCGCACGAAGCGCGGCATGTTGGGCTGTACCATCACGTCCTTCTGGGCCACGGCCTCGCCGTCAATGCTGCCATACAGCATGTCCGACGTGTTAGCCACACCCATGAAGCGCCACGTCGTGAGACTCTCGGGCAGCGTGAACTTCAGCACGATGCGTCCGTCCTTGTCGCTCTCCACGGTCGGGTAGCAGAAGGCCATCTCGTTCAGGTTCTCGCGCAGCTGTACCTCACTGCCGTCCCGCTCACTGGCACCATCGGCCTCAACAGCCTCATCGGCAGCCACGGCCCCAGTAGTTGCTACCTTCTTCTCCTCGACAACCACGGCTTTCTGCACCGCGCCGTTGGCGGCATCCATCGTCATGCTCTCTTCCGCATTGGTAGCCCTCGACATCATCGGGGCGGCCATGGACTTGTACATCATGCCACCGCGCATACGCATCGGTGATATGTAGTATGGGAACACCTCGCCGTCGAAGCAGCTGTAGTCCAGTTCTGCCACGTCGAGCAGTCGGTAGTCCTTGGCACCGCTGCCGTTGATGCTGCCCCACGTGTTCCACTGCCATCTGGCCGATGGCAGCGAGAACGACGGCACGGGGCTGAAAGTCCACTGGTGCGGGTTCAGCTGGTCGAGGCTCTTGTCGTAGAGCACGGCCATCAGACTGGCGTCGGCGGGCTGGCCGTCGGGCGTGGTCACCTGCAGCCGCCACTCCTCCTGCTGGCCGGGCTTCAGCCTGTCGCGGAAGGTCTCCCACGCCATCTTCAGCTGTTTGTCGGGCAGCGGACGGGTGATGACCGTCTCATGGCTGTGGCACACACCGTCCTTCACCCATGCGAAGGTCAGCAGCAGGCCGTTGCCGTAGGCCTCCTTCCACGTAAACTTCCTGTTCAGCAGCTCGCCGTTCTTCCTGACGCTGCCGCTCTCTATCTGCTGGCTGCCGGCGAAGATGCCATAGACGATGTGCAGGTTGGGGTCGGAGGCGCCCACCTGTACCGTGACGGGCTTGCCGTCGCTTGGGAACTGCTTGTCCGACACGTAGAACCAGTCGCTGGTCTTCGTGGCAGGCTTGGTATCGTTCAGTCCGAAGACAACAAACGTCATATCCACAGTGTCGTCGCCGCAGGTGGCCTCTATGCGGTGCTCGCCGCTCTTCAGCTGATAACCGGCCATTGAGCATGGAGCATTGGCTGCACACTCCTGCCACTTGCCGCCGTCGATGCGGTACTTCACCGTGCCGTCAATCTCCTTGCCGGCGGCGTTGCGACGGCTGAAGGTCACCTTCGGCAGCTGGTCGCCGCGTACCTGCTTGGGCAGGTCGCAGGTCAGCACCGTGGGCTTCGTTCCCAGCGGCAGCCGCATGGTGCCGCTGTGTGTCTCGCCGCCCATGTCGGTAACGTCGGCCTCCACCACGAAGTGGTAGAACATCGGGCGGCCTTCCAGACTCTTGGGCAGCTGCATGGGCATGTCCACCGTGAAGGAGCCGTCGTCGGCCGTCACGGTCTCGCCCTCGCTGACCACCTCGTTCTGCAGACTGTTGCCGACGACACCCACCTGCCAGTATCGTGAGTAGCCGAGCCACCACCAGGCCACCTGGCGGCGCACGGTGTACTTCACCTTGGCATCCTGCACGGGGACGCCGGCGTAGGTCGTCGCCTTGGCCTTGGCATGCACGATGTCACCGTTCTTGTATGACTCCTTATAGTCGTCAAACTTCACCTCGAACGTCGGACGCTTGTACTCCTCGACACGGATGGTGGCCATGCCCTGACCGCCACGGATGGTGAAGCGGCCGTTCAGCAGGCCCGTGGGCAGCGTGAAGTCGGCACTGCACTTGCCGAAGCGGTCGGTGACGACCTGCTGCTCGCCGACGAGCTTGTAGTTGGTGTCACGCAGTTCCAGCTTCAGCGTCTTGCCCTCGACGGCGGTATTCTCGGTGGCCGACAGGTCCTTCCAGACGACGGCAGCCACGTGGACGGTCTGACCCGGACGGTAGATGCTGCGGTCGGTGAAGATGTTGGTGTATTCGCGGTTGTAACGCTGCTCGTAGTATACGTAACGGCCGTAGATGGCGGCCTGCGGACAGTAGTTGTCACTCTTGGTGTAGGCCCATACTGCCGACGGACGCTGCTTGTCGAACGTGCAGACGACCTCGCCCTTGGCATCGCAGGTCTTCGTCTCCGACGACTGCTTCATGCCCCTGTACACCAGCTGAATGGTGGCTCCCGGCAGCGGCTGTCCCGTTGTGGCGTCCACCACGACATAGCGCACCTTGTTGTCCGGTTGCGGCTGGGCCATCAAGCGTACGCCCGATACGAAGTAAAGTGTACGATAGGTGCTGGTAGCCGGCTGTGTGCTGAACTCCAGCAGGTAAACGCCGGCAGACAGCTTGCCCAGCAGGAGGGAGTCCTCAAACACCTCGTAGTTCTCGTGACCGCTGAACGTCAACACACGCTCCATGTCCTTCACCTCGGCCATCGCTGCCTTGATCTTCTTGTAGTCTCGCTCGTCGTTGGGGTTGAGGTCGGTGTCGCCCTTCAGTGCGGTACGGTAGACGCGCATGGTCAGCGAGCTCACGTGGCGCAGACCATCCAGCCTGACGGTCTGTTCCTTGTTGATCTCGGCCACCCGTACGTCAGCCCTCACCTGGAAAGCGGGATTGGTCAGCTCCGTCAGGAAGTTGCGCAGCTCGTTGGCGCGCTGCCAACCACTCCAGCGCTTCAGCGACTGCTGCAGCCAGTCGGCCTTTTCGGCAGGCGTGGCGTCGGTGTGGTTCAGCATGTATATATATCGCTCTATGGCTATCTCGCCGGCTTCCGGCAGGTCACCGTAGACCGTAATCAGCGAGTCCAGCTTGCTGATGTACACCGACTGCGCCAGCTTTTCGCGGTAGGCCCTGTCCTGCGCCGTCTGGTGGCGCAGGGCCGTCAGGCAGGCGGCGGCACGGTTGCCCTGTCCGGCGTAGTAGTCGCTCATCCACTGCCAGGCCTCCAGCTCCGTACCCACCACACTGAGCAGGTCGTGGCCATACAGCCCGCTGTCCTTGCCCTTCACGACGAACGGCACATACGTGTCGGCCTTCTCGGCGGCCAGCAACTCCGGATGCTCCGTTGCCCGCTGGTAGTACTCCTGCTGCCGTGCCTCCCAGTCGTCGGCCAGCTGGTGGTTGTCCTTGTATATCTTGGCCAGCACGGCGGCATACACCATGCGCAGCACGGCGTCGTCGGCCTGCCGCTCCTGCTGTTCCAGCTGCGCAATGGCAGGCTGCAGCGAGTCGGGGGCTATCTCGGCCTGTTTGCGGGCATGCAACAGCGTTGCGCGCAGCAGATGGCCGTAGGCTTTCTCCTTACGGGCCTTGTCCTCTATCTGTTGCAGACGCTCAATAGCCGTCTTCGGCAGATCCTTCAGGTCGGCTTCCTCCACTTGTTTCCATAGTGTATTGTAATTTTGTGCAAACAGTCCCATAGGCACCAGTATCCATGCAGCAACTATAACTAATAATCTGTGTTTCATACACGCGGACATTATTAAATATGGGCAAAGGTAAAAAAAACTTGTCAAACGGCCAAGCCATTTAACAAGTTTTTCCATGTTTTACCAAAACATAGCGACAAAAGCGCTTAATAGTTGTCGCCGTAACGCTCGCGGGTGATGTCGTCGAGCGCACGGCAGCGGGTGTTCGGCACACCGAGGAAGCCCACGATGAGCGAGATGGCCAGCAGGGCTATCATGCAGAAGGCTGCAATGGTGAAGCCCTCGCCGTTCTCACCGTAGATGTAGGTGAATACGAGACCCCAGACGGCCGACAGGCCACGGACAATGAAGAACATCAGTCCCTGCGCGCCGGCACGGAACTTGGCGGGGAACAGCTCGCTACCCCACAAGGCGTAGAATATCTGAGGCGACGAACCGCCCTGCACACCCCAGAGAATGGCGAAGAGCCAGAGGCCCATCATGCCATTGACACCGATGGTGACGATGACCAGCCAGGCAGCAATGGCCACCAATAGGCCGAAGGTATAGATGGCCTTGTGCGATGTCTTGTCAATGAGCTTCGAGACGACGAAGGTCACGGCGACGATGATGAACCACTGGATGCAGTTCATCCAGTTGGCCTGCTCGTTGCTCACACCGCCCGCCGTCTCGTAGATGTGCGGCTGGAAGAATCCCATCACCGATGCCACGAGGTTCCACGTCAGGTAGATGGTGGCCAGGAAGGCGACGGTGCGCACGGCAATCTTGTTGGAGAACAGCACCTTGATGTTGTCGAGCATGCCAGCCTTCTTGTCCTCCTCCTTCTGGGCGGTGAACTCGGCACTCTCCTGTAGCTGTCGCTGCAGGTTCCACGCGATGAAGGCCACGACGAACAGTGTGAAGAACACGATGCGCGACGAGAAGGCATTGACAGCCTCCTGCGTCATGTCGTTGCCGCCGAACATGTGAGCCACCGACTCTACCCATCCGAACAGGTAGCCGCCGGGGGCGAAGAGCATGCCGAACAGCAGGATACACATCGGTCCGAAGCCCCACGACATCTGCGAGATACAGATGTTGCGGCCACGGTTGTTGACCTCGGACGACTCAGAGATGTACG
>JAEEGG010015884.1_pt1 | contig 15731 bp, 11 predicted proteins | sample 9134161 | NCBI WGS metagenome assembly JAEEGG01 (sample SAMN16246543, study PRJNA631951) | gut metagenome | biome: gut microbiome; feature: rumen; material: CR-attached | host: Bos | place: Iran: Karaj | collected 2018-10
GTCTGACGCGGCTGTCTGTCATCGAGGAGAGCTTCGTGATGGCCCAGGAGTTGTTGTACATCCTCTATGAACTGTCGAAATTCGACGATGCCCACGAACTGTCGTCGTCATCCTACGCGAAGGTCAACCTGGAGAGTGAGAGTCGCCGTGTGCTGAAGGTCAAGAACTTCATCGACCAGCATTATAAGGATGATATCCGCCTGGAACAGTTGGCCGATCTGATTGGTATGACCCCTACGGCCTTCAGTCGCTACTTCAAGCACCGCACGGGTAAGAATCTCTCGGAGTATATCCTGGACATCCGTCTGGGCTATGCCGCGAGGCGGCTTGTCGACACTACCGACACGGTGGCGGAGATCTGCTATTGCTGCGGCTTCAATACGCTGAGCAACTTCAACCGCCAGTTCCGCAAGCGCAAGGGGTGTAATCCTACCGAGTTCCGCGAGAAATACTGCAAGACGAAGGTCATTATTTAGACGAAGAGGGCTAAAGTGTCATAGATGGCTAAGATAGTGACAGACGGATTGCTGGATACTATCTACCTTTGCAGCCAAAAAAGATGAAACCCTACAAATTCCAGCCATATTTGAAGACCACCATCTGGGGAGGTTACCAGATCGCACCGTTCAAGGGCATCTATACCGCACAGCCTAACATCGGCGAGAGTTGGGAGATCAGCGGTGTGCCCGGTCATGAGAGCGTCGCCGTCAATCGCGGACTGGTGGACGACGTCGACGAGGGACTGACGCTGACCGAACTCATCGACAAGTACAAAGGTCTCTTGATCGGTAATAAGGTGTATAAGAAGTTCGGCAACAAGTTCCCGTTGCTGGTGAAGTTCATCGACTCGCGCCAGGACCTGAGCGTACAGGTACATCCTGACGACAAGCTGGCGATGAAGCGTCACGGCTGTGCCGGAAAGACAGAGATGTGGTATGTCATCAAGAGCGACGTGGGCTCGAAGATCTATGCTGGTCTTAAGAAGAGCATCACCCCTGAAGAGTATGAGCGGCTTGCTACGGCTGAACCCGTCAACGGCCATTCGCCCATGCAGGATGTCATCGCCACCCATGAGGCCCACGAAGGCGACCTCTATTTCCTACCTGCAGGGCGGCTGCACGCCATTGGCGCAGGAAACTTCCTGGCAGAGATCCAGCAGACCAGCGACATCACCTACCGCGTCTATGACTTCGGACGCAAGGATGCCCACGGCAATCCGCGGGAGCTGCACATCGAGCAGGCCAAGGAGGCCATCGACTATCAGGTATGGCCGGAGTACCGCACATCGTATGACTCGACGAAGCCCACAAGCCAGCTCATCAACTGCCCTTATTTTGTGGTGCACCGTGTCGTCGTCCAAGTGGCGCAGCAGGTCGATTTCCACTGCGACTCGTTCGTCATCGTGATGTGTCTCTGGGGCGAGGCCAACATCAATGGCATCCACATTAGCCAAGGTGAGACCATCCTCGTGCCTGCCTGTGAGAATGTGCTTTACATCTTTGGAAACGCCACTTTCCTCACTGCTACCATGTAACTACACCATCGCCGATCAGTGGATTGCTGCCAAGACTAAGAACATGTAGTGCGAGGAACCGCCGCCGAGTACGTATTCCGTCTGCTGCCAGAGGAAGGGGAACTCGAGTAGTTCGGGGAAGTCGGGGCGGATGAGCGCCGTACCCGACACCACACCGCCTGGAATATAGCTCCAGTCAGCACGGTTCAGACCGTAGGCAACGGTGGCAGAACGGGCACCAACGCCAGAGGCGAAGGAAGCCGTATTGCTGCCGGGGTGACAGCCGAGTACGAAGTCCAATGCATGATAAACCGTCTCCTTCTGGAAGATATCGGGATAGGCACTGGCCAGGAAATAGTATTCGAATCCGAAACGCTGGATATCCCAGCCTGCACCCCAGATGCTGGGCCGATAAGGCACACCGTAGGGCGTCTCGGCCGACTGTTTGTCGAGCTGAGTCTTGTAGTTCGCAAGGGCTGTGCGGAAGGCTGCGACGAACTGTCGGCTCCGCTTGTCTTTCTTCGATTCGAGTTGTTTGGCGATACGAGCCGTAAACCAACCAGTACGGGCAATACTGTTGGTGATGAGCTGCTGCTGGCTGAGGATAAAGTCGAGATATTCCTGATTATTTGTTGCAAGGTATAGTTCTACGGCAACCTGTAGCTTGGCTCCCACTAAGAAACCGCTTACCTCCGTTTTTTGATAGATCTCTTGAGCGATGTCGAGACATTCCTGACTCAGCGCATCGTTAAATCCGCGCAACACACGGGCGGCACCAGCCAACTGGGCTGCTGTCGACAGGGCGCGCATGGGATTGTTCTCCGTAAAGATCCAGCGGTCGTCGCTGTTGCCTGCCACACCGTCGGTCATCGCAGCAGCATCGCCGAGCATGGCATATTGGCGCAGCGAATTACAGATGATACCGCGATAGAGCCGCCCTAATGCCTGATACGAACGCACTACGGTGAGTGCCCCGTTTTCTACCTGCTGCAGAATATCGTTCTTGCCGTCGGGCTCGTGTATCTCCACACGATGACGTTGTTGGTCGATGGCTGTCACATCGATATCAGGATGGAACTGCTCGTAGGCCAACGCGAGGATATAGGCCTCGCCAGCCTGAGACTCCACACGCAGGTCGAAGTCGCCCGCATCGTGCCAGCCGCCGACATTTACACCAGGCACCTTGGCGCCCTCGGCATATTTCGAGAGTCCCGGCTGCTGCACGTAGCCGTCGATATGGTTGCCCACGCGAGCCATCAAAGCATCATCCGTATGGCAGGCATCGTGCCAAATGCGATACTTTTCGCTGACCCTTACATGACACATCTGTACGGGCAGGAAGTACTCGATGACGGGCTGCCAAACACCCCGGTCATAGACGTCGTCGGCAATGCGGAAGACACTCGAATGTGCAGAGGCATAGCGCAACTGATAGAAACCTGCCTCAGTGATATCGCTAAGGTCGGCCGTCAGATAGCGATAGCGCAGGAAATTGCCCCACACTTTGGGCTGGATGGTACGTACCACAGTCTCGCCCTCAGCATCGATTCGAACCACTTGCAGAGGCTCGACACTATTGTCGCGCTTATCGGTTTCTATCACGATGCGCTTCTGCTGGCGGGTCTGATAGCCTATCTGCGAAGTCTGGATCACAGGTTGGTAGCGCCACTGATGATCCACCTCGGGAGTGATCAGCCATCTTACAGCCCCCTTTGTAGCACCCTTTGCAATCTCGCTTCGCAGCACAAACCAGCCGTTGTTGTGGTTCATGCGACCGTCGTAGAGCTTCAGTTGCCCCGTCAGCGACTCAATGGTCAACTTCTGGTTCTTATCGTCTGGACGCGAGGTAAATCTGCTACCTACGGCGTATGGTTCAGCTATGATGTCGTCGGCCCGGAGGGGACTATATCCCTCCCCGTCCAACTGCGCCAGATTGGCCTTCAGTCCACGACCTGCAAAGTAGTCACCGTCATGACCGCGATTTGTGTCTACCTGCAGCAATGGTGCATTGGGTTGCTGTGGATAGATGCCGCCCTGCCGGTCCATCACCCACGGCTTGCCAAACAGGTAACCCGGGTAGAACTCCAGATTGAATCCCACTTTGCCCAACAGGAAGTCGGGCACGGGCGTATCCAGGTCGACGGTGACGAGGATGCCCTTCCCCTGCGGCTCCACAGTGACAGTGTAGTTGACGTGCCAGTCGGGATAGACCATCGGGTTAAAGCCCGTCAGATGGCGCGACGAGTCCGGATAGCAGAGTGTAGTTGTAATGCGGTTATCCTCGACCTTCCTGCTCAGTTGCTTGGGAACGGGTTGCCACTGGCCTGGCGTCGCCTCTAATCGGATATCACCGTTGGTAGCGATACGCAGTCCGTTCATGATTACACACACACCACCCTGATGCCCCTCAGGATAGAAGTCGCTGAACGCCATCACGTCCGTTCCGCCGGCATTGAAATAGCCTGCATCGTTCAGCCGGAAAGTCTGCGCAGAGACTGTGACGCTTGCCATGATGATGGCCATCAAAAGTTTTCTCATAGCTGATGTTGTTTAGTTGAGGGTTGTTTCTGTTATCAATGGCAGATGGTCTGACGAGCCACCTACTAGGATGGTGATGCGGCCGGGCTCCAGCATCCATGTTTGGGCAGATGCATCCCAATGACAGAGATCAGTCCGGCGCACAGGAATAGTAATGGTCTTTTTTTCACCGGCCTTCAAAGCTACTCGCTGGAAGCCCTTAAGCTCTTTGATCGGACGCTCTATGCGCGACGAGGGACGTGACACATACACCTGTGCCACCTCTTCGGCATCTACAGTCGAATGGTTGCTGAGCTCAAACCGCACGTTGAATCCTTCGGCGGTGGGCTGTACCTCCAGGTCGCTATATTGGAATGTGGCGTAGGAGAGACCGAATCCGAAGGGATAGGCCACGGGTGCTTGCTTCGCGTCGTACCAGCGATAACCTACCAGACTCTCTTCTGCGTAGTTGGCGATGAGTTGTTGGTTACGGTCATTGCTGCGGTTGCGGGTGATGTCGACAAAGATGTCGCCCTGGTTGTTGTTCTGGATATTCTGCGGATAGCTGCCTGTGGCGTAGGCAGGCACATCGTCCAACCGTTTTGGCCATGTCATAGGCAGCTTACCCGACGGTGAGATCTTTCCGGTGAGCACCTCGGCCAATGCCTGACTGCCCATAGAGCCGTTAAACCATGATACCAATAATGCAGCCGATACCTCATTGACAGTACTGATATCTACAGGCCCGCCGGCAACGACGACGGTCACCAGCCGATTGTTGGCCTTAGCGAGGGCAACAGCCAGCTCATCCTGTCCTGAGGGTAGGGTGATGCTCTTACGGTCGGATCCCTCTGTCTCTACCTCACGGTTGTCACCAGCGAAGAAGATGACCAAGTCGGCCCCCTTTGCTGCCTTCACGGCCTGAGCCATGAGCTTTCGGTCGGCCGACTGCTGAGGGCTCAGTCGTTTGTTGCGCCCCTCGCGGTCGAAACTCTTGTAGCCTGGTGCGTAGGTGATCTTCACACGATTGCCGACAGCAGCCTGTAAACCTTCAAGAGGTGTAATCTCGCAACGGGTCTTTACCCCGGCTCCCACACCACCCAGGGCCATCTTTGCGACGGCATTCTCACCGATGACGGCGATATGTTTCACACGCTTTGTGTCGATTGGCAACAGCCCATTCTTCAGCAACACAATCGAGCGACGTGCCACCTCTAAAGCTGTAGTCATCTCCTCGGGATTGCCTACGGGCTGGCTATTGGCCATCTCTTTGGCCACAGGCTTTACCGTCAGACGAACGCGCAGAATCTCACGCACCCGCTGGTCGATAACAACCTCACTTACCTTTCCTGCCTTCACGGAGTCGAGCAGTGCCTGACCCATAAAACGGCTACCAGGCATCTCTACGTTCATGCCCGCTGTGACGGCATCGACGGTGGAGTGTACACCGCCCCAGTCGCTGATCACCATGCCAGGGAATCCCCATTGCTGTCGCAGGACGGTGGTCAGCAGATGTTCATTCTCCGAGCACCAGCGCCCGTTCACCTTATTATAGGCAGCCATCACGCCCCAGGCATCAGCCTCACGGACAGCCATTTCAAATGGCCGCAGATAGATCTCGTGCATGGCCCGGTCAGAGATTCTGACATCCACAAAGCCGCGATAGTCCTCCTGATTGTTCAGGGCGTAGTGTTTCAGACAGACGGCTGTTCCATCGTCCTGAGCGCCTCGGGTATAGGCCACCGCCAACATACCACTAAGCAGCGGATCTTCACTCAGATATTCATAGGTGCGTCCACCGGTGGGGATGCGCTGGATGTTGATGGCCGGACCCAGTATCATGTCCTTACCCCGCAGACGTGCCTCGCGGCTCATGCTCCGTCCGTAAGCATAGGCCCACTCCGTACTCCATGTTGCAGCCAGTGCCGAGCCTGTGGGAAAAAAGGTGGCCGAGTCAGTCGTCAGATGGGCGGAGTTCCACGAGTGGGGTTCCATTTCCTCGCGGATACCAAAAGGCCCGTCGGCATATTCCACATCGGCGATGCCGAGTCGTGGGATGCCTGCCGAGGAGAACATGTTCTTACCATGCAGCATATCGATCTTCTCTTCGAGCGTCATCTGCCTGATGATGTTGTCAATCTCTGTCTCATGTCCGAGCAATTGACTCGGATACATCTGTGCCTGTGCGGTGACGGATGAAACGACCCAAGCCGCCACGGCTAATAATTGAAAAGTCTTCTTTACCATATATTATTTTTTGTTTTTGTTGTTGTACCGTATCATCGATGCAAAAATAAACAAAAATATGCATAATGAATGGAGAAAGGTGTATTATTTCATGATGCTATATTTTTTTTAACTTTTAAATATAGAAGTACAGATGGTGATAATTACGGAATTATCCTTATCTTTGCAGCGAAAATATGAAAAGATGATTCAGTAACCCCAAAACTAAACGAAAAATGAAAATGAAGAAAGTCATGATTGTGGGTGCCTTGGCAGCACTGGTGGCCTTTACTGGCTGTAATGAGAAAAAAGAAGTGTCGAAGGGCGCCGTTTCTTTCGATGAAGTACTGACCACAAGACGAAGCGTCCGCAGCTACGATGCCTCGAAGAAGATCTCAGAGGCTGAGGTCCGTGAACTTCTGACGGCTACACAAGAGGCACCCTCGTGGGCCAATCAGCAGCCGACAAAGTATTACGTGGCTATCAGCGACGAGAAGTTGGCCGCCGTTCAGGATATGGTGGGAGGTAATAAGGAACGCGTCAAGGAAGCTCCTGTTCTGATAGTCTCCACGTTCGAGAGAGGCAAGTCGGGCTTCTTCCAGGGCAACCAGACAAATGAGGTGGGCGACGGATGGGGTGCCTACGACAATGGCCTGAGTAACTGCTATCTGATTCTGAAGGCCCGCGCTATGGGCTTCGACACGCTCATCATGGGAATGCGCGACGCAGACGAACTCCGTAAGCTCTTCGATATCCCTGAAAACGAGACGATTATGGCAGTCATCTCTCTGGGCTATAGGGCAGGGGAACCTAACCGTCCAGAGCGCAGACCATTGGACGATATCGTTAAGTTCTTCTAACGAACCGGTTAAGAACCAACTTCATTCATAGGCTTGCCGTCTATGAAAGCCTGCACGTTCCTGATGGCTACATCGATCAGACGAGTGCGGGCTTCTTTTGTGGCCCATGCAATATGTGGCGTGATATAAGCATTCTTGCATGGCAGGAGAGGATTATCGGCTTTTGGCGGTTCCTCGCTCAGAACGTCAGCACAATAGGCCCTCAGCCGATGGGCTTTTAATGCATCTGCAACATCCTGATCATTGACCAAGGGGCCACGACCTGTGTTGATGAGAATGGCCGACGGCTTCATCATCTGAAGCGTCTGACTGTTCATCAGATGGTGGGTGCCAGGAATCAGCGGACAATGCAGGCTCACAACGTCGCTCTCCTTCAGCAACTCGTCCATCGTCCGTTTTTCAATGCCCGATGGCAGTTCTTCGGCAGCCTTGCTCGTATAGGCCAATACCTTCATGCCGAAAGCCTGGGCGATGGCTGCTACCCGTCGTCCGATATTCCCAAGTCCAACGATGCCGAAGGTCTTCCCGGCCAGCTCCGTCAACTGCGTGTCCCAATAGCAGAAGTCAGGGCTGGCCGTCCATTTCCCGTTACGATTGAGAATGGCATAATGATCTGTGTGGTTAGTGACGGTGAGCAGATGGGCAAACACCATCTGGGCCACGCTTTCCGTGCTGTAGGCCGGCACATTGGTCACGACGATACCGTGCGCTTTGGCTGTTTCCACGTCTACCACGTTATAGCCTGTTGCCAGCACACCGATATACTTCAGTTTAGGCAGCAGTTCTATTTCTTGTTTTCGTAGGCACACCTTGTTCGTCAGCACAATGTCCGCACCCTTTGCCCGTTCAACGGTTTCTTCAGGTCTTGTGCGGTCATACACCGTCAGTTCTCCTAATCCTTCCAAAGCCTCCCAAGAGAGGTCCCCCGGATTAGCAGTATAGCCGTCGAGTATCACTATTTTCATATAACCACAGCTCCGATAATAGTCTCGCCTGTCACCACTCCCTTATACTCGCGGATGGGATGACCTTCAATCTGTGGGGTTGTTGTTAGTATCATAATCGTTCTCTTTTAAATGTTTACATCTATTAGACGTATTTCAAAAGTGAAATGTTGCACTTTATCTGAAAAATAACAATTTTTATGCAATTATTTGATGAAATGTTTGGTGGAAGGGAGATATTCATCCTATTTGTGAGGTGGCTGTGACAGTTGTGACAGTTATTTTCGCGAAGAAAACAACTTTGAAATTATAATTATATACCTATATATATAATAGTATATAGTAGTATTGTTCAGGTGGGTGAATATTTAACTGTCACAACTGTCACAATTGTCACAACATGATTGGCGATGCTGATGCGCTATCATTGAAATTACTTTACAATCGAAAATGTAAGCCGGTAAAGTCGGACTTTAGATAGACTAAAGTAGGAGTTTACTTAGCCTAAACTCCGAGTTTACTGCCTGTAAAGTCCCAGTTTGCTTAGCCTAAAATTTGGGTTTTGCAACGGCTTGATAATCAGTTAGATACAAAGATGTATGGAAGACGATTCTGGTTTTGAAATATTCTGACAAACGTAAGGGTAAAAAGAAGCCGGATATATAAAAAAGAGCACGGGATTTGGTTCCCATGCTCCTATTTTTATATCTGAAAAGTCGCTTATTTCTTATCCTGCGGGACTACACCATCAGAGGCCAGAAGGTGATGCTTGATTTTGATCTCGCAGCAATGTATGGAGTTGAAACCTATTATGTACTGAAACTCCACTGCAATCTCATGATTACCTCCCTTGGACGGAGGTGATAGGTAGTGGTTGAGGAAGTGAGGCCGCTATAGTCAGTCAAGATGTAGTCTTTCTGGTTCAGCAAATTGTGCAGTTCTCCAGAGAGCCGTATCCTTTTCATTCGCCAGACAACAGAAGCATCGGCCAGCAACGTGTTCTTCACAGCAGAAGTCTGTAACTCGTTATGATAGTGTACGCCACTAATGGTAAGGTCTATCTTGCCGATGGTCTTCGTCAACGACAAGCTTTGCCGCCACTGAAGTAGGGGAGTAAGGCATGAGAAATCGGTACTTGAGACATTTCGGGTAAAACTGCCTTGATAGGTGACATCGCACCAGGAGGGCGACCAGATGATATCCTCTGTAGCATTCAGAGTCTGGGCGCTGAACCCGATGAGCCTTCCGCCAGAAGCCTGTTGTCCTTTATAATAGGAATAGGTGAGACTCGTCTTTGTTTTCAACCGCCACTTGAAAATACCCTTCGACAGATCTGTACCGATGGAATAGGTATCGCCATGGTTTGCTTTTTCCAAGTAAGCATACCAGTATTGTCCCTCATGAATCTGAAGATCGGCAGTCAGGTTTTTTCTCTGATGACTGTATTTGGCCCGCCATACCCAGAAAAATTCGTGGATTGGCTGTTTATAAGTATAGTTCATACCTGCGGAAGCCATTCGGTTGCGGGGGATGATGCTACTGCAGACCTTGTAAGTACGATAGTCAATACGGAGTCTGTCAAGGGCGACGTCCGACATACTACCCGACTGCTCTCCATAACTGCCATAGAGATACCACTCAGAATGGTGCGATGCCTGTAGTCCCCGACAATCTGAAACAATGATTTGTTCGCTGTTATCCTCATTATAACAGCGCGACTCACAGTCTTCGTCGCAGGCGAAAGTGGTGGGCGTCACGTTGATATAAGGCATCGTCGTGAACACACCATCATCACTCCGCGTACTCCAGGTCATAGACTGTATGGGTGGTAGCGCGCATTGCTGAGGTTTCGACGGTGTTGTCTGTGATAATGGAAACCACACGGTCGCCCACGGTGGTATACTCGTTGTAGAAAACCGTAGATCCAAGGGTCATGGTCTTTACCAGATTTTTGCTGATGACAGAACCGTCGTTATTTAATCCTCCCACAGAGTAGACACCCGTCAGTAAGAGTATGTCATGATAGAAAGGGTTGAGCAACGTGGTGTACTCGTAGGAAAATTTTTCGGTGGTGTGGCTGCCGTTATACAAATCTTTTTCGACAGTCTGAGATACGACGTTGTCACCTTGCCACTCATAGGTTGTAACCTCTTTTGCCGATGAAGTCGGGTTGGGCACTTTCTCCTTGCTGAATTCATTGGTTTCCTCAGTCTTCACCAGCTTGTCACCGTTGTAAGAGAAGGTGGTGTAGTAGATGTGGTCTATCGTGTCGTCGAACGGCATGGTCTCGACCATTCGTACAAGGCGACCCTGGGCATCGTACTCATAAGCATAGTTGAGACGTGTTCCGTTCAGCCTGGCGTTAATGATGTGCTGATTGTCATCATAGGTCAGCACCATTGATCTTTCAGTGGTCTGTATGCTTTCCAAACGGTCACCCGACCATTGGAAATCATAAAGCAGTGCACGTTCGTTCACTTGTTCATGGATAGTTGTCCACTGGCCGTCCACATTCCTTTCCGCCTTAACCACACCCGAGGTATAGATTTTGCTGACCTTTGGCAGCGGTTTATCCTGAGGTGCCACGGGATTGTCGTTGTTCGTACACGCTACAAACACACTTGAGCCGCAAATGGTCAGGGTGGCGGCAAGCAGCCATTGCATCATTCTATTCATACCTATTTAATATAAAATAGCTGTTTTTACCAAATCTTCACACGGTCGGAGGGGGGCACGTAGAGCTTGTCGCCGGGCTTGACGCCGAAGAGGTTGTACCAGTCGTCGAACAGGCGCGAGATGCCGTTCACGCGGTTCATGCTGGAAGAGTGTTCATCGGTTTTTATCTGATCAAGCAAATCCTCGTCTGAGCGATATAAATTCCAGACAACGGCATAGCTGAGGAAGAACTGCCGCTGCAGGTGGCGCAGGGCCTCGCCGGTAAAGCCATCGGCCTTAAGTTTCTCGTTCCACAGGTCGTAGGCCAGCGTCACGCCGCCCAAGTCGGCTACGTTCTCGTTGAGTGTCTTCTCACCGTCGGCCATGACGCCGGGCACCACCTCCAGCTCATTATAGCGGTCGATCATCTGCTGCTGCAACAGTTTGAACTGGGCCATATCCCCGTCGGTCCACCAGTTTTTCTCAAAGCCGTGGGCATCGTATTTTGCACCAGTGGGGTCAAAGCCGTGGGTCATTTCGTGGCCGAACACCATCGACACGGCATAACGTTGGGCATTGTCCTTGTCGGTGGGGAATATCTGCGACATCATGTAAGCCGGGATGATGAAGAGTTGGTTGAATTGAGGTACGTAAAAAGCATTGGTAGACGACAGGCTTATCGTACTTACGACGTTGGCATTCAAATAGTCCCACCCATTGCCGTAGGCGGGCTCGCCGTCTATGGTGCGCTGGTATTCGGTGAGCTGCCTCATATACTGCATGGCAACCTCCACGGCTGTATTGCCCGTCAGTTTGAAGTCGGCATTGTACAGTTCGTCGGGCTTGCCCACACTGAAGACCATCGCCTGCAACTTCTCCAGGGCATTTGCCTTGGTGGCGCTGCTCAGCCAGTCGAGCTGTTCGATGCGCTGACTCATGCGCTGACGCATATTCTCCAGAATTTCCCGGCAGCCTTCCACGTCGCAGTCGCCCAGAAGCATGGCCATTTCATAGTCTATCGTGGCTGAGGGGGCCAAAGTCTTCACGCGTTGAATAGTGTTATAGATATTATCATAATAGTTCGTACAGCGGAACATAGCCGAGAATCTGCCATAGACGTAGTATTGCTGGTAGAGCAGCCAGGTGTCGGTGCTATATTCGTCTAGTATGGCCAGGACTTTATCCACGCTCTCGTCGATATGTGTCGCTTCTTCTATGTGGAAAGCCTCGTTGAAGACGGCCTTCAGGTCCTCGCCCTCATCCCCTCGGGTACGGCGGTCGGCCAGACTTTGCAGTGTGGCGGGCTGTATCCGCTTGAGCCGGATGACACCGGTCTCATTGTCTTTCTCTGCAGTACCATAGAATAAGCTGCTCAGTTTGCTTTCTATCTTATCGAACTCATCCGCCTTGGCCTTGATGTCGGGTGAGTCGAAGTCCAGTCCCATCAGGTCGCTTAAGACGAATTTTATCGGATTATCATCCTCACTTACCTCACCGTTCTGATCTCCCAGTTGTGATAAGGAAGCCCCCAGGAAGTTAATACTGTACGGGATTCCACTAACGAGGTAGCACTTCATTTGTCCGTTCAAAGGTCCTATTACGTTCAATACCAGCGCCGGGCATCCGATGTCATACAGCTTGCCGAAATTCCTGATCAGGTCGGCCTTGCTCACATCGCCGTCAAGTTTCAGCGTCGACAGGAAGTCGGTGATCACCTTCACTTCCTCGCTCTTGTCCGGAGCCGGCTGGTTGAGCAGTTTAAACAGTTTGCCGGCCACGGGCGAGTCGTAGTTGTTGACATTCTGATTCAGCCGTTTTTTGATTGTAACCGATAAATCATTGATGGTGCCAAAATCATCGGCATCACGCGTCTTGAGCCAGCCGCCGATGGCGAAATGCCAGAACGCATCGCCGGGCTTCACCGAGCGGTCTATCCAGGCATCATGGTCAAAAGTCTCCTTAGCCAGTTCCTCGGCAGGGTCGTAGGGTGGTTCGGGCTTCACGGGGTTATCTACTGTGCCGATGGCGTCAGTACACGACGTCAGCATCATCATGGCGCCGCAGATAGTCAGGGTGGCGGTCATCACCCACTGGGTCATTCTCGTTTTCATCATCGCTATATTTATATTATTAATAATGTATTTCTTTTATCGCTTTTTGAGGGTGTGGCTGGTCAGGTCGAAGTAGTTGGCCGGGTTCTGCGGCTTGCCGTTCACACGGGTCTCGAAGTGCAGATGGGGTGTGGTGGCGCGGCCCGTCTGTCCGACGAGGGCTACCACCTGCCCGGCCTTCACACGCTGACCTTCCTTCACCAGGTTCTTGGAGTTATGGGCGTAGTAGGTCTCCAACCCGTTGGCATGCCTGATACGCACAAGATTGCCGTAGCCTGAGAACTTCTTCGAGAACACCACCTCACCGTCGAAGGCGGCATAGATCTTGTCTTTGGCCTTTGTCTTGAGGTCAACACCCGTATGCTGGCGCCCGCCACGCGGACCATAAGGGCTGATGACCTTGGCCCCCGGCAGTGGGAAACACCATTGTTTCGATACTGCCGCACTCTCTGACGGATAGACTTTTCGTGAGCAGCCCGTCAGCAGCATCAGTCCGCAAACGAGGATGGCGGCCCACAACCATTTCATCTTTCTCTTCATATCATTACTATATAATTGCTACCAGATATTGACGCGGTCGGCGGGTTTCACGTAAAGCTTGTCGCCTGGCTCGACACCGAAGAGGCTGTACCAGTCATCGATGAGACGCATGACACCATTCACGCGATTGTGGTTAGCTGAATGGGGGTCGATTTCCAGTTGCATCATTTTATATGAATCTGGGTGATATGCTTTCCATAGATTGGCAACCTCCAGGAAGAATTGGCGCTGCTGGTGGCGCAGGGCCTCGCCGGTCAGCCCGTTGGCCTTCTGTTTGGCATTCCACATCTCATAGGCCAGCATAAAACCACCCAAGTCGGCAATATTCTCGCCCAGCGTTTTTTTACCGTCGGCCTGTACGCCGGGCAGTTGTTCCAGCTCGTTGTAACGATCGATCATCTGTTGCTGCTTCTCAAGGAACTTGGCTTTGTCGTCGGCCGCCCACCAGTCGGACTTCCTGCCTATGGCATCGTGTGCAGCTCCCTTGTTGTCGAAGCCATGTGTCATCTCGTGACCAAAGACCATGAGGGTTGCATAGCGCATGGTGCAATCCTTGTCGGTGGGGAAAAGCGCATCACCGAGAAAAACAGGGAGAATGACAAGCTCGTTGGTGCCCGGATCATAGAATGCATTCAAAGCTTTGAGCGACGACCCGTTGGGACTTATCAACAGGTACTCCCACTCATACTCCTTGGCAGTTTTTCCAGCCAGCACGTTACGCAGATAGACGTCCGACTGCTCTTTGTACTGCACCAGGTCTTCCACAGGTGTCTTGCCCGTCATTTGGAAGTTTGTGTAGAAGGAGGTTTTGGGTATGACATTAAATCCCATGGCCTGCAGCTTCTCTATAGCCTTGGCCTTAGTGGCTGCACTCAGCCAGTCGAGATTCTCAATGCGTTGTGTGAAGAGCGTTCGCATCTCCTCCAACATCTGGAGAGCACCCTCACAGTCGGCGTTGCGATAGAGCACGGATATCTCATAGTCGAGGAACATCGACTTAGCTTGTGCGCTCATATTTGAAAATACGTCAGTCTGCGTCATTCCGGCACTAAACATCGCTTTGCTAAGACTAGCACAAGCATAGTATCTCAGATAGGTCTGCAGCGTGGCGGTGTCGTACTGGTCTAACAACTCAAATATCCCATCTACTTCGGGCAGATAATAGGTATTATCATCTATATGGAAAGCCTCGCGGAATGCTTCCGTCAAGTCGTTGTCGGATAGCGTGAGACTTCTGGTCTTTGCCAAGGCATCAATAGCCCGCACGGGGGTGGAAGTAATGACGGGGCGGCCACGGCCGATGAAGGTGTGCTCTGGAGAAGAATCCGTCCAATTTTTTGTATAATTGTTTATCCAGACATCTATCTCAACCACCTTCTTCAGCAGCTGCGCACCTTCTTCGCTGTCGGTATCTATGCCCAAATAGTTCTGGAGTACGGGTTTGATTTTCTCCTTTAGTTCTTCCAAAGTTTTGATACTTACCTCATCATCACAGGCGAGGCCAGGAATGATAGTGTACCTCAATATGCCGTCGGTAGCCATTACATCATGTCCCAATAAGGGACAGTATCCCAGGTCGGTCAACTTGCCGATGTTCCGAATCAAGTCGGCTTTGCTGATATCATTGCCCGGCTTCATCCGTGCCAGTACGCCGTCAAGGACAGCCTTCTCATCGTCTGCAGAGGGCGTATCCCCCAGAAGCAGCTGCATCGCATGATTAGGAGAATTGTAAGCTTTCATTTGACTCATCAAAATCAGGATCTGTTTTATTGAGGCTTCTAACATGGTGCCCCCAGCATCATCCGGTTGTTTAAGATACTCACCAAGGGCGAAATTCCAGAACGAATCGCCGGGCTTGACTGTGCGGTCCATGTACGATTCGTGAATGAAGGTTTCCTGGGCCAGTTCTCCGGCAGGGTCGTAGGGTGGCTCGGGATTTACGGGGTTATCCACTGTGCCGATTGCGTCGGTACACGATGTCAGCAGCATCATGGCGCCGCAGATGGTCAGGGCAGCGGTCATCACCCACTGGGTCATTCTGGTTTTCATCATCGTTTTATTTATATTATTAATAATGTATAAGGGATAAGTCTACCAGATCTTGACGCGGTCGGCGGGTTTCAGGTAGTGCTTGTCGCCAGGCTCGACGCCGAAGAGCGTATACCAGTCGTCGAAGAGGCGCGAAAGGCCGTTCACGCGGTTGTGGGCAGCGGAGTGTTTATCGTTTGTCTTCTGGCTAATCAATTCCGCGTCTGTTTTATATGATTTCCAGACATCGGCGTAACTGACGAAGAACTGGCGCTGCTGGTGGCGCAACTGCTGGCCTGAGAGTCCGTTGGCCTGGAGTTTCTCGTTCCACAAATCG
>JAEEGG010015885.1_pt1 | contig 15730 bp, 6 predicted proteins | sample 9134161 | NCBI WGS metagenome assembly JAEEGG01 (sample SAMN16246543, study PRJNA631951) | gut metagenome | biome: gut microbiome; feature: rumen; material: CR-attached | host: Bos | place: Iran: Karaj | collected 2018-10
GTCCTGGTTTTTGATGGCCGATGCGAAGCAGATGCGGGGTATGTCGGTGATTTCGTCAAGAGACTTTCCGCTCTTGAGCTTGCCTGAGCGGATCATCTCCACGGCCTCGCTGAGGGTATAACGGGTGTAGCGCTCCTGCCCGTCGCGCTGGTTAATCAGTGTCACTTTCTGTTTGGTTATCTCTGTCATAGCTTGTTTGTTTTGTTAGAATCATTAATTATGACTGCAAAGATACAAAATAATTTGATTATTTCCAATTTTTTTTGTTCTTTTCACTTCCACCTCCACCAAATCGTCTGAAATGCCTTTATTTAAAGATGTTTCAGAGGGTGGAAGAGCCTCATTTCACTTCCACCTTACTTCCACCTTTTTCTGACGGAAGAAGTGGAGTTTATAGGCACTAAAGTCTGACTTTAGTTAGGGTAAAGTGGGACTTTAGATAGACTAAACTCTCAAATTCTCGAGAGAATTTCGTAGTTTGCCCTATCCTTTCTCCAAGTTTGCTGCCACCTTTCTTGGGGTTTAGTCTATCCTTTCTCCCGGTTTTCAGCCAGCATTTTCTGGTAGAGATGCCTACTAACAGTCACTCTGATGCCTTCCACAACAGTAAAGTATTCCTTGTACGATGGTAAGGAATGCCTTCTATATAGGGTAAAGTCCTATCAGCAAGGCAGTTACATGGCATCCCTTACCTTCGTGTAAGGCATCTTAACCAGCATAAGAAGGCAGTTCAGCCTTCAAAAAGGTGGAAGATAGGTGGAAGTGAAATGAGGCTCTTCCACCCTCTGAAACATCTTTAAATAAAGGCATTTCAGACGATTTGGTGGAGGTGGAAGAGAATTTTCATTTTTTTTTCAATTTCAAGTAGTATTAAGATTATCATTGAATACTATGAATCTACCTCTTATTGTATTTTTTTCTCCTTATAGCGATTGTTTTCAATTTTATTTTGTATTTTTGCACCATCATTCTTACGATTATGATAAAGGATTCACACAAACAAACAGATTTGACTTTAAAAAGGTCCCCACTGTGTGTTGTCATATCGCTCTTAGCAGTGCTGGTCTTGATGACTGCCTGCACGGGTAACGGAAATGCGAGGCGTGGCTCTGAGGCAGACAGCATTTATACGTGGGAGAATATCCGACAGTCAATGATGGAACAGTCGGAGCATGCGCTCGGTCTGATTGATACCGCAGAGATGCGAGGGCTGGCCGACGTGAACTATGCCAACTGGATGCGGGCGCAGGTTTACTACAACTCTTCTTCGATGGAGGATTTGGACAAGGCTCGCGAATTGTGCCTGCAAGTGCTTGAAAACAAACATCCCGTTGCCGACAGCCTTCAGAAGCAGAAGACGCTCCAGCTACTGACCAGTATCTGTACCCAAACCCCTGTCACCTATCAGGATGCAGTACGCTATGCTACCGAGGGGGCCGAGATGGCCCACCATGCTGGCGATTTCCTGCAAGAGGCCTACTTCTATTTTGAGGCAGGCAAAGTGATGGAGCGCTTGCAGCAGGGCAGCGGCATCGACTACATGAACCGCTCGTTAGATACCTACCGCAAGGCCGCTCGCGATAGTGTCCAGCCCCTGCCGACACTCTCCTCCTACCTTGGCAACGCTGCACGCATTTTGGCCGGACAGGAGAACTACGGCGCAGCCATCCCCTTACTGCAAGAAAAACTACAGGTCATCGACCGCGTGGACAAAGAATATACTACTTACCCTGCCGGATGGGCCGACCAGCAACGGGCCTACACCTACCCCGTTCTGGCCTACTGCCAGCAGATGGCGGGTGACAAGGAGGGCGCACGCCGCTCGGCAGAGTCTTTCGAGCAGACGCAGGCCGCACAGCAGCCCAACAACCAAAAAGACATGTTGAACTATTACGCTTTGGCAGGCAATGCAGGGCGCATTCAGCAAATCTACGACCGCTTGGAGCCTTATTATCGGGAGAAGCTGGACACCCTTTCCGCTACCTATGCCGATTTACTAAGCATCTATGCCATGGGTTTGAACAATGTCGGCCGTTACCGTGAAGCCTATCAGGCTCAAACCCGCTATCAGGTCATCAACGACAGCTTAGTGCAGCGGGAGCGTCAGCGGGAGACACTTGAACTGGCCCAGCAGATGAAAACGCAGGAGAAAGAGCTACAACTGAAGGACGAGGCGACGAAGACCGCCGTCTATCGCATCCTCGCTTTCTCGCTCGTCGCCATCATGCTCATCATTCTCATTGCCCTGTGGCGACTGGCCATTGCCCACCGCCGTGTGCTTGTCAAGAACCGCGAACTCCTTGACCTGATTCAGCGTGAGCAGCAGCGTGAGGTGCGCGATATCCAGCGTATCGCCCAGCAGCCTGAACAGCAGCGCACACCCAACGAGCAGCTCTTCCTCCGACTCACGGAACTGATGAGAAAGCAACAGAGCTATGCCGATGCCGAACTGAACCGTGAATCACTCGCCACCATGCTCGGCACCAACCATCGCTACATCGACGAAGCTATCCGCGAGTGCTCCGACAGCCCGAGTACTAAGGCGTTTATCGACGGCTACCGTGTGGACCATGCCGCCCGCCTGCTAACCAGTACCAATGATTCCATTTCCCTTATTGCCGAAATGAGCGGCTTTGCTAACCGTACGACCTTCAATGAGCAGTTCCGCAACCGTTTCAAGATGACGCCGTCGGAATACCGGAAAGCAGCTAAAAACTAGGTTTTGCGGAATACTGACAAAGAGTTGCGGAATGCTGACAAGGCTCTCCGCAACTTTTCGTATATTTGCGACCATATTTATCAAATCGCAAATCACATGGATACAACAGTCATCATTGCAATCATCATCTCTGTCATCGCGGCATTAGGCATTCTGGCATTGGTCGTTCTGCTGTTCTACTACCATTGGCGCAACCAGGAGCTGCTGGTCAACTTCTCTGCCTTCATCCGCGAGAACCTCAAGTTGAAAGACGAAATAGACAAACTTGAGGAAGAGAACGAAGCGTTGAAGGAGGCTCGAGTTTCGTAGCGATATAAAATCTGGATGTCAGTTAATGTCGATGATACCCATAGGAAGAAGGCTTGAAACAATTGAAAATATTAACAATAAAAAACATAAAACGTATGAAACAACAATTTATTAACAGACCAAGGGCAAGCGCACACGGCGCTTCCTCCTTGCTGGCGAGGGTGGCTATGCTGCTTCTCGCAGTGTTCATGATGCCACAGAAAGTGGCGGCAGCAGATGACTACCAAACAAAATATGCAGGTAGAGATTTCTCATTAAACTACTCAGGTAGCTCACAGTATGTTTTATTCAGAGTGACCTATTGGGACAGCTACGGCACGGATGAAGGCTGGTGTTCTGGCGATGGGCTTGTCGTATATGTCAGTAAAAACGGCGGAAGAAGTTATGATAGAATCGGAAACATTAAGACCAGCAGTTCTGGCGGCCTGTCGATGGGTGGTAGTATATCTAACGCATGGAGTGAGAGTACCACCTATTCACAAATTTGCATCCCCAGATGGTATCTTCCAAGACAATACCTCAATTGTAACCTTATAATCAAAACCGAAGGTGTTTGGTGCGACTATGACGGAGAAAGCCATGGCTCGAAATCCAATTCATGGAGTTTTACCTCCTCGTTTACCCACACCGTGCGCGACATCAGTTGGAATACCGAATATTCCATTGCTGCAGACGGTACAGTGACAGTTCCCTACAAGTTTGGCGGAGGCTGTAACACCGATGGCGAAACACACATCTGTACTCGTATTAATGGAGCTTATAATGGTACTATCGGCACTAGAAGTCCCGGTAATTATGCGGCAGGCTCTTATACGTTCAAGTTGAATCAAATCGGTATGAACATGCGCTCACAGTTCAACATTGAGCCTTACCATGAGTTTACTCACTCGAATGATAAGGATGCGGGCAATGGCGTGAAATACTATCAAAAGAACGCAGGTGCGCATACTTTTCTTCCGATGCCCTTGGCCACCCTAGAAAATCCCGTGTTCAGTCAGGCTAATAAAAACGTGACGCTGAAATGGTCGGCTGACAACACGAACTACGGCGATGGAAGGTGGGCCATCTACCGCAATGATACATTTGTTACGACGGTGCCTCAAGGTACCTACACTTACACTGATACGGGTTTCCCCGATGAGAGTAACGTAAAATACTATTTATATTATGTAGGCAAAGACTGGGCCGAGACGGCACAGCTCAGTGAACTGAAGTCGAACGAGGTGTCGGTGAACACCACGCGCACCGTGCCTGTAAACAACTTCAAAGCCGAAAGCTTAGACAACCGTATCATTTTCACTTGGACTTCCGACGGCTATCAAGCAAGTTTGGGCCACAAGTTTAAGATTTACATCGACAACGAGCTAGCCTACACCCTCATACCAACGGACGGCCAGACAAATTTCCAATGGGAGCACCGCACCACCAATCAACATTCTCTCCGGCAGAGCAGCGATCAAACCAAACCGGATTTCGACGGCAAGCATTGGACAGAGGAAGAATTGAACGCCTGCGGACCGCATAACTACCGTATTGAGGGTGTCATCGGTGAAAAGGTGCTTAGTAATTCCGATCCGATGAACAATAAGGCCATTGGCACCGCTACACTGTTCTATAGTTTCGAAGCTACCAAGGGTGCCTATCCAGGTATGGTGAAACTGAATTGGCATGTCAACCGGCAGGGTAGCACCACTGCGAAAACCTATATCGTGGACCGTCGTCGCACGGAGAAGGAGGACGAGGCGTGGGTGAACCTCTACCGCACGTCAAGCACTGACGAATATCTGTTCTATACTGACGACACGCCGCTGCCAGGTGTCTTCTACGACTACCGCGTGACTGTGATTGACAAGTGCGATGACGGCACTGAGCTTTATAACGACATCGCAGATATTGGCTTCGCCCAGACCACGGGCACGATGAGCGGCCGCATCACGTTTGGTGCGACGGGCAGTTCGGTGGCTAACGTGGATGTGGAGGCCAAACGGACGAGCACGTCGGACAATACCGAGGCACAGTATCATGCCATGCGATTCACTGGAGATAAGGGTGCCGTGACGTGGGCATATCCCACGACGACCTACGCCGCCGACAAGCTTGCGGGCAACTTTACTATCCAGATGTGGGTGAATCCTGAGACCATAGGCGAGGCTAAGATATTGCGCCTGAACGGCGAAAGCTGCTACGTGGGCATGAATAGCCAAGGCAAGTTGACGCTGGTCGATGGTTCGAATACCTATATCTTTGACAACGCTGTGATGAAGGCAGGAGAGTATAACCACGTGGTGCTGAGGCGCAGCGGCACAACGGTGACCGCCAGCGTGGTGGGAACCGACGAGAACGGCGCAGCCATGCTGAATGGTAGCTCGCAGTCCCTGAACGGTAACCTGACGCTGACTCACGCAGACACTCTGAAGCTGGGTCACTTCGTTGGCTATGTGGATGAGTTCCGCCTCTGGACTAAGACGCTCACCGAGGCAGAGATCTTAGAGAATTACGACCACCTGTTGGTGGGCAACGAGAAGCAGTTGGAGACCTACTGGACCTTCGACGAGGGTCTGCACGAACAGTTCTTCGACTACTCGCGCGACGGTACCGTCTATCACCAGCACCACGGCAAGACGTCGGGCAGCAACACCCAACCGTCGAACCTGACACCGACACAGCTGAAGCTGAAGGCCAAGACCGACCGCGACGGTAACTACATCATTCAGGGTGTACCGTTCTCTGGCGAAGGTACAACGTATGCCGTCATCCCGACGCTTGGCATCCACCAGTTCAACCCGACGCAGCAGCTGCGCTTCGTGGGTAACAATTCATTGGTACACAATGGCACCGACTTTACGGATATCTCGTCGTTCCCTGTGCGCGGCAAGATCCGCTATGCCAACACCGACTATCCTGTGGAGGGCGTGAACTTCTACGTGGATGGGCAGATTTGTGCCAAGGACGGCGAGCCCATCACGACGAATGCCTATGGTGAGTACGAAATTAGCGTGCCCATCGGCGAGCATTACATTACCGTAATGAAGCAGGGCCATGAGTTTGCCGACGGTGGCCGCTATCCCGCCGACCCGAATAAGGCTGGTACGTTAGTGAACTACAACGATGCTGTGTCGAACCTCGACTTCGAGGACATCACGCTGGTCACCGTGGCCGGTCGCGTCACGGGCGGTAAGATTGAGGAGCAGAAGCCTCTTGGCTTTGGTGAGAGCGTGAACAACATCGGTCAGGCTACCATCACCCTCGGCATCGACACCTACCGCCTGAACGTGAAGCGTAACATCCAAGGCACTACCGTAAGCTACGACAGCAATGCTGAAGACTTAGCAGCCAACTCGCCTACGACTGACGTGAAGAGCGTGACAGTGCGCCAGGGCGGTGACGATGACCAGGTGAAAAAGGTCATCATCAAAACCGACCCGCAGACGGGCGAGTTCGCCGCCCTGCTGCCGCCTATAGCCTACCGCGTGGAGAAAATCGAGATTGCGAGCAACCAAAACATTTCTTTCGAGAACCTGCCAGTCATCTACGCCGACGACCCGACGGAGACGAGCACCGACACGCTGGTGACGGACAACGGCGCGATAAAGGAGTTCGAATACGTGGCGAAGCTCATCCAGAGCTACTACACCGAGCCGGTGCTGGAGGTGACGCAGAAGGACCGTACTGACGGCTCGTTCGGTGAGAAGGAATATGCTTACAGCGACAAACTTACACCAGAGACGAAGGTGCCGCTTTACACGGTGAACGACAATTCGCCTGTTTCCTATACCTTCGGCTATCCGCTGTTCAAACAACAGAGTACATATATATTTAATGTACGCGGGTACGAGATCTATCAGAACTTCGATTCTGGCGCGCAGAACCCAGTGACCTTTGAGGTGCCGCTACGCGACGTTCCAGTGACCTTCTCCAACCAGATGGGTACAGGTCAGCAGGTGGTCATCAATCCTGAGTTGACCGAAAATACCGAAGACAAGCGTGGCGATTTGGGTGACACGGCTCCTGACGAAGTGACGCTCGACGAAGACGGCACGGCACAGTATGAATGGACGGCCGGAATGCCCAACATTACGACCCCTTACACGTTAGCACTGGCTGCTACCTATATGCAGAATGACAGAACCTATACATGGACGGGGGTTCCAAATGCCCTCCAACCGAATGCCAAGAACTGTCTACTTGGCGTGGTGATGGGCGCCCTGCCTACGGGTACCAATTTTGTCACATCAGGTCCTGACCAGGTGACGATGATTCTGCGCGACCCGGGAGGCACAGGCTCGCAGGCTTACTGGGAAGCTGGCAATACGGTGACGAGCACCTTGACCACCGAGCAGTCGATTGGCAACGAGACCGAAACGATGACCCATACGGAGATAGGTTTCGAGTTGACGCAGTTCAATGGCGTGGGCGTAGGTGCCATCTCGGGTATCATTACCAGCACGAAGGAAGTGACGACCGTTGACCTTGGCGTGACCACCGCCGTGACGGGCGTGGACTCGAATACAAAATCCGTCAGTATCACCACCAACAAACGCGTGGCCACCAGCGACCAGCCGGAGTATGTGGGCGCACAGGGTGACGTGTTCATCGGCAATGCCACGAACATCCTCTTCGGCAATGCCCGCAGCGTGGGCCTGAAGAAGAATGGTCAAGACTTCACGCTGACAGCGATGGACAACTACGTGACGGGAACGGAGTTCGGTACAACGTTCAACTACACGCAGAACTATATCGAGAATGTGATGATTCCGAACTTCATCGAACTGCGCAACAAATATCTCAGCAATGGTTACGACGATGCAGGACTAATCTATCACTCGACAGTAGATGAGGATAATATCAACTACGGTGCCTCTGACTATTACACCTGTACTAAGCCCGCCAACCCCACGATGCCCATCTATACCGACTCGGTAGCCTATTATAACGAGCAGATTGCCAATTGGGAGAAACTGCTGGCCTACAACGAGGAGATGAAGGTGAAGGCCATCGAAAACCCCCGCACGTATTTCGTAGAGAACCAGAGCTTCGACTCAGGAACATTCATCGAGTCATCGACGACCTACACGACAGCAGTCACTGAGAGCTACACCGCCAGCTTTGAAGCTCATCTGGTGTTCGGCTCTGGCACTGACTTCGAAATCTTCGGCAACGACATGAACGTCAATATCCAGAGCACCACCTCGTATGGCAACTCAGAAACCGACGAATATGGCTATGAGAAAACCGTCACCACGGGCTATGCACTGATAGAAGCCGGTGATGACGATGCCCTGACGGTGGATGTGTTAAAGGCTCCTGACGGCATGGGTGCCATCTTCGTGACCCGTGGCGGACAGACCAGTTGCCCGTATGAGGGTGCCCAGGTGACGAAGTACTTTGAGCCGGGTGAGCACACGATAGCTACTGCAACGAGGCAGATTGAAATTCCGAAGATCACCGTGGAGAACGCTGCCAACAATGCTGTGGGCGTGCCTGCTGGCAAGAAAGCTTCGTACAACCTGCTGCTGACCAACGAGAGCGAAACGGGCGAGGACTGTTTCTTCGACCTCCACTGTGTGGATGGAACGAACACGGAAGGAGCCAAGCTGACCATCAACGGTGAGCCGTTTGGCAACGGTCGCACTGTGCTGGTGCCTGCCGGCGAGACAGTACGCATGAACCTCGAACTGGCTCAGAACAACACGGGTGGTCTCATCTACAAGGACATTGACATCATGCTCGCCTCGCAATGCCAGTATGACCCAGCCAGCACCTGGGAGGTCATCGCCGACGTGGTAACAATCTCAGCTGAGTTCGTGCCTTCGAGCACCGATGTGACATTGCGCATCGACAATACTGTGGTGAATACCTCTACGAAGGGCATACTCCCGCTGACGGTGAGCGGCTATGACCCGAACTATGACGGTCTAAAGTATATCGCCGTACAGTATCAGGGCGTTGGCGAGACAGCATGGCATGATGCCCGCAAGTATGTAATGAGCGAGAAGGATATCGTGAATCCTCAAATAGAAGAAGTATTGCCAACCAGCGGCATCAACTTGAATTTCGATATGACCAACTCGGCTGTATTCCCCGACCGCACCTATAAGTTCCGCGCCATCTCAGCCCGTACCTACGGTAATGGTGAGGTGACCAATGTGAGCCAGGAGATACAGGTGGTGAAGGACATGAACCGTCCAAAGCCGCTCGGTCAGCCGCAGCCTACTGACGGCATTCTCGACGCCGGTGATGAGCTGAGCATCCTCTTCAACGAGAATATCCTGTCGGGTGAGCTGACGAAGGATGCCAACTTCCTGGTGACTGGTGTGCTGAACGGCTCCGAGTTAGCCCATAGCACAGCCTTGGAGCTGGAGAATACCAATCAGGCAGCCGCTACGGAGGCCAATATCACGCTGGCCAACAAGAGCTTCGCCACCGATATGTGGCTGAAGGCCAACGGCAAGGGTACCATCCTGAGCCACGGTACAGGCGCACAGAAGATGAGCATCGGCCTGAATGCCGATGGGCAGTTGGAGGTGACTTTCGAGGGAGAGACCTATACCTCTATTAATAAGGTGCCACAGCAGAAGTGGAGCTTCCTGACACTGAGCTACGAGAAGACCGCCACTGGCGGCAAGTTGAGTGCACAGGTGGCAGACGACGCCAACACGACGGTGCTGTTTGATAATCTTGACGTGGTGGCTTACGAGGGTGCAGGTCCGCTGGCCGTCGGTCAGCAGATGAAGGGCGCCATCCACGAGTTGCTGCTCTGGGATGAGGCCCACGACATCGCCACCGCCCTGCAGCAGCGGAGCGTGACGAAGAGTCCGGCCACACGCCATCTGATCGGCTACTGGAAGATGGACGAGGGCGAAGGCACACAGATTACCGACTATGCCCGCAACCGTCACATGACGATGGCTGCCGAGACATGGCATATCGAGAACGAGAACAAGGCCGTCAGCCTCGACGGTACGAAACACTTAGGCATCGCTACAAGGGAGATTCCGCCGATGGCGGAGGATGACTATGCCGTAGAGCTTTGGGTGAAGGCCGGCCAGCAGACGGGCGAGACCCAGCTGTTGCAAGGCGGTGAGGTGAGCCTCTGGATAAACAACAAGGGACTGTTGCAGCTCACCTCCGGCACGACTACCATCCAGGCCGGCGACAAGAGCATCTTGGACAACGCCTGGCACCATGTGGCACTGAACGTGCTGCGACAGGGTAACACCGCCGTCTATGTGGATGGTGAGACCCGTGCCACCGTCGCTTCTACCTCTATTGGTACCATTGCCAGCGACTCACTGCTCATCGGTGCACGTCGCACGGTACAGAATCCGAACATATATAAGTACGACCGTCAGCTAAAGGGAACCATCGATGAGGTGCGTATCTGGAACGCCACGAAGAACGCCGACCAGCTGCGCAAGGCACGGAAGTTGCGCCTGACGGGTAAGGAGCCGGGACTGGCTGCATACTATCCGTTTGAGATCAAGACGCTCGATGCCCATAACCAAGTGGTGACCAATGGCAGCGATGCCGACCTGACCGGCAGCAACCATGTGGCAGAGCTCTCGAAAGCGGCTATCCTTAATGCAGAATATGTTGACGAGGCACCCGCCCTGCGGCTGAAACCCGAGGAGACGAACGTCAGCTTTAGCTTCACCTCGAGCAACAACAAGATCGTGATCGACATCGATGAGACGCCCGCGAAGATTGAGGGTTGTACGCTGAACTTCACCGTTCGCAGCGTACACGACCAGAACGGCAACCTGTCTGAACCTGTCACATGGTCGGCTTATGTCAACCAGAATACTTTGGTTTGGATGGATAAGGAACTCAGCGTAACGACTTCGTCGAACGTGGAGTCCTACGTGGTGTCCACTATCGAGAACAAGAGCGGTACGGTACAAAACTGGATGCTGAGCGGTATGCCGTCATGGCTGGAGGCCAGCATGGAGTATGGACAACTGTCGGCGCTGAGTGAGCAGGATATCACCTTCACCGTCAGTGAGGCCACACCTATCGGCAAATATGAGGAAACGATTTATCTGAAAGGCAACGATGGTATTGAGACACCGTTGACATTGTATATCAACGTCAAGGGCACAACACCTGAATGGAGTGTCAACGCCAACGATTATGAGAACTCAATGAACGTCACCGGCCAACTGAGCGTGCTGAATGTGCCGACGGAAGATACGGAGGATATCGTGGCAGCCTTTGTCGGTTCAGAGTGCCGTGGTGTGGCACATCCTGTCTATAAAGAGCGTTACGACAGCTACTATGTGCCGCTCGATATATACGGCAACAGTTCTGACGAGGGTAAGCCATTGACCATACGGGTGTTCGACGCATCCACAGGCATCACCTATCCTGTCGTACAGACCAGCGTGGAACTCAACTTCTCGACCAATGCCATCTTCGGCTCTTATCAGAATCCTGTCAAGTTCAACGCCATGGACCTGCTGGAGCAGGAGAAGAGTCTGAGTAAGGGCTGGAACTGGCTGTCGTTCTATGTGAAAGCAGAGAATATGACACTGCCAGCCGTCTTTGCCGATGCCGACAAGGCGACGATGGTGAAGAGTCAGCGCAGATATATGCAGAATGTGGCTGGTGGATGGAAGGGCCGCATGATGACTCTGAACAATCAGGAGATGTATAAAGTGCAGACTTCTGAGACACAGAGTTTGAGCGTAATTGGTGACAAGATAGACACACAGAAGGCACCAATCACATTGATGCCTGGTTGGAACTGGGTGGCCTTCAATGGTACTCAGGCCATGAGTGTGGCCAATGCTCTGGCCGACTTTGACGCCAAGGACGGCGACATCATCAAGGCTCAGCGTGGATTTGCCAGCTACGATGGCTATGAGTGGTCAGGCTCGCTGAAGGCATTGACACCGGGAGAGGGCTACATGATCATGAGCACAGCAGAGACGACGTTCCGCTATCCGAGTGCTATCGTTCCCGCAAGAGCCCGTGGAACAGAAGCCGAGCAGGTAAGACAACCTTCTGCATTCGCTCTGATAGACTACCACCAGTTCAGTGAGAACATGACAATGGTGGCTCAGGTGAAGATCAACGGTTTACCTGCTGCAGATGTGGAGGTCGGTGTGTTTGTCGGCAACGAATGTCGCACGGCAGAGATATCTGACGGCAACGGCATGGTGTATCTGACTATCCCAGGTGAGGGCCATGCCTTACTCACGTTGCGTGCTTACGACGGTCAGGAAACCTATGCTACAGAGGGGACTTTGGAATATGTCAATGACCTGATGGTAGGTACAACACGCGAACCGTATGTCATCAGTTTCACCACTACGGGTATCAGCACCGTTGAGGCTGGTGCTGGCAATGATTACCGTCTCTACGACTTACAGGGTCGCCGAGTAAACCGCAATTCAGAGAATACGGAGCGTCCTGTACTGAGAAAGGGCGTCTATATTGAGAACGGACAGAAGAAAGTAATCAAATAAGCATCATATCAGTATGAATAGAATTATGAAATGGAGTATGACGCTGCTGGCAGGCCTGTTGCTATGGCCTGCCGCCGGCAGCGCACAGTCGGCTGACGATATCGCATTCGACAAGGAGATAGACCCGAATAGCGTGTTCCCTGTAGTGAACTCCCACAAATATCCAAACACGATGACTATCACAGCACAGGTTATCATCAATGATAAGACATTGGGGACTGATGCCATCGTAGCAGTATATGCGGGGGATGAAATCCGCGGCAAAGAACGGCCTGTGAATGATAAAGAGAAGCTGGTCTATCTGACTGTCTATGGATCAAGCAGTACGATGCTGACTTTCAAGGTGTGGCTTGACGGCATCGTGTATAAGTGCAGAACGACCCTTACGTTTGAAAACGAGAGCAATGCGGGAAGCCCAATAGCCCCCTTCATTATAGACTTCATCCAAAAAAAGGGTGATGTGAATAGAGACAGCAATGTGGATGTAGCTGACATTGTAGAGGTTACGAACTATATCAAAAAGACTCCGTCGGAGAACTTTAATATGGATGCTGCTGATGTGGATAATAATGGTGTCGTGGACAATAAGGATATTGAGGGCATTGTTGAAATAATTATGGGGGGCGATAGTACACAATGAACAATGCGTGAGTAATATTGCGATATAATTCTAGCCCTGGAGAGAAATCTCTGGGGCTTTTTTGTTTGAGGTAGTCATTTATATTAAATAATGTTGTATTTTTAGGTGCAAGGGTTCTGTATTTGTAGTATTTTTATTAACTTTGCAACAAGAGGTTTCAGATTAGCGACGTATGAACAGACAAGATATTTATTCTGCAGCCGGACTGACGGCATATATTCATGAGGTGGGTTTTCTACCTCTTCTGAGCAGTGGCGTGTATGGCTTTTCTGCCGAAGAGGTTGTTTCAGATGATTGTCGCTACGTGGTGTTTCCAGATGGAGGTTGGGATTGGCCGTTATGGAAATGGAAAGGTGGCATAGTGACAGAAGGCAATTGTGTCTATGGAAAGTTCTTCGACAAGAAGGCTGGATTTATCAGTCGTGAATGGTGGCCCGATTTTTACAACTATCGTCGCAGTAAACACCCTCAGCCTACCGAAGGCTCCATAGAAGAGACCATTTTATTCACACTGCAGGAGCATGGTAGCCTGATTACACGCGAACTACGTGCTGCCTGTGGTTTTGATGGCCCGAAGATGCGCAGCAAGTTTGATGGCTATGTTACTCGTCTGCAGATGGGCTGCTACATCGTCACCGAGGACTTTGTCTATCCAACTGATAAGAAGGGTAAAGAGTACGGCTGGGGTTGGTCGCTGCTTACTACACCAGAGATGCTTTACGGACGTGATGCTTGCATGACTGACAATACTCCAGAAGAATCCTATCGTCGATTGAAGACACACTTTCGAAAGATCCTGCCTGATGCTACAGACCAACAGATTCAGAGACTCATAGGTTAAAAAATGCGCCCATCGTTCATAAAGAAAGATGGGCGCAAAATCAATAATCATTTACTTATGCGTGGAGGTCGAGGACGAAGCGGGTGCCCTTGGTGAACTTAGGATCGATGTCGAGATCACCGTTCATCTTCAGGGCCATCTGCTTGCAGATAGGTAACCCGAGACCGTCACCAGTAGTCAGGTCGCGGATTTCAAGGAATGGCTTGAAGATGTCCTCGCGCTTCTCTTCAGGGATGCCAGAGCCTGTGTCAGATACAAGGAACTGATAGGAATGAGGACCACGCTTTTTGAATTCAAGTGCTATAGTTCCTTCTGCCGGAGTGTATTCTGCAGCATTGTTAAGTAGGTGAAGCAGGATGTGAGAAACGTATTCTCTATTGATCTTGGCACTCATGTTAGAGGCGTTGACATTCAGGTTGACATCGCTCTTTACCTTATCTCGGATTTGATTCATGAGACTCTCACAGAATTGTGGCACTTGGGTGTCTTCCAACTCGATCTCACTACTGTCTCTGTTCTCCAGTTCTGACAGTGTCTGGATGTGATTGGAGAATTCGAGCAGGGCCTTCACCTCAGGCTGTTTGCTGTCGAGCTTCTTGAAGGTGGGCTCGAGCTGGGCGGAGATGTTGCTGATGAACTTAGCCTTGAGGGCGTTGCTCTCATTGGCCAGACGGATGGTCTTCTTCTGCTTGCGGTCGAGGAGGATAAAGCGCATCAGCACGATGGCTCCGATGACCAGAGCGGCTGCCAGAGCGGCTGCGAGGATGCAGAGCCCGATGATGAAGAACCAGCGCGTGGACAGCGAACTGTCTTTATCAGCGATGGTAGCTTCGTTATCTGCTATTTGTTTTTTCAGGGCACTGATCTCGTCGGCATGCTTCAATGCATTGGTGGAATCCTTCCAAGCGAGGTAGTTACTATACGATTGGGCCACCATGTTGGCATTATTGCTCTTGCGACCATTGGAGATGAGTGTTTGGTACACTTCGTCAACTTTGTCGTATTCCTTGCTGGTCGTCAGTTTGTCGGCCATCTCCTTGAACACGGCATTGCCCTGGGCATTCATGCCAAAGGTATAGTAATAGATGGCCTTCGTGTATAGAAGATCGTTCTTAATATTCTCATCGCTCGCCTGATTGGCCTGACTCTCCATGATGTTCAGCTGATCCTTGGCGCTTTCGCTTTTTCTCAGTTTGATGTACATGTTCAGGCGCTCCTTGGTGACAAGATAGTGCATAGCTGCCTTTTCTGCCTGACTGTCTTTCTGGCTGGAGTTGATGGCGTCATCGGCTCGGCGCAGCAAATCGAAGGCCTCCTTGTAGAAGTTCTCTCTGGAGTAGTAGAGTGAGGCAGCTTTGGTGGCACACTCTACACCCAATTTCATCTGACCACGGTTGTAGTAGTCGTTGAAAGCGTGGATATAAAGAGACCTTGCTGTAGCGATGTGCTCCTTGGGATCTGCTGCTTCGGCACGCTTGTGGAGATCACTTTTCTCCTGTGCGCTCGCCATAGAAGTGCAGAACAGGAAAAGACTTGCAATAAAGAAAATTATTCTGTTCATAGTAAGTAAGTTTTTTAACCTAACGGTTGGATTGGCTTCGCCTATCCTTGCTAAAGCTGGATTGGCTTCGCCTATCCTTGAGCCTCTTGTCGGATTCGAACCAACGACCCCGAGATTACAAATCACGTGCTCTGGCCAACTGAGCTAAAGAGGCGGGTGGGCAGCTACCTGCATCGCGCCGCTACGACCTAAT
>JAEEGG010015887.1_pt1 | contig 15728 bp, 12 predicted proteins | sample 9134161 | NCBI WGS metagenome assembly JAEEGG01 (sample SAMN16246543, study PRJNA631951) | gut metagenome | biome: gut microbiome; feature: rumen; material: CR-attached | host: Bos | place: Iran: Karaj | collected 2018-10
CTCGTGAGCTATTATGAGCATAACAGCCGGGAGAGCGGCAGGCGCATCGTGGAGCGGCTGCTGGCGGGGGAGAGCTGCGCCCTGGTGACGGATGCGGGCATGCCCGCCATCAGCGACCCGGGGGAGGATCTGGTGCGCCTCTGCGCCGAGGAGGGCGTGGAGGTCGCGGCGGTCCCCGGCCCCAGCGCCGTTGCGACCGCCCTGGCCCTGTCCGGGCTGCCCACGGGCCGCTTCACCTTCGAGGGCTTCCTCTCCGTGAACCGGAAGGAGAGAAAGCAGCACCTGGCCTCTCTCCGGGAGGAGAAGCGGACCATGGTGTTCTACGAAGCGCCCCACAAGCTGGTCCAGACCCTGGGAGACCTCTGCGAGACCTTCGGGGAGGAGCGGAAGACCGCCCTATGCCGGGAGATGACCAAGCTCCATGAGGAGGTCGTCCGCTGCACGCTGGGAGAGGCCAGGGCCCGCTTCACGGAGAGCGAGCCCCGGGGAGAATTCGTCCTGGTGGTGGCCGGCGCGCCGGAGAGGGAGACGGCTGGCGACGGGGAAGAGGCCCTGGAGCGGGCCCTGGCGCTGGCTTCCTCCGGCCTGTCGGCCCGGGATGCGGTGCGGCAGGCCTCGGAGGAATATTCCGTCAGCCGCAGCGCCCTCTACCGCGCCTTCCAGCAGGCCAGGGAGTGACCTGCCTTCCGGGCGGAAGCCCGGCAAAAAGACCGAACTGGGATACCGGATCCTGCTTTTTCGCAGGCCGGTATCTCTTTTTACTTGCAGCATGGATATGTTACATTTTCTTTGCAATTCATGCTTTTGGCCCTGAGAGGGCTTGAAAAGCCTCCGGTTTTCCTGTATAAAACCCAAGGTTTGGCTTTTTGCCCGCTTCCCAATGGCGGGCTTCTCCCCGCCGGTCCCAATGCCGGAGGGAAGAAAGCCAGATGCTCCTTTGCGGCGGATGGGTGCCGTTCATCCTTCCCCGCACGGTCCGACCCGGATCACCTCTCTCCCGGGTCTGTCTGTCTCCCCGAAAGGAGGGAGAAGCATTGCGTAAGCTGTTATCCTATCTCAAGCCCTATCGGGGCAAGATCGCCCTGGCCACCCTTCTGATGGCCGTTTCGGCTGTCTGCGACCTGCTGCTGCCCACCCTCATGTCCGACGTGCTGGACAAGGGCGTCTACGGCGCGGCGGAAGCCGACAACTTCGGCTACATACTGAAAACTGCGGCATGGATGCTGGGGCTATCCCTGGTGAGCCTGGCCTCCGTGGCCGGGGGCTACTGGGTGGTCTACAAGGCCGTCGCCGGCTATACCTGGAGCCTCCGCAGCGCCCTCTTCCGCAAGGTGCATACCATGACCCTGGCGGAGGTGGGCAGGATCGGCACCTCCAATCTGGTGACCCGTTCCACCCACGACGTGAACACTCTGATGGAAGTCATTTCCATGCTCTGCGGCGGCATCCTCATCATCCCTTTGATGTTCCTGGGGGGTGTGTTCCTCTGCATGCGGAAGGACGTGACCCTCTCCCTGGTGATCCTCTGCGCCGTGCCTCTGCTGATCGGCGCGGGGATGCTGATGAGCAAAAGGATCGAGCATCTCTGGGAGGTCTCCGACGAATACTGCGACAGGCAGAACGACCTGGTCCGGGAACGGCTGCGGGGCATCCGGGTCATCCGGGCCTTCAACCGGGAAAAGCAGGCCCATGAAAAGATCACCGACGCCACCCGCACCATGGCCGACAACATCATCCGGGCAAATGTGCGCATGGAGATCATCGACCCTGCGGCGGCCTTCGTGCTGAATGCGGCGGCCCTGCTGGTGGTGTTCCTGGGCGGCGTCCGCATGGAACGGGGCGGCGGCCTCACCGCCGGCGACGTTTTCGCCATCATCCAGTACATCGGCATCATCCTGGGTGCCATCGTCTCCGTTTCTTACGACATCGTCATGCTGCCCCACGTCCGGGTGGCGGTCCGCCGCCTGAGCCAGGTCACGGAAGCAACGGATCTGGAGGACGAAGGGGAGGTCCGGGGGATGCGCTTCTCCGGGGCCGTCGACCTGGATCACGTCAGCTTCACCTATCCCGGCAGCGCGCTCCCCGCCCTCAGCGACGTGGATCTCCACATCGCCCCGGGGGAGTGGGTCAGCGTCATCGGCGGCACCGGCTCCGGCAAGACCACTCTGACGGAGCTGCTGCTGGCCTTCCGCGCCCCCACCGAGGGAAAAGTGCGCTTCGACGGCCTCGACGCCTCCGCCCTTTCTCCCAAGGACGTGCGGGCCAATGTGAGCTGCTCCCTCCAGAAGTCCATGCTCTACGCAGGGACTGTGGCGGAGAACCTCCGCATGGGCAAGCCCGACGCCACCGACGAGGAGCTGTGGGCCGCCCTGGAGCTGGCCCAGATCGCGGATTTCCTGCGGGAACAGCCCGAGGGGCTGGACTTCCGGCTGGAACAGGCCGGGACCAACGTCTCCGGCGGCCAGAAGCAGCGCCTCGCCATCGCCCGGGCCATCCTCAAGGACGCCCCCATCTATGTTTTCGACGACTCCTTCTCCGCTCTGGACTTCCTCACCGAGGCCAAGGTCCGCAAGGCGCTGAACGAGCACCTGGCAGGGCGGACGAGGATCGTCATCACCCAGCGGGTGGTCTCCGCCATGCACTGCGACCGGATCTTCGTCCTGTCGGACGGCGCCCTGGTGGGCGCCGGGACTCACACTCAGCTGCTGGAAAGCTGCCCCATCTACCGGGAGATCTATCTCTCCCAGACGGGAGGTGAGGCCGCATGAGTACGAAAGAAACGCCCGAAACGGCGGAAGGGGCCGAAAAGAAGATAAAGAAACCCCGCGCCCGCCTCTTCGACGAGACCGGCAAGCGCCTCCTGAAGGAGATCAGGCCCCTCCGGGGCTGGATCGCCCTCTGCGCCCTCTTTTGCTTACTGCTGATCGGCTGCGCCGTGGCGGCGCCGGAGCTGCTGGGCGCGGAGGTCGACCGGCTCTACGACTGGGCCCGGAACCGGACCCCCGGCCTTGGCCGCAGTCTGCTGCCGGGGCTGGGGCTGCTCCTGGGCGTATATGCCCTCCAGGGCGCGCTCACCTACGGCAATTCCTATCTGCTGCACAACGTGGTCAGCCGTTTCTTCTGCGCGGGCTTCCGCATCCGCCTGTCGGAAAAGCTGCGGAGGCTGCCCGTGTCCTATATGGACAAGACTCCCGCCGGGGACGTGATCGACCGGATGATGGACGACGTGAGCGACATGGCCGACAGCATCTACGGCATCGTGGAGATCCTGCTGAGCGGCTTCCTGCAGATGATCGTCATCGCGGTCATCCTGTTCGTCACCGACTGGCGCATGGCCATCCCCGTGGTCCTGCTGGCCCCCCTCTCCGTGCTTCTCTCTTCCAAAATGGCGGGGCTGGGGGAGACCCACTGGGACAATCACTATGAGCTGGGGGGCAAGCTCACCTCCCTCGCGGAGGAAGCCTATACCAACTATCCCACCACCAAGGCCTTCAACCGGGAGGCGGAGCTGCAGGGAAAGTACGACGAGCTGAGCCGGCGCTACCTGGACAGCGGCGTCGTCGGGGGCTTTTTCTCCTCCATCGTCCAGCCGGTCATCGCCTTTGTGGACGCCCTGGCCTATATCGCCGTGGCCGTCCTGGGGGGCTGGCTGATCCTGCGCCGGGGCGTGAGCGTCGGCAGCGTGGTCACCGTCATCCTCTTTGCGCGGCAGTTCTCCGAGCCTCTGGAGCGCATCGCCTTCGGCCTTGGATACATCCAGCACATGAAGGGCGCGGCCAAGCGCGTGTTCACCCTGCTGGATCTGCCCGAGGAGGCGGACACCCAGGGGCAGGCAGAGGGACCCGTCCGGGGCAGGGTGGAGCTAAGGCACGTGGACTTCTCCTACGACCCGGCCAAGCCCCTGATCCGGGACCTGAACATCGCGGTGGAGCCCGGAAAGAAGGTGGCCATCGTGGGCCCCACCGGGGCGGGCAAGACCACCATCGTCAATCTGCTCATGCGCTTCTACGACATCAGCGCCGGGCAGATCCTCATCGACGGGCGGGACGTCTCCACCCTCTCCCGGGCCGGGGATCGGGAGCTCTTCGCCATGGTCCTCCAGGACACCTGGCTGTTCAAGGGCACTGTGGCCGAAAACGTGGCCTACGGAAGCCCCGGGGCCACCCGGGAGGAGATCGAGCGGGCCTGCGACTATGCCTACTGCGACCATTTCATCCGCCGTCTGCCCCAGGGCTACGATACCGTGATCTCTGAGGACAGCACCGCCGTCTCCTCCGGCCAGAAGCAGCTGCTCACCATCGCCCGCGCCCTGCTGGCGAACCGGCCCCTGCTGATCCTGGACGAGGCGACGAGCAATGTGGACACCCGCACGGAGCTGCTGATCCAGAAGGCCATGGACCGCCTCATGGGAGGCCGGACCTGCTTTGTCATCGCCCACCGGCTCAGCACCATCGTGGACGCCGATCTGATCCTGGTCCTGCGGGACGGGCAGATCGCGGAGCAGGGGACCCACGCCTCCCTCCTGGCCCGAAAGGGCTTCTATTACGAGCTGTTCCGGAGTCAATACGCCATCTGATGAACAAAAAAGAAATGGCATGACCGCAAGGATCATGCCATTTCTTTGTATCGGTTTTGCCTTTATTTCCGGCTCATCTCCAGGAGCTTCTTGCGCAGCTCGTCCTCGATGCGCACCAGCTCGGCCTCGGCCTCCCGCCTCCGGGCGGCGCCGTCCACCTGGATCTGGCGGACCTCCTCCAGGGTGGAGATCAGGTTCTCGTTGGTGGCCTTCAGGGTCTCGATCTCCACGATGCCCCGCTCGCTCTCCTTGGCGATCTCCACGCTGCCGGTCTTCAGCATCTCGGAATTCTTCTTCAGCAGATCGTTGGTCAAATCCGTCACCTCCCGCTGGGCTTTCATGGCCTGCTGGGAATGGGACATGCCCAGGGCCAGCACCATCTGGCTCTTCCACAGAGGAATGGTGTTCACGATGCTGGTCTGGATCTTCTCCACCATGAGGGTGTCGTTGTTCTGGATCATGCGGATCTGGGGGGACATCTGGATGGAGATCATCCTCGTCAGCTCCAGGTCGTGGATCTTCTTCTCAAAGCGGGTGCACATGCTGGCGTAGTCGTTGGCGGCCTGGGCGTCCTCCGGCAGGCCGGAGGCCTCCGCCTTCTGCAGCAGCTCCTGCAGCTTGGTGGCCCGGCATTCCTCCAGGCGCTTCTTGCCCGCCAGGATATACATGCTCAGTTCCTTGAAATAGGCCTGGTTCAGCTCGTACATCTTGTCCAGCATGGCCACGTCCTTCAGCAGGACCACCTGATGCTTTTCCAGCTCCTCGGTGATCTTGTTGACGTTGACCTCCGCCTTGTCGTACTGGGCCTTCATCTCGTCGATCTGGGTGGTGGCCTTGCGGAACAGGCCCTTGATGCCCTTCTTGTCCTCCTGGTCGAAGTTCATGCTCTTGAGCTCCACCACCAGGCCGGTGAGCATGTTGCCCACCTCGCCCATATCCTTGGTGCGCACGGTGTTGAGGGCGGCGCCGGAGAATTCGGAGATGTTCTTCTGCGCGCCGGAGCCGTACTGCAGGACGGTGTTGGCATCCTCGATATTGATGGTCTTGGAGAAATCCTCCACGGATTTCCGCTCCGCTTCGGTGAGGTTTTCAAAGGTGAAGGCGGGCGCTTCCACCTTTTTCTCGGCGGAGTTGATCAGCTCGGCGGGCTTGGGCGCCTCCTGGGCGGCCAGTTCCGGGGTCAGAGTCAGCGTGGGCTTGTATTCGTAATCCATAGCTTCGCACCCTTTCTGATGTTGGTGAGATTGGAGTTTTTGCCATCCCATATTGTATTATTTTTCTCCCCGCCTGTCAATTATGAAATCTGCCCGCAATCTTGCCTTGCAACCGGAGCGATTTGCGCGTATACTGAAATATCGGGAAGAAAGCAAGAGACCGCCGCTGCCTGCGGCGGGGAAGAGGTATCTGCCATGGTCATGATCGCGCCCTCCATCCTCTCCGCGGATTTTGCCCGCCTGGGGCAGGAGATCGACAGCATCCGGGAAGGAAAAGCCGACTGGCTCCATTTCGACGTGATGGACGGGCTTTTCGTCCCCAATCTCTCCATCGGCATCCCGGTGCTGGAATCCGTGCGGAAATACACGGATATGTTCCTGGATGTGCATCTGATGATCCGGGAGCCCCTGCGTTATGTGGAGCGCTTCTGCGCCGCGGGAGCCGACCTTGTCTGCGTCCATGCCGAGGCGGATACGGAGGAGAATATCCGCGAAGCCCTGCGGAAGGTGCGCAGCCTGGGGAAGAAGGCGGGCCTGGCCCTGAAGCCGGGCACGGCCTGGGACGGAGCGCTGCCCTTCATCGAGGATACGGACCTGATCCTGGTCATGACGGTGGAGCCGGGCTTCGGCGGGCAGAAGTTCATGGCGGATATGCTGCCCAAGCTGGGCTTCCTGCGCCAGACCCTGGATGAATTCGGGCTGGAATGTCTGCTGGAGGTGGACGGGGGCATCAACCCCCTGACGGCTTCCCTGGCCGCCGCCGCCGGGGCCCAGGTGCTGGTTGCCGGAAGCGACGTTTTCAAAGCCGAGGACCGGAAAGCGCGCATCGCCCAGCTGCGGGGCGAAAAACAGTAAGGAGAGGGCGGCCTGCCGCCTGAAACGATATGAGCCTTTATCCCGCTTCCTTTGAAAGATTGACGGACTGCCTGCGCCGCCTGCCGGGCATCGGGGCCAAGTCGGCCCAGCGCATGGCCTTCTGGTTCCTCAGCCTCAGCGACGCCGAGGCCGAGGACTTTGCCGCCGCCATCGTGGACGCCAAGCACAGTCTGCACCGCTGCGCAGTCTGCCAGAACCTGACGGACGAGGAGACCTGCGGCATCTGCTCCTCCATGAAGCGGGACAAGTCGAAGATCTGCGTGGTGTCCGACCCCAGGGATGTGATCGCCCTGGAGCGGAGCCGGGAATACGACGGGGTCTACCATGTGCTCCATGGGGTGATCTCCCCCCTGCGGCATGTGGGGCCCGACGATCTGACCATCAAGGAGCTGCTGGCCAGGCTGGACGGCAGCGTGGAGGAGGTCATCATGGCCACCAACCCCGATGCGGAGGGGGAGGCCACGGCCATGTACCTGAGCCGCCTGGTCAAGCCCCTGGGGGTCCGGGTGACCAGGATCGCCTACGGCATCCCCGTGGGCGCCAATCTGGAATTTGCCGACGACGCGACCCTTTTCCGCGCCCTGGAGGGGCGCCGGGAGATCTGAGCGCCCGCTCTGTGGGCCGCCGCGCCCATGATTGTTTGTTTAGAATCCCCCGGGAGCGGGCAACCTTATTTTGAACTTCACCGGCATGGCGGGCTGTCCTGCCGGTACAAGATACTTATCCGCTTTTCTTCGGGACAGGGAGCTGTTCCATATTCCGTGTGACCATTTTCTGAAACAGGAGGTATTATGGCAACTGAAAAATTGAAGATCATTCCTCTTGGCGGCCTGAACGAGGTCGGCAAGAATCTTACCGTATACGAATACGGCAACGACATCCTTGTGGTGGACTGCGGCCTGGGCTTCCCCGACGGCGAGATGTACGGGGTGGACGTGGTGATCCCCGACGTGACCTATCTGGTCAAGAACGCGGAAAAGATCCGGGGCATCGTCCTGACCCACGGCCACGAGGACCACATCGGGGCCATCCCCTATGTGCTGAAGGACATCTCCGCCCCCATCTACGGCACGCCTCTCACGCTTGCACTGGTCCGGTACAAGCTGGAGGAGCACCGGCTGCTGGACATCGCGGACCTGCGGGAGTTCCGCGCCAGGGACCGGTTCAGCATCGGCTGCTTCGAGGTGGAGGCCATCCATGTGAACCACAGCATCGCCTGCAGCGTGGCCCTGGCCATCAAGACGCCGGTGGGCATGGTGATCCACACCGGCGACTATAAGATCGACACCACGCCCATAAACTGTTCCATGATGGACCTGACCCGGCTGGGCGAGCTGGGAAAGGAGGGGGTGCTGGCCCTCCTCAGCGACTCCACCAACGCAGAGCGCAAGGGCTTCTCGCCCTCGGAGCGCACCGTGGGGGACGCTCTGGACGGGCTGTTCGACAACTGCCCCCGGCGCATCATCATCACCACCTTCGCCTCCAATGTCTACCGGGTCCAGCAGATCATCACCCTGGCGGCGAAAAACGGCCGCAAGGTGGCCATAACCGGCCGCAGCATGGAGAACATGGTGGCGGCCTCGGCGGAGCTGGGATATATGACCATCCCGCAGGATGCCCTGGTGGACATCAATAAGATCAAGAATTTCCCCCGGGAGCAGCAGCTCATCATCACCACCGGCAGCCAGGGCGAGAGCATGTCCGCCCTGTACCGCATGGCCTTCGGCGGCCACAAGCAGGTGGAGATCGGCCCGGATGACCGGGTGATCCTCTCCTCCTCCACGGTGCCGGGGAACGAAAAGACCGTCAGCCGCATCATCAACGAGCTTTACCGCCGCGGCGCGGACGTGCTCTACCGGGATGTGATGGGGGGGCTCCATGTCTCCGGCCATGCCTGCCAGGAGGAGCTGAAGATGGTGCTGGCCCTGACGCAGCCCAGGTTCTTCATCCCCATCCACGGAGAGCAGCGGCATCTGCGCAGCCATGCCAAGATCGCCGCCGAGGTGGGCGTCGAGCCCAGCCATATCCTCATCGGGGACATCGGCAAGGTGATGGAGCTGGGGAAGAAGAGTATCCACATCAGCGGCACCGTCCAGGCCGGGCGCGTGCTGGTGGACGGCACCGGCATCGGAGACGTGGGCAGCGTGGTCCTGCGGGACCGGAAGCACCTGGCGGAGGACGGCATGCTGGTGGTGGCCATGACCCTGAGCCGGGAGGACAACAGCCTCATCTCCGGCCCGGACATCATCACCCGGGGCTTCGTGTATGTGCGGGAGTCGGAGGACCTGATCGACGATATGCGGATGCAGGTCATCGACACCCTGGACGCCTGCCAGGAGAACGACATCCGCAACTGGACCGCCATCAAATCCACGGTGAAGGCGTCCCTCTCCTCTTATTTGCAGAAGAAGATCAAGCGCAGCCCCATGATCCTGCCCATCATCATGGAGAACTGAGAATGAACATTCAGATATTCGGAAAAAGCAAGTGCTTCGACACGAAGAAGGCCGAGCGCTGGTTCAAGGAACGGCGCATCAAATACCAGTATATCGACCTCCAGAAATACGGCATGAGCGCCGGGGAATTCCGCAGCGTGCTCAGCGCCGTGGGCCTGGAGCGGCTGCTGGACGAGAAGGCCCCCGGCGCGGAGGAAGTGAAGTACCTGGCCTATGCCTCGGACAAGGAGGAGAAGCTGCTGGAAAACCAGCGCCTGATCCGGACCCCCGTGGTCCGCAACGGCAAAAAGGCCACGGTGGGCTATGCGCCGGAGACCTGGTCGGAGTGGGAGTAAAGAACCGGAGATAGAGAGGAGCAGACCCATGCGCAAGGATAAGGCAAATTACTACCTGGATATTGCGGACGCGGTCCGCAGCCGCTCCACCTGCCTGCGGCGGCAGTACGGAGCCATCATCGTGGCCAGCGACGAGATCATCGCCACGGGCTACAACGGCGCGCCCAGAGGCAGAAAAAACTGCGACGAGCTGGGCCGCTGCACCCGGCAGGAGCTGCAGATCCCCTCCGGCCAGCGTTACGAGCTCTGCCGGGCCGTCCACGCGGAGGAGAACGCCATCATTTCCGCCGCCCGGAAGGAGATGCTGGGCAGCACCCTCTTCCTGGTGGGGCGGGACGCGCAGAGCGGGGAGCTGCTCTCCGGCACCACGCCCTGCACCCTCTGCCGGAGGACCATCATCAACGCGGGGATCAAGAACGTGATCGCCCGCATTTCCGAGACGGAGTTCACCGACACCCCGGTGTCGGACTGGATCGAAGGGGACGATACGCTCTAAAATCGCGGCCCTGCTTGTATTCCGGCGAAAAAAGAAGTATGCTATGAATAACCATAAACTGAACAAAGGAGCGTGTGATTCATGAGAGATTTCAAGGGAAAGATCGTATTCGTATCCGGCGGCGCTTCCGGCGCGGGCCTGGGCCAGGCCAAGGTCTTCGGCCGGGAGGGCATGAAGGTCGCCATCGGCGACGTGCGGGAGGACGCCCTGGAGAACGCCAGGAAGGAACTGATCGCCTTCGGCATCCCCGAAAAGGACATCCTGCCCATCAAGGTGGACCTGACCGACCGGGCGAGCTACACCGCCTGCGCCGACAAGATCGAGGAAGTCTTCGGCGGTCCTCCCCATCTGTTCATCCAGACCGCGGGCGTCAACTCCTTCGGTCCCGTGGAAGCCTCCACCTTCGACGATTTTGACTGGGTCATGGGCGTGGACCTCTTTGCCGTGGTCAACGGCCTGCTGATCTTCGTGCCCCGTATGATCAAAGCCTATGCCCACAAGACCGAGTTCTGGGTGGCCACCACCTCTTCCGGCGGCGCTTTCGGGGCCGGCTCCACCTGCGCCCCCTACTGCGCCTCCAAGGCCGGCGTCAACAACCTCATGTATTCCTACGCCGAAGCCCTGAAGCCCTACGGCGCCGGCGCCACCGTCCTGTGCCCGGCCAACATCAACTCCAACATCGGCAATGCGGAGAAGTTCCGCCCCGCCAACCTGAAGAACACCGGCTACCATGTGTCCGAGGGCACCATGGCCCACCTGCGCAGCATCCATGCCCAGGGCATCGACCCGGTGGAGCTGGGCGAGATCCTGAAGGAGGGCATCGAGAACGAGCGCATCATCGTCCTGCCCGACCATCATCCCGAGACCTGGGCGCAGCAGCTTCGCGGCAACAACGAGGTCATCGAGAGCTACACCCTCACCGGCGCCGAGCGGGCGGAATGGACCCGCAAGCGCGACGAGGAGCGGAGAAAGCAGATGGAAGGCCTGTTCAAGGACGCCGGCGAGGACGACGGAAGCGGCAAGCGGTCCCTGCCCAAGGGCTGGGAGGTGCCGGATGGCGCCGAAGCCTTCGGCCATGCCCGCCACGACCTGGACTGGATCGATCCCACCCGCAAATAAGACATTCCCCTTATGGGCCGCCGGACTACGGCGGCCCATATTTCTTCTCTTTAGCGAAAATCGCACAAAAACCCCATTGCATTTTCGTTTTTTCGGTGTAGAATAGAGACAATCGAATCAAGAATTTACCGCAAAGGAGTGTCACAGAATGAAAGATTTCAAAGGCAAGATCGTATTCATTTCCGGCGGCGCCAGCGGCGCCGGTCTCGGCCAGGCCAAGGTCTTCGGCCGGGAGGGCATGAAGGTCGCCATCGGTGACGTGCGCGAGGATGCTCTGGAGAACGCCAAGAAGGAACTGATCGCCTTCGGCATCCCCGAGAAGGACATCCTGGCCATCAAGGTCGATCTGACGGACCGTAAGGATTACACCGCCTGCGCCGACAAGATCGAAGAAGTCTTCGGCGGTCCTCCTCATCTGCTCATCCAGACCGCGGGCGTCAACTCCTTCGGCCCCGTGGAAGCCTCCACCTTCGACGACTATGACTGGGTCATGGGCGTGGACCTGAACCATGTGGTCAACGGCCTCGTCATCTTCGTGCCCCGTATGATCAAGGCTTATGCCCATAAGACCGAGTTCTGGGTGGCTGCCACTTCCTCCGGCGGCGCCTGGATGATCAGCCCGACCTGCGCCCCCTACGACGCAGCCAAGGCCGCTGTCAACAGCCTGATCTACGCCTACAACCAGGCCCTGGAGCCCTACGGCGGCGGCGCCACCGTTCTGTGCCCGGCCAACATCAACTCCAACATCGGCAACGCCGAGAAGTTCCGTCCCGCCAACCTGAAGAACACCGGCTACCATGTGTCCGAGGGCACCATGGCCACCCTGCGCAGCATCCACGCCACCGGCATCGACCCCGTGGAGCTGGGCGAGATCCTGAAGGAAGGCATCGAGACCGGCCGTGTCATCGTCCTGCCCGACCATCATCCCGAGAACTGGCCGCAGCAGCTGCGCAGTTACAGCATCCAGGAAGAGGCCCTCTGCCTCACCGCTGCGGAGCGTAAGGCCGCCGCTGAGAAGCAGGCGGAAGAGCGCCGCAAGATGTTCGAGGAAATGATGAAGAACGCGCCGAAGGACGGCCCCGCGCCCGCTCCCCGTCCCATGTGGGGCACCCCCGAGGGCGGCGAAGTCTTCGGCAAGGCCCGCGAGGACCTGGATTGGGTCGATCCCGCCAACCGTTTCGAGAAGAAGTAATCGCATATCCGAAAAAACCGGCGCAGCCATCTCGGCTGCGCCGGTTTTCTGTCCGCAGACGACCCCTTTCGTCTATCAGATCTCCTTCGCCTGCCTGTTGAACAGCAAAAACAGGGCGGCGGCAGTGAAGCCGACGGAGCAGACCAGGAGCAGGAAGGCGCTGCCGAAGCATTGGAGCGCCGCCCCGGCCAGCACGGCGGCGATGGGTACGAGGCCCTGAGAGAGGATGCTGAAGATGCTGGTCACCTTGCTCAGCTTGTCCTTCTCCACAATGCGCATCAGCGTGGTGCTGATGGGGATGTTGATGAAGCTGAGGATGCCGCCCAGCAGGAGGCAGCCCAGGCTGAACAGGAGCAGGAAAGCATTGAGGGAGAAGCCTTTCGCCACCAGCAGCCAATAGCTGAGGGTAAGGGCGACGGTGATCCCCGCCATGATGCAGAGGCGGACGGCGACCTTGTGGCCGCACTTGTCTTCCTGGGCCCTGGCACTGAGGATCACGCTGCCCACCAGGGAGCTGAGGCCGATGAGCATGCTGAAAACCGAGGTCCAAAGCTCCGGCGTCAGCAGCTTGTCCAGCAGATAGGCGGGCGCCAGGGCCACGTCCGTCCGGATGAAATAGGGGATGAAGTTGCTCCCGATGGGGGAGATGAAGAAGTTGACGAAGAGAATGGAGATCACCAGGGCCATGACGGCCTTCTGCCCCCGCAGATACCGGAGCCCGTCGCCCATGTCGGAGAGGGCGAGGCGCATCGTCAGCTTTTCCTCGCTGGGCGTGTGGTCATAGCGGATGAACATTTCCGACACGCCGGAGAGAAGGAAGCAGACGCCCACCAGCAGGAACAGCAGCCGGATGGGCAGCGCGCCGTAGAGGATGCCCGCCAGCACCACGCCCAGGATGCCCAGCAGGGAGCTTTTCACGGAGAAGTAGGCGTTGGCCTGCTGGAGACTGTCCTCCTCCACGATGGAGGGCAGCAGCGCCCCGGCGGCCGGGTCGAAGACGCCGCTCACGGCGCTGCCCAGGATGCCCACGGCGAACAGAATGACGATATGGGCGCTCTGGGCGGGGAAAAGGGCCAGGAACAGGGTGGCAAGAAGGATGAGCCCGCCCTTCATGTAGTCGCAGATGAACATGATCCGGGCCTTGTTGTACCGGTCCCCCAGCACGCCGCCGACGGTGGTGAAGACCAGGAGCACACCGCCGCAAAGGGCCAGGTAGAGCCCCTGGAGAAAGGCGTTGTTGCCGCTGATCTCCAGGATATAGAAGCTGACGGCAAAGCTGTAAAGGGTAGCGCCCAGCTCCGAAACCAGGGCCCCGAAAAAGACCAGGCGGAAGTTCCGGAGGGAAAAGACGTTGGCTCTCTTCTCGGCTTGCGTTTCATTCATGGCTTTCAATCTCCTCCCACAGCCTGCGCAGCTCCTCGCTGCCCAGGTTTTCCAGCAGCGTCCCGACGCTCTCGGAGGCCGTGGCGCCCAGGGTGTCGTAAGCAAATGATTTTTCCGGCTCCATCATATATCGCATGCTGCTTATGCTGTAATCCGGGGCGGCGTCGAAGCGCCGGGCGAGCGCCGCGGCCTCCCTCAGGGAAGAACGCGCCTCCGCCGTATTCCCCGCCTTCAGCTGCGTATGGGCAAGGACGGCGAGCAGGAGCGCATGGGCCTTTTCCAGGAAATCCGTCGCGGTTTCCTTTTTCAGGCCCAGGATGAGCCCTAGGCCCCAGGAGGCGATCCCCTCCGCCGAGGGGTGATCCCCCCGCGCGGAGAAGACCGCCACGAAGCCCAGCACTGCATTGAAAAGGGAAGAGACGCTTTGCAGCAGCGCTTCTGACAAGAAGTGCTCCGCCTCCTCCGGGCGGCGGAGAGTGGTGGCCAGGCTGAGTCCGATCAGGTCGCTGAAGACCCCGCCGGTGTTGTGCTCCTTCAAAAGCTCGACCGATTTTTCCTTTTCCCCCAGCAGGTCATAGGCTTCCGCCATGAGACCGTGGAGAGTGTGCTCCCCGATCTGGGGTTCCGTGTTCTGAGACAGCAGCGGTTTAGCCCGCTCCAGAAGCTCCAGGGCGCGGCGGGCCTCCGCTTCGCCCCGGCTGCCGACCCCGAAAACGAGATTTGTGACGGCGCAGGAAAGGACGATCTCAAAGGAATTGGGATACTTCTGCAGCGCCTTTTCCGCTTCTGCCAGGGCTTGCGGGTCCCGGTTCCGGGTATATTCGTCCAATCTTTGCTTCGTTGCCTCGATCCCGTTGTCCTTCATCCGGTAGCCCAGCAGCGCGTCCACGGAGACGTCGAAAAAGTCTGCCATTTCCACCAGCAGCCCCAGTTCCGGCACGGACTGGCCCGATTCCCATTTGTAGACCGCCCCGGCGGTGACGCCCAGGATCTCCGCCAGCTGCTCCTGGGTATAGCGCCGCTCCTTCCGGAAGGTTCGGATATTCTCTGCAAGGGTCAGCTTCATGCTCCCGCCTCCTTTGCTGTGCTGCCGCTATTCTAGCAGATTTTTCCCCGCCGGGGAAGATACAATCAATACTGATGGTAGAAAAATAAATATACTAACAGTATGAAAATCTCCCGCCGCCGTCGCGGGGGTATGCGCGCCCGGCGTTGGGGAGACCGGCATTTTGCCCATGTTTCCCCGGATTTACAAGTTGCGTATTGCTTTTTTTCACAAACCATGTAAAATAGGACTATCAAAATAAAATAAAGGAGAGGATACTACCATGAGAGATTTCAAGGGCAAGATCGTATTCGTCACCGGCGGCGCTTCCGGCGCCGGTCTCGGCCAGGCCAAGGTCTTCGGCCGGGAAGGCATGAAGGTCTGCATCGCGGACGTGCGCCAGGACGCCCTGGACAACGCCGTCAAGGAACTGATCGCCTTCGGCATCCCCGAGAAGGACATCCTGGCCCAGAAGGTGGACCTGACCGACCGCGCGCAGTACACCGCCGCCGCCGACAAGGTGGAAGAAGTTTTCGGCGGCCCTCCCCATCTGCTGATCCAGACCGCGGGCGTCAACTCCTTCGGCCCCGTGGAAGCCTCCACCTTCGACGACTTTGACTGGGTCATGGGCGTCTGCCTGAACCACGTGGTCAACGGCCTGCTGATCTTCGTGCCGAGGATGATCAAGGCCTATGCCCACAAGACCGAGTTCTGGGTGGCCACCACCTCCTCCATGGGCGCCTTCATGGCCGGCTCCGGCACTGGCCCGTACAGCGCCGCCAAGGCCGCCGTCAACAACCTGATGTACTCCTATGCGGAGGCCCTGAAGCCCTATGGCTCCGGCGCCACCGTCCTCTGCCCGGGCAACATCAACTCCAACATCGGCAACGCCGAGAAGTTCCGCCCCGCCAACCTGAAGAACACCGGCTACCATATTTCCGAGGGCACCATGGCCTCCCTGCGGGCCATCCACGCCACCGGCATCGACCCTGTGGAGCTGGCCGAGATCCTGAAGGAAGGCACCGAGAACGAGCGC
>JAEEGG010015889.1_pt1 | contig 15728 bp, 11 predicted proteins | sample 9134161 | NCBI WGS metagenome assembly JAEEGG01 (sample SAMN16246543, study PRJNA631951) | gut metagenome | biome: gut microbiome; feature: rumen; material: CR-attached | host: Bos | place: Iran: Karaj | collected 2018-10
CTTCTATTTCTCAATTCCCACAAAATGCACTACATTTTCACACATCTTCCTCACAATTCTTACAATTCTCTCATGCATCTATCTTTCCATTTCCACATAATTTACAACTACCAGCATCTACTGGACATGTATCACAACTCTCTCAAAAATCTAAAATTCCATTTCCACAACATACTCATACATCCTGTGGGCAAGTTTGACAAGTTTCTCACGCATCTATCTTTCCATTTCCACAACTAGAATAAACCCAACAACCTTGATTATACTGTTCCGGACAACCATTATCAGAATTTCAAGGGATATCAATACAAGTATCAGCACTATCAGGTACCCCATCTCAATCTTGATCTCTATCCAAAATTAAAGTAGAAGATCCTCAACTACCATGCAAAGAAGGGGATAACAACTTAGAAACAAACTCTTCACAAACATCTCAAATTCAATTATTATTTAAATCAGACTGATCTGAATTTGAAGCAAAAGGACAGTTATCTAACGAACAAACTCACATCTCCTTCTCTAATAAATCAGAATTTATATTATTTTCCCCAATAGAACAGTCCTTATTTTCATGTAAAATAATTCATATCAAATTTTTCACACCATCTCAATCAATATCATCATCACAGATATCTGGAATTTTATCTCCATCCTGATCACATTTATACCCTGAAAGTGTTCAATTTTTCATAGCATTTTCACATATATCCATAGAATTTATATGAACCGTTCACTGATTAAGCAATGCGACACATCTATTAACCTCAACCAAATTGGTCAACAATTTATCTCCTGCACTTGAATAAGAAAAATCCAACAATGTTTTAGAAAAATCTGGATTGTACAAAAATCTCTTTTGTCACACTTGATAACTAGTAAACAAAGACATAACAGAAGTTCTAGGATACATATTCAATCACAAAGCTAATTTTTCATTCTGATTATATCCCAAACGATCTCCCCTGATATTTACAGCATAAGAATCCATTAAAAGAGGATTCTGAACTTTAATTGTGGCTACATTATTTAAAACACTTCAATCGTTCAACACTAAATCATATTGAATTGTTTTCAATCATGGTTCATCATATGCATGCTTGTAAACCAAATCTGATCATTTTGATGTTGATCATCACCAACTAACAGTAACATTACCAATATCTTTTCTTAACAATCATACCAAATTAGAAGATATTAGACTATCTTCCCACAAATTCCCTGGTTTTATACCTATACTTGAAAATTTCGGAGATCAATCTTGCAACATAGTAAACATAGCCACAGCTTTTAATTCTCCATCCTTATATCACTTTGCTGTTACAACATACTTACCATTTTCCTTTATCGTCACATTAAAATTTTCTGTTAATTTATGAGTTTCTTCTTTTTGATTATTAATATTCCATGAAATTTTATCTAAATCTCACGAATACAATGGAATAAACGTATAATCTATACTTCAATTTTTAAACACAAACCTTGGCTGAATGTTTAAAGCATAGTTTTCAGATTCAGAAGCTGCAATAAATACCCTATTCGTAGCAAACGATTTTGATCATCATTTTGATGTCGCTACCGCTTTCACAGTAAAACTTCCAGATTTTTTAAAGACATGTCTAACCTTACCTCCATTATCAATTACTTTTTTAACTCAATCTCCAAAATCCCATTCAATTTTAACTATATTTCAATTTGTGACTGGTTCAAATACTACTGCTGTAGGGAATTCTCTACTTATAGACTCAATATTCACAAAAAAGCTAAATCATAAATTTAAATTACCTAAAGGAGTCTGATCTAAACCTTTTTTCCACATAGACACAACAATACGATTATTATCATCTACTACTCATATCAAATTTTTCTTTCAATCTCAATCAATGTCATCATCACAAACATTTCCCACTCAATCATCATCTAAATCATACTGATTTGAATTAAATACATAAGGACAATTATCATCTCAATTAGTTATACTATCACAATCATAATCCACATTAAAACTACAACTTGCATAATTATCATAAATCAAAGAAAATATACGAATAGCTTCATCTCATCTCATATTAGAAAATGAAGCTACGTTTTGTGCGTCTTCAAATGTAATAACTCATTCTTTATATAAAACATTCAGCTCGCTCACTGGCCAATATCATGTACCAACAACTCCAAAAGGCTGAAAATTACACGCAGATAAATTATACATACAATATTTCAACCAAGTCTGAAATTCATCATTATTTTGTGCATATGCAATTTTTGAATCAGCTTTATCTATTACATCTATATTAGTTTGATTTAAAGTTCTCATCTGTATACTATTTTTTTTCAATCATTTCTTCCAAGATTTAATTTTCGACCAATCAATCAAATATTTTTTTCTAATTTGATTTTGAATAATATTCAAAACCGTTTGATAAAATTCTGATATCGTTATAGGCTCTTGACCACAAAAATTTCATTTACATTTAGTAGATGTAGATGGATATCATGCCATATATCCGTTATTACCAACATATGCCACACAGTAATAATAAGATTTTTTATTCCAAACACCAGCTTCATAACTAACATCATTAAAATCTTTTCCATCTATTGCTCTAAATTCATCCCAAAACTTTTGACCATATGTTTGTTTCATCCAATCTGGAGCTTGTATACAATCTTGACAATCTGCCGCATTCAAAAGCCTAGTAACCTCATAACGAGATATAGAATTTTTATTTGAAAACGATGCAACATCCAATCCAACTTCTGATAATCTTTCTGCAAATGTAGATGCATTTACATATCAAACACTTACAACACCAAAAATACAAAATAATAGCAATCCTAAATAAAATTTTATTTTATTTTTGTTCAGCATAATATTTGTTTACAAATAAATTTACATTAACAGCAAAATTATACTCTTTTTTTGAGAAAAATCAAAAATATCGCCCCTTTTTTACTCACTTTTCTTTCTATTTTTGATATAATTATCCAAATAATTAAAAATTTCTTTTTCGTTATTTCTATCTCCTATATCTGTCAACACCCAATCAAAGGCTTGATGTAGCAATTCTCAAACTAAACGAGATGGTTCTAATTTAAAATGTTTCATCAATTTTTCTCAATCAATCGCCAAATCTTTCATCTCAAATTGTCATTCTGAATTTTTTAGTTGATTTAATAATTCCTTCAAATAATAAGAATCAGTTAAATCTGAAGAATTTTGAAGTGGATTTTCTTGTCAAAGTCTATCTGCAATATTGATATCAAAAAGATTATTTACCATCTCATATCATTTCTCACTGTACAGCTTTCTAACTTTTTTAATTCGATTATTTGGATGTGAATTTAAAATTTCTCCAGGTGTATGATGCTCATGAATATACCATTCTATCGTTTCAATTTCTTTCTTGGAAAATCCAAGAGCAGAAAAATCCTTTTTCATCAAAACCGGAGAACTTTCACGATGATTTAATGGTCATGAAAAAATAGTCTGTTTTTCCTCTTTAGTTTTTGCTTTATCATAAGCCGCATATTGCTCTACTTTTCCTACATCATGATAAAGCATTGCAAAACGAACTAAATAATCTGAATTTATTTCTTGAACGGCTTTAAGTGAAAGCATTATGTGTGTATAAACATCAAATGCATGATAACGAATCGGCTGATCCACAAATTTGGTTTTTGATAACGCTGGAAATAGAATTGGTAACATTCCACTAGAATCAAGCAAGACAGCAAAAGCAAAGGGATTTCATTTTTGAAAAGGTTTACAAAGTTCTTCCTTTATACGTTCCTTAGCTACATGAGATAGAAGTGGAGTATTTTTTTTGATTGATTCCCACGTCTCAGTGGAAAAATCAAAAAGCTGAACCTTGTCAGGATTTCATTTTTCAGACTTTTTTGACTTGTTTTTTTTATCCAACTGTAATAATTGGTAATTACACACATTTACAAGCCTTAGTCAACGAATCAAACGCAACGCATCTTCTCAGAAACGTTGATCTGGATTTCAAACTGTAGTCAATTTTCTATGAATCATAGATTCGATTCATCACGTAGAATCTATCAAGACACGAAATAATTTTTCCGATTTTTTTTCTGGTTTATCTCAAATTACATAACATTCATTTTGAGTTTCTACTAGATAGCGAAAAGCGTATTCATCAAAATGCGACTGCGGAAACACTTGTGAAACAAACTGTGAATCTATAAGAATGAGTAAATTTATATCAGAAAAATAGCAATATCACTGATTTTTAAGAACCTTTAATAAATCTAATTCTGACAAAATTTTTGGATTATCTTTTGTATAATCTAATTCTTTTTTGGTTTTTTGCTCCACAGAAAAATAATACATCGCATTGATAGAAAAATCTCTTCTTTTCGCATCAAGCAAAATATCATTACTCCAGTTTATTTCTCATGGATGACGAAAATCCTCATAATCTCACTCCGTTCTAAGAGGAGTTAGTTGATAACTACGTTCTTTTTGTGTGGATGGAATCAATGTTATTGTTCAAAATTTATCAGTTTTAAAATGAGAAAGTCATTCAGTATTTATTTTAGCATCTAACTCCTCTGGCTTTCATTCACACGTAAAATCTATATCTAAAGGATCTTTCGTAATTCAAAGCAACAAATCACGCACACATCATCATACCAAAAAAACATCAGAAATCTGAACTCTTTTCTGCAAAAATCTTTGATGATAATCTAAATACTTTAAATATGAAAAGTTCAACATACTGTATTATAATTAATAATTACCGACATCAATTGTAAATAATTGGTCCATTTTTTCAACATGAAGCCGTACAAAAAATCAATTTTCCAACTTCCATTTCACTTGAATTAATAATGAAAATTTATATAATGAACAATAACCACCACGAATATTTTTATTCATTCAAATTACTAAATTATGAAAAAGTGAATTCACGCTCCTTATTACAACGATGTAGAAGTAAACTGTATATGTGGAGCATCTTTCAAAATAAACGCAACTGTTCCTGGACCAATCAAAGTAGAAACTTGCTATCAATGTCACCCAGCTTTCAATGAAAATAAGGAAGTAAAAAAAGTAATTAAATGAAGAATGGAAAAATTCTTAGAAAAACAAGAAGCAATCAAAGCCGCTCAAGCAAAAAAATCTGCTTAATGGTTTATGGTATCCCTTCAAATGAAGGTATGCCTTGACTGTGGAAAATCCACTTTTTATCAAGGCAAAATAACTATCCATGCTAAGACATTATTTATTAGGAAGATATATCGATTTAAAAGATACTGAAGAGATTCTAAGCCATAGTCCTTTTATATACATAAGAGGTGTATTGGTTTATAGTGCTCTTCTTTTTCTTGTTTATGTAATATATGCCGTATCTCAACAATATCCAGAATATCAGAATGTACCATATATAAAACGAATTGCTTGAGTTCTCTGACTTTTCATTTTTTTTAAACGACTACTCTGATTCTTAAACTTATATCTCGACTGTATTCTTATTAGCAAGGAAGCTCTAACCATATTTCTACGAGATTGACTACTCGAATATAAAACAGAAATTATCGATCGATCAAAAATTTTAGTAATTTCACATCGTCAAAACAGTTTTCGAGATAAAATATGTGGTAAATGAGATTTGTTAATTCAAATGTGAAATGATATAAACTTCTCTTTTAATGACGTTTCACATCCTAAAAAATCTGCCACAAAGCTTACATTAAACAAAAAGAGCTATGAAGAGGCAAAAAAGAAAAAAATTGAACAAGATTTAGAATGAGACCAAAGACAATTTGACATTTTAGTAGATGCGCTGTGAGAAGTTATTAGAGACTACATGGAGAATAAAAATAATGAAGAAGTATACGAATAATTTATAACATAACAAAAACTTTAATGAAAGATGAACAAATAACAATCTGATGAACTACTCGAATCCATCTTGTAGATCCTGATAAAAAACAAATAGACAAACTTGTAGATAAATACGACTTACATGAAATCATTGAGCAAGATTTTTTGGATTTTACCACTCAAGATAAAATTGATACATATGACGACTGTCTTTTCTTAGTTATGCGTTTTCCTAAATTTAACACTAGAACAAAAAAACATTTTGCTAATCAAATGCACGCAATCCTCTGAAAAAATTTTATCATAACCGTAACATCCCATGTAACGAATAATGTAGAAAAAATCCAAGAACAATATCGCAAAGAAATCGCCGAAGCAGAAGATGATGAAGAATTTAAGCTATCTCCATACTACATATTATACAAAATAATCGATGCAATGTACGACAAAGTCTTGACGTGAATGTCCAAGTTTTCACTAGATTTACTAAAAATTGAGGATGCTGCTATGGATGCCAATTCTGTGACACAAGAAACTCTTTCAGAATTATTAATCAAAAAGAGAAGTGCGGTACTAATGAAACATATTATTACACCACATACAGAAATCCTAAGTGAACTACAAACAGCAACTGTAAACTTTTATGAATGAGATTTAGATGTATATTTTGAAGACCTTTTATATAAAACTGATAAAATACTATCCTTAGTATCTATTGCTCACGAAAACACAGAATCTTTATTTGATGTATCCGATACACTAACGACTATTAGAACAAATAAAATAATTTCAATTTTGACAATTTTCACAGTTTTATTATGAATATTAACTCGAATAAGCTGATTATACTGAATGAATGTTGTGCTCCCTGCTCAAAATGTTACATGAGTCTTTCGACGATTACTTGGATGAATGATAGGAATTACAATATGAACCATGATATATTTTAAATGGAAAAAACGATTCTAACCAAATATTTAATTTTCAAAAAATCCACAATATTGTGGATTTTTTAATAATTTTAATTTTTACTATTAGTATTCTTTATAGCTAAAGCTTAGGATCCGAACTTATGTTATAACAATATGGATAAATTTGTTGTGAAAAATTTCAATTATTACACTGTACTCCCGTTTTTATTTTTGTACTACATCCCGTTGAATATGGTACCGTATAACCTGTTACTATATCTCCATTCTGCAATAAAGCACTACCAAACTGACATCAGGAACCCTCTTCACATACAGATTTACTACTTCTACCCAATGCATGAGAAGTATATCCATCATACATCACTATACATCAACTATTGTTATATTTTATTGCTCATACAACATCACTTCCATTTCCCAACTTCACAGATCAACTTACAACCAAACTAACACCATTTATTGGATATGCTGTTCAAATCAACACTCAACTATCCGCATTAATCATTGCTGTGTTTAGCCCTGCTTTACCATTCCATGCAAAAGAATTCGCTTCTCACTCTGCACCTTGTCCTAAGACTAAACTATTTATCATCGCTTTATTACCAGATCATCCCAATACTACTCCATTTGTAGTTTGGCTTTCTTGTCATCACAAGACAATTCATCCACTAAAAACTTTATTACGATATCATCATATAACCACAGAATTATCTCAGTTTGTTACATTGTTTTCTCATCCACCTATTGCTGAATAATGTCACTTGACTCGATTTTTTTTTCATCATCATATACCTCATCAAATAGACGAGGATACATTATTGCCCGATCCTCATCCAATACTACTCATACTTCATTCTACCTTTCATCAAACACTCAATCAATTTGATATCTTCAAATTAACTTCTTCCGAAGTAGTTCACATCAAAACCTCATTCGAATTCCCACTTAAATACAAAGAATGCAACATTATTTTATGTTCAAATTCTTCTGGAGATGTCTTTATAGTTAATCAATTAACAACACTAACAATTCCAACGATTAAAAATATTCATAACAACGACAAGCCAAGTAAATAACCTTTCTCTAAAACAGATTTCATACCAAGAAATTTTAAGGAATAAAACACTTTCCACCATCAATTATAATCTTTTTTTTTAATCTGTCAAAATTTGAAGGACTTTTTTAGTACAAAATTTTCTATATAAAAATTTTTTCTACATAGAACACAACATTGCTTATTTTACCAAAATCTACTCATTATCTACAAACATAGTTCTACTACGATACTGAATTGCTTCGGCTAAATTCTGTACAGAAATATTAGAGTTATTTTGCATATCTGCAATAGTTCTAGCTAATTTTATGGTTCTATGAACCACTCTTCATGACAAATTAAGTTTATCAGCAGCTTTTGAAAGAAAATCTTTACATTCACTAGACAAAGAAATCAAATTCTGAATATCTTTAGCTCACATATGTGCATTTGCAGAAATTCAAGTTCACTTAAAACGCTCTTGCTGAATCTCCCATGCATGGATTACTTTCTTACGAATTGTAGCGGAATTTTCTGAAAGATTATTATCTAATATTGTATCAATGTTTTCTCTAGGAACTTCCAAAATCACATCTATACGATCTAGTAATGGTCAGGAAATTTTAGACTGATAACGTTTGATATCCATTGGAGAGCAAGCACACACTTTGTGTTTATCCTTGTAATATCCACATTTACACGGATTCATAGATGCAATAAACATGAAATTTGCTGGGTATTCTACGCTTCATGCCACCCTCGAAATATTCACACTACGATTCTCCAATGGTTGACGCAAAACTTCTAAAGTTTCACGTGGAAATTCTGTCAATTCATCAAAAAAAAGAATTCCTTTGTGTGCCAGTGATACTTCTCAAGGAGTAAGGTGAATTCATCATCATATTATACTAAATCTCGATGCCGTATGATGCACTTGACGAAATGGTCTCTGCGTAATAAGTGGTAATTCTTTGTTTAATTTTCATACAACTGAATAAATCTGGCTTACTTCTAATATTTCATCAAAAGTGAGAGGTGGAAAAATACTTTTCATAGCTTTGGACATCATAGTTTTTCAGCTTCATGGAGCTCATACCATCAAAACATTGTGAAATCCTGCCATAGCAATAGATAATGCTCTCTTGGCAACTAATTGTCATTTGATATGCTCAAAATCCACTTCAAAAGTCTGATTTTCAATTAATGTAGATATATCTTTTCTTCACCCGATACTTTCCAATTCTTTTCATTCACAGAAATAATTTATTAATTGTCAGAAATGCTGTAGTGGATAGATTGTAATTCAAGGCACATATTCCAATTCATATAAATTTTCTGCAGGGATAAAAAATTCCTTTCGTCATTTATTTTTGGCAGAAAGGACTGAGGGGAGTAAACCATTTATTCTTTTAATACTACCATCTAGTCAAAGTTCTCAAAAGAATAAGGAGCTCTGAACCTTTTCTTCATGATAAAGTTTCTTTCACCAAATATGTAAAAGTAATGCAAAAGCCATCGGTACATCAAATCATGTTCAGATTTTTTTGGTATCTGATGGTGCTAAATTCAGCACAAATTTTCTCTTGGGCAAATCGATTCCACTATTACGAAAAGTACCTCTGATACGTTCTTTAGATTCTTTGACTGTCATATCTGGAAGTCAAATGATTTCAATAGTAGGAAGAGCTCTTACACTGTCAGCTTCGATATAAATTTCGTGTCATACTAATCCAATATTCGCAAATGTCTTTACAATTTCTACCATTTCAGATCCCATAATTCATATAAATCTGATTTTATTATATTTTTTACTTTTCAAAAATCAAGTTAAAATTTAGCGTAATTCATTTGTCAAAAAATAAATATACTTTGTCAAAAAACGCGTTCTTTAAAATTGATGTTGTCACTTGCATTTATAAATAAAAATCTTATTCTGAATCTTAATCAATCGAGATTTTTACATGTTTTTTGTATAATCATGGAAACATGAGATTTAACTCAAACTGCTATAAATATATTAGAGTGAAGCTGAGATATCATAAATACAATATGAAATCCCTTTACGTCTTCCGAATGATTTTTCAGTGCAATTATGGATAATTCTATCCGGTTTCGATGAGCTATAACAATTTTTTTATTACGATTAGCCATACTAATACGAGTAATAAAAGATTCTACCGCTCGTAGCTATTCTTTTTGGTTTCAATTATTATCAGTATTTCTAATTATAGCTTTTACTCCAATTATATGACTTGTGCTGTACATCGCAATACGTCCACAATGATGGAGATGGGATAAGACAGCTCGAAGAGATACTTTATTTCAAAAATCACAAATCTGTGAAAATTGCTGAGAATTCAACCAAATAAACAACTTATATTGTACAAAATGCTGAGAAACACTGCACACTACCTGTCATGAATGTCAAAATAAATTTTCAAATTCCTATTCTTATTGCCCAAATTGTGGAGCTCCTAGTTTAGAACAATAATTAGTAAATATCATTTTAATCAAATTGATCATAAAACATGCTAGCAATTCTCATTATCATACTCGTACTTCTTTGAGCAGCTGTAATTTGATCAATATATTCAAATTTTTTAGTTTTTCATTCAAATTTTTCCGAAAGCGAAAATTATCATAAAGCCTATTATGCATCCATTTCTGCATTAGAAAGATGAGAACTAGTAACAAAGCAACGCATGCCTTGATATGAATGAAGCTGAGGTTTTATACTATGAGACTGAACATGAAATACTAATAATAATCAAGATTGATGATCAGATAAAAGCCTATCTTGATTCTCATATTTTTCAGACAATAAAGATGAAACTTCTGTTTTTCGAAATATAAATTCTAGAACAACCAGAATCCCTGCAGAAAAAAAATGAGATGTTGAGCGAATGTTAGCATACAGTAATCCTACCAATTCAGGAGATCCAAATAACTCTAATAACTATAATATGATGGATTACGAAAATGCTGAAGTATTTTTGCTATACAATGATGACGGAAATGATAATCCGTACAAAAGCGGAAATATTGCTCCGTCTCTTCCAAATCAAATAACATGAGAGATCAGATTACCAAAACTCTTATTTTTATCATGATTTTGACTTTTAGACACATCTACTTCTAGCATTTGAATTCGTGGTAGTTCTCCAGCAAATGATCCTATCGTTGATCGACAAATTAGATGAAATATTTCTTCTTTTCCTTTTACCATATTTTCTACTTCTGAAGTATCTGTATGATGATGAGGATTTTCAATAGGGGATAATGATAGTGTGATTAGAGAAAATGATATAAACAATAATGATAATGGTTATTTAAGTTTTAATTTTTGAAACAATAAATCCCCACTCGGAAGAAGCACTACAAACACCTTTACAATAATCAGCCAATATGAAGAAGAAATCAAAAATAGACATAATACTTTCAATGAGATATTTCATACTTCTTCATGAACTCAACTTAGATTCAGTTTATTAAATTTATTATGAACATGACAAAATGTTTACCCATTCCTAGAATACTATGCAGACTTTTGAACTGAAGTACCAGACAAATATTTCACAATAAATGGTGAATGAAATTATAAAGATTACCAAGTAAATACAATCATACAGAAACCTACAGTTAAAGAATCTATTCTCTGAAACTTTACATCAATCTTCTAATATATGAAAAGAAAAAACTTTTTCATACTAATAGGCATGATAGTATGACTTGGAATGATCGTACGAACATTCTTTTGATGAAATCCAAATTCAACCAGCAATATTGAGATTCCACAATATGAAACCAGTTGATTTATAGAAGAACTAACAACCACCTGAAATATATTAGATACGTGAGACATTCTACCCATTCCCGATTCTAAAAAAGGATATACAGAAATTAGAGTTATGATGCCTAAATATTTTTATAATTCGGGATGGAAAAAATTTGCACAAGATTTATTTGATAACAAAAAAGTGTACACAGACTTCATCTTCATCGATGATTTAAATTCTTATAGAAATCAGCTATACAACACTAAATTTTCTGAAGCAGACTTATTCCTATTTCCTTATGATCGAAATGAAAAGATATCAACCAGAAGTTTTTCTGCACAACAAGACATACAGCCATATTTTGATCAACTATTATCTCCCATAATAAATAACAATCAAACTGCATTTTTGCCTTTTTCTGCTGATCCTATGATTATGTACACTTTTTCCGGATATTCAGCAGCAAGTAATTTTTATGAAATATCTGAACTTGTATTAAATCGAGAGCCAATCAGGGCCTTATCTTTTCCTCTATTTTTCGGAATAACTAGTGAAGACCTTGAAAAAAAATGATTCACGCGAGAATATCAAGACATAATCTGGTATGCTCTAATGCATTATTTTAAAACCAACAATGATAGTTATGATTTACAAACTCGAATTGATAGTAACATTCTACAAAAATATAATTTATCAGATTTAAAAACTATTTCAAACATAATCACCACTCCTGAATGTAAATACTTTCCTTCATTATGCTTCCAAATTTATAATTTCGTATGAATTAGATTTTGATTTTTATCTGACACTGATATAGCCAACACATATTTACACAACAAAAAATCTACATTTTCTTTAATTAAAAAGTTTCCAATGCCATTTTCTCAACTAGAATCTCCCCTTAGAATTCGATGACGATGAATGCCTAGTTCACTAGAGAATCCTGAAACAATCAATTGAATTTACGAATTTATAAAACAATACATGAATAACCATAACCAATATAATCTACGAAATTCAACCATTCCTGTTTTCAAAAAAAATGTTTGAAATTGATTATTAGACAATGAATATATATGACTCAGATGATACATATTATCATCATGATGAGATTATATCAACACACTTAGATGAATAAACAAGTTTCAAGAACTCATTGAATACAAAATAACTGCTAAAGAATATTTAAAATAAAAATCTATAAAACTATTATTCTCACCACACAAAAATTATAGTTCGATTTGACTTTTAAATACATTTTACTACAAGTATTTTGTATTGTTTTTATTCTACTTTTGAAATGAATTTACTAAAAAACATCTCAAAATATGTAATAATACTCCTAATCGGTATTCTTTTAGCAATTTTTATTGCCCGAATTCAGTACGATACTCAAGATTTATCTGCAAGCGTGTTATCACTAACCGAACAAGATTTTTTTGAATCTAAAAAACGAGATGCCTGATACAAAAAAGAAAATCAGATTTTTGAGGTTTTTTTGGCTGAACAGTCTAGAAATAAATGACCTTTAACAATATCCATTTTATACTCTCCAATTAATATAGAACGGTTTGTAAATCAACTAAATACTAACTATAATGCAGAAATTATACAACAAAATGAATGAAATCTAGTAATAAACATAGATTGATATGAAAATGCTGACTTTTCAGAATGAATATTTGAACTACCTTACAGCTGAGATTCTAAAGATGTTACACTCGAATATATCAAATCAAAAAATTTAGATTTTGCTATTTGAAATTTAGACAATATTGAAAATAACCAAACTCATTAATTTTATTTCCATCATTCTCAAAATGAAAAAACTTATATTAAGTGTTTTTGCTTTCATATGACTATGGTTTTGAACAATTTTTGCGCAAAGCATGCCTGATAATGTAGAGATTTCTGTAAAAGACCCTATAATCGTATGAGAAGCAACAAATCTAAAAATCACCATGATGAAAAATTGATCTAAAATGACGGACTATAATGGAACTATACGAATAACTGTTACAGATGAAAATGGAAAAATACTCAAAAATAATGAATATACAGTACCTAGTCAATGAATGTACAAATTTTTATGAGTAGACTCATGAGAAAAAGAATTTCAAAAATGATTGGAAATAAAGAAAGAGTGAACTTTCTACATCGAAATACAAGATTTAAACGAAGATGATGAAAAACCAATCTGAAAACAAGTAATACACGCAATCAGAACCAACTGATACGATGAAGTTAAAAATATTGAAGTTTTTTCTCCAATTTCTAACGCTAACTTAATTGGTAGTAAAGTTGACATCATCGCATCAGCTTCTGACATACCAAACTCTCAAGCTTCTATATATATTGACTGAAGAAAAGTAGATTCTACTAATGTTTTAGCTAATTGATCAATAAATTATACAATTTGAAATGTCGAACCCGGACAACACACACTCCTAATTGAAATTCTAGACTTAGATTGAAACATAATATGAAAGTCTAATGATGTTTCCTTCAATCTTTCTTCTGACTGAACTGAATGAATAAAAAATATATCAATAGAACCAGAAAACTGATTAACAGTTTGAGATATGATTACAGTAACTGTATATGCAGACGAATTTATTGAATCTATAAAAATGAGCCTATCAGACAGACCTAAAAATGAAGGCATAATAATGAATAAGAAATGACCATGACAATTTGTTCAAAACGTATTTTTAGTTGGTTCTGGAGAAATTTTTTTATCATTTGATATATCTTCTTCAAATAATACAATCAATAAATCATATGATAAATATACGTCAATTTCAGTATCAGATTCTCCATCCATAAGTAATATCAAAATTAATACAGATGCTGAAAATAAAACAGCTGATATTTCATGGGATACGCCAAACAATACCGTTTCCTCCTATCTGATTAACCGGTGGATCGAATGATCCAACACTTTATCATGAAAGGAGCGATCTGAAAAAAATTCTTTCAGATTTAAAGATGTTCCATATGATACAATTGTAAATTTAAACATCACACCATATCGGAATAACCAGTCAAAACATGGTGCTGCATCAAAAACAATAAAATTTATGATATCAAAAGATCAAAAAGATACTTGTTGAAACTGATTCTGTGATAATTGAGAGAGCCACGAACTTTGTCCATTAGATTGTGAAGGAGAATGATGAACAACAATAATTCTATGATCCTCATGTCCAGCTCAGAGCATTTCCACACACACAGAGAAAATTTGAAATAGTTATTATTTAATTCGAGATAAAGCAGAAGGTGTAAAAAAATATATCGTATATAGTTCACAGTCCCCCGATTGAAAAGATAAAGTCAAAATATATGAAACTACAGACACAAGCTACGAATATCCATTTGATCATACATCAAAAGAAGATATTTTCATGTATTTTCGAGTTATTGGAGTGTGTGAAGATTGAGAAGAAATTGAATTAACTTGAGCTACAAAAGTACAAGTTTGACCCGCTGAAAATTTTTTCCTACTGTTATGTCTAACATTACTGATATATTTTTGAATAAAAGTATTTAGACACACAGAAGACTAAAAATTTTTAAACAAACAAAATTTAATTTCATTAATATAAAGCACTCAAGATGGAATATTTTCCTAAAAAATACAACCCCAAAGATTTACGTAAGCGATCTATCATAGACAAAAACAAATATAAAAAAGATAATACAAATACTATTTTTTCCCAAAATATTTTATCAAGTTCAAAAAAATTATCATACAGGGATTTTTTTCTAATATATTTAAAAGACTTTTTCAATCAAAAAAGCACAATTCAAAATCGATGGAATTCTGAAATTTCAAATAATTCATATGAACAACTTTTCCTAATATATTGAAATCAACTCGACAATATTTTTTCAAGCTTTCTTTTTTTTTCAAAAAAACATCAAACAATACCCCAAGTATGATCCAATAAATTAGAAAAACACATTATTTCATGTAATAAAAAATACATCAACGCAAACCACAAAATCTTAGATTGCTACTCCTCTAGCGACCATAAAATCTATATGCCTGATTCTGATTTATATCTATATATCTTAGAACAACTTCGCATTTTATGGGAAAAATGAAAAATCATTAATGAAACAAAAATTTGATACCG
>JAEEGG010015895.1_pt1 | contig 15724 bp, 13 predicted proteins | sample 9134161 | NCBI WGS metagenome assembly JAEEGG01 (sample SAMN16246543, study PRJNA631951) | gut metagenome | biome: gut microbiome; feature: rumen; material: CR-attached | host: Bos | place: Iran: Karaj | collected 2018-10
TCACGACCGGCTACCATTCCATCTCCCTGGACAAGAGCATCTGCTTCGCCCTCGTGGACAAGGCCTATGCCGCCCTGGACACCCCGCTGTGCATCCGCATCCGCAAGAAGGTGTTCCCCGGAAAGGTTGTCAAAAAACGCTTCTATCAGACGAATTACAAGAAATAAACACTTAAAACACAAAACATTATGAGCATGATTGTCGAAGGACTCAAGTATTCCGAATCCCACGAGTGGGTCAAGGTCGAGGACGGCGTGGCCCTCATCGGCGTTTCCGATTTCGCCCAGAAAGAAATGGGTGACATCACCTATGTGGACATGCCCGACGTGGATGACGAAGTGACCGCCGGCGAAGAGTTCGGCGCCCTGGAGAGCGTGAAGGCCGCGAGCGACCTAATCAGCCCGGTATCCGGCAAGGTGGTCGCCGTGAACGAAGAACTCGATGACGCCCCGGAGAAGGTCAACGAGGACGCCTACGAGAACTGGATCATCAAGGTGGAGATGTCCGATCCGTCCGAACTGGACGCCCTGATGGACGCGGAAGCCTACAAGGCCCACATCGGAGAGTAGGCATGGCCGGATTCCCGTATTTCCCGCATACGGATGCCGATGTCCAGTCCATGCTGGACCGGATCGGCGTCAAGAAGGTGGAAGACCTCTACGCGGACGTTCCGAAGGAATTCATCAAGAAGGGCGCCTACGCCCTTCCCGATGCGATGTCCGAGCCGGAAGTCCGTGCGTGGCTGAACGGCCTCGCCGGCATGAACGCCAAGATGAAGGTGTTCGCCGGCGCCGGCGCGTATGACCACTACACCCCGTCGGTGATTCCCTACATCACCTCCCGTTCCGAATTCCTGACGGCTTACACGCCGTATCAGTGCGAGATCTCGCAGGGTACGCTCCGGTACATTTTCGAGTACCAGAGCATGGTGTGCGAGCTCACCGGTATGGACATTTCCAACGCTTCCCTGTATGACGGCCCGACGGCCGCCGCGGAGGCGATGAAGATGACCGTGGCCTGCGCCAAGAAGAAGACGCGCGTGCTCCTGTCCAAGGGCCTGCTGCCGCACGTGGTGAAGGTCGTGGAGACCTATGCAAAGTTCCATGGTGTCGTGATCGGTTACATCCCGGTGGCGGACGGCCAGACCTCCCTGGAGGCCCTGCAGGCCGAACTCGCCGTTGGGGATGTCGCCGGCGTCATCGTCCCGGAAATCAATCGTTTCGGCATCGTTGAGGATCACACCGGTTTCGCCGATGCCATCCATGCGGTCAAGGCACTCCTGGTCGAGTACTGCGACCCGTCCACCCTCGCCGTCATCAAGTCGCCGGCGGAGTGGGGGGCCGACATCGCCGTGGGCGACGGACAGTCGCTGGGCATTCCGCTCTGCTTCGGTGGCCCGTACGTGGGCTTCATGGGCGTGAAGAAGGATTACATGCGCAAGATGCCGGGCCGAATCGTGGGCCAGACCACGGACAAGGACGGCAAGCGCGCGTTCGTGCTTACCCTTCAGGCCCGCGAGCAACACATCAAGCGTGAGAAGGCTACGTCCAACATCTGCTCCAACGAGTCCCTGATGGCCCTCTGGGTGACGGTGTACCTGTCCCTGATGGGTCCGGAAGGACTCCGCGAAGTGAACAAGCTCAGCTGCGACGGCGCTCACTACCTGAAGAGCGAGCTCCTTGCGACCGGCAAGTTCGAGGACCCGTTCCCGGGCAAGCCGTTCCTGAAGGAATTCGTACTGAAACCCAGCAAGCACCCGGGGCTCGTACAGAACGACCTGGAGAAGGCGGGCTTCTTCGCCGCGCTCGAGACGGAGGAAGGATACGTTTCCTTCTGCGTGACCGAGCAGCGTACCAAGGAAGAGATCGACCAGCTGGTCAAAATCGTGAAGGAGGGCTAGGCCATGAAGTACTACGACAAACTCGTTTTCGAACTTTCGCAGAAGGGCCGTGTTGGTTACTCCCTGCCTGCCAATCGTTTCCCGGCCGCACCGGAACTTCCGGTCGAGCTGAGACGCGCGGCTTCCCTGGACCTTCCCGAGGTCAGTGAGGCGGATGTGGTGCGCCACTACACGAATCTCTCCCAAATGAACTTCGGCGTGGACACCGGCTTCTATCCGCTGGGTTCCTGCACGATGAAGTACAACCCCAAGATCAACGAGGAGGTGGCCGCCCTGCCGGGCTTCACCGGCCTCCATCCGCTGATGCATGCGGGTCTCACGAAGGGCGCCCTCAAGGTGTACCAGGACATGAACAACTTCCTGGCCGCCATCACGGGCCTCTATGCCTTCACCTTCGATCCTTGCGCCGGCGCGCACGGGGAATTGACGGGCCTGATGGTCATGCGCCAGTACCACATGATGCGCGGCGACCTGAAGCGCACGAAGGTCATCGTCCCGGACAGCGCCCATGGAACGAATCCCGCTTCTGCGGCCGTCTGCGGCCTGGAAATCGTGGAAGTGAAGTCGCTGGAGAACGGCCGCGTGGACGTGGAGGCGCTGAAGCCGCTGCTGGATGACACGGTCGCCGGCATGATGATGACGAACCCCAACACCCTGGGTCTCTTCGAGACGCAGATCAAGGAGATCACGGAACTGGTCCATGGGATCGGCGGCCTGATGTACTACGACGGAGCCAACATGAACCCGCTCATGGGCGTGGTCCGTCCCGGGGACATGGGCTTCGACATCATGCACCTGAACCTGCACAAGACCTTCTCCACGCCGCACGGCGGCGGCGGTCCGGGCTCCGGCCCTGTGGGTGTCGCCGAGCACCTGGTGGACTGCCTGCCTGACCTCCGGGTCTCCGGCTTCCATGGCAACTTCGGCGTGATCCTGCGGGCCTACGCGTACATCCTGATGCTGGGCAAGCAGAATCTCAAGAAGGTGGGTCAGTACTCGGTGCTGAGCGCCAACTACATCAAGGAATGCCTCAAGGACGCGTACAAGCTCCCGATCGAGGGCGTGTGCAAGCACGAGTTCGTCTTCGACGGCCTCATCAATGACGGGGCCCACGACGATGTTCACGGCGCCACCACGCTCGACGTGGCGAAGCGTCTGCTGGACTTCGGCTTCCACGCGCCGACCATCTATTTCCCGCTCCTGTTCCACCAGGCGCTGATGATCGAGCCTACGGAAACCGAATCCAAGGAGACCATCGACGCGTTCATCGACGTGATGCACAAGATCGCGGCCGAGGCCGCCGAGGATCCCCGGATCCTGCAGGAGGCCCCGCACGGCGCTCCGATCGGCCGGCCCGACGAAACCGCCGCGGCCCGCAACCCGATCCTCAAGTTCAAGGACGCGCAGTAACTGCTCTGAACCCCGGCGCTGCGTCGGGGTTCTTTTTTTCGTGTACCTATGCAAGATTGCGGGAATGTTGGATTTATGGGTTGTATGAGACAGAATTACATGCGATATATACGTTGGGCGTCGTTGATGGTCGTCCTGGTGTTTCTTTCGGCCTGCATGGTTGATAAGGCGGAGACCCTACCCGCGGAGGATTGGTCTTATGCCGATTATGGGACGCAGCATGACCTGGCCATCGGGACGGTGCGTTCCCAGGATGGGGTACGGTTCATCCGGCTGGACGAGAAGAGTTGCAGCCAGGTGATGAATCCCCAGGAAATTGCAGGCATACCGGACGGGACACGGGTGTTCCTTCAGTACAGGTATGTGGTGGCGGCGAACCTCGCCGATTTCTGCACGGAAGCTATCCTGGTGGAATGGGCCTCACCGCTGGATGTGGGGGATTGGTCCCTCCTCTGTTTCGAGGAATGCTTCTCGCTCGAAAGCGTCGACGCTGGGAACTACTCCGACCCCGTCGACCTCATAACCGACTGGATAACCTCGCTGGAAGACGGTTTCCTGACCCTGCATTATATGATTCCCCAATCCGGAAACAAGAAGCATCATTTCGCGTTGTATCACAGCATGTACGAGAAGTATACGTACTACCTGGTACACAATGCCGATGGGGATAAGGGTACGGTTTCCGACGGTATCGTATGTTTCAATGTGTCTAACCTGCTTCCGGACACGGACGGAGAGACCGTGAAACTCAGCCTTGTTTATATCGACTTGAACAATACGGAGAAACGCCTGACGGTTGATTATTGCTCCCCGAAATAGCCGGTCCGAGGAAGAGCTGGTGCAACAGGTGCGCCGGCAGGACAGGAATGCGATGAAGATGCTCTACGGACAGTATGTGGGGTATCTTACTGCGGTGTGTGCCCGGTACATCCCGGATGACGACGAGGTCAAGGACATCCTGCAGGAGGCGTTCATCAAGATCTTCCAGTCGATGGACCGTTTCACTTGGCGCGGGGAGGGGTCGCTGAAGGCGTGGATGACACGGATCGTCGTGAATGATTCGCTCAAGTTCCTCCGTCGGAAGAAGCCGCTGCCGCTGTCGGCAACGCTGACGGAACCGATAGATGAGGAAGAACCGGCGTTCGACGCGGTTCCGTTGGATGTTATCCAAGGGATGATCCGGAAGCTTCCGGATGGGTACCGGACCGTATTCAATCTCTTCGTGTTCGAGGACAAGTCCCACAAGGAAATCGCCTCCATGCTGGGCATCAAGGAAAACAGTTCCGCCAGTCAGCTGTTCCATGCGAAAGCACTGCTGGCCCGGTGGATCAAGGAATATATCAAATTGAAGGACAATGGATAACGAGTGGAAAAACAGTCTGCGGGAACGCTTCTCGGACTATGCTTCCCCGGAGCCGGAAGGACTCTGGGAGGGCATAGAGCAGGGGATGGCCGGGAAGCCGCGCAGGAAGATGCTCCCCGTCTGGATCGTCTCGGGCCTGGCGGCTGCGGCCGCCGTCGCCCTCGTCGTCTTCCTCCATCCGGAGAAGACGCTGGAGACGCCTGACCTGCAGAAGCAGGCCACCCTGGCCGAATCGGTCCAGGCCGAGCCTGTCGTGGTCGATACGGCCGCGACGTCATCCCCGGCCCTGACCACGTTATCTCCGGTTGCGACCGGGGATCTCCAGGCTGCACCCGCTTCCAAGTCCGATCCTTTCGCTGTTGTGTCCCGCCAAACCCTGCTGGCGGAGGCCGTGCCTGTCGAGTCCGTCCCAGTCTCCGAAGAGACGGTTCCGGACGCTGTCAACGACCGTCAATCCCGGCTAGACAAGCAACGTCATTCCCGGCTTGACCGGGAATCTGCAGTCGAACAAGAAATATCTGTGACTGAGAAGAAAGAAGTGATCGAGATGCCCGATCAGGTCGGGCATGACGATCAGGTCGGGCATGACGATCAGGTCGAGCGCGACGATCGGGGTGCGCTGACGGCTCAGGTTCCTGCCTCGGAAATAATACCAGCCAGCAAACGTAAACGGTTCAGTATCGGCGCTTACGGAAACGGTGGCCAGGCCTCGAGCGAGCAGATGCAGGGCTATGGCATGAACCGGACCGGGGAGTATCTGGGGACGCGCGCCACGGGAAGCAATGTCAAGAATGACGTGAGCGGGCTGATGCGCACGCTGGCATCGAACCGGGCATCCAGTTTCGAAGCCCATCATGCCGCCCCGTTGCGGGTGGGCGTTACTGCGGCCTGGGAACTGACGCCGCACCTGAATCTCGTGAGCGGCCTGAACTGGACCTATCTGAACAGCGAGTTCGAGGAAACCGCCAGCCCCATCCGGACGGTCGTCGGCCAGGATCTCGGCTATCTCGGCGTTCCGCTGCGCCTGGAGACGGCCTTCAATGTCTGGAAGGGGCTCTGGCTCTCCGCCGGCGCGGGCGGCATGGTGGAAAAGGGCCTCTTGAGCTCGTCCTCGACAAATACCTGGGTGGATGGACAGATGGCGGAAACAATCAAGAATCCGAAGCCGGACACGGGCGGTCTGCTGTGGTCGGTCGGCGCTACGGCAGGCGCGGAATACCGCTTCAGTCCCTCTCTGGGCCTGTATTTTACTCCCGGTATCGAGTATCATTTCGACAACGGCGCGGAGGTCCGGTCGGCCTATACGGAGAAGCCGCTGCACTGGAACGTGAATCTCGGCGTGCGTTTCCATTTCGGGAATTAAGTTGTATATTTGTCACGACTTAGCTTGTGACAATGGCTTCCAAAATCGGGAAAATACTGGTCGTCGACGACAACCTGGGCATCCGCCGGGCGCTGGAAATCCTTCTGCCTGTGCATTTTGCCGAGGTGAAGACCATTCCTTCCCCGGCAACGCTGGTCTCCTCCCTGGAGCAGTTCCGGCCGGACGTGGTGCTGCTGGACATGAATTTCAACACCAGCATCAATACCGGCAATGAAGGGTTGTACTGGGCAGGGGAGATCAAAAAACTGGTGCCGGACGTGGAGGTCGTCCTCTTTACGGCCTATGCCGACATCGCCCTGGCGGTGGAGGGCATGAAGCGCGGCGCCTTCGACTTCCTCGTGAAACCCTGGGAGAACGATAAACTCATCGAAGTCCTCACCGCCGCCCGGGACAAGGCCCGGAAAACGATGGGCCGGGATGCCCGATCGGGGCCGGCCTCTGTCATTTCGAGCGAAGCCGAGAAATCTCCCATGTTCTGGGGCACCTCCCAGCCCATGGCCGCCATCCGGAAAACCCTGGACAAGATTGCGCCTACGGACGCCACGGTGCTCATCACCGGCGAGAACGGAACCGGCAAGGACGTGCTGGCGAAGGAAATCCATGCCCATAGCCTCCGGAGTGAAAAGCCGATGGTGGCGGTGGATGCCGGCGCTATCACGGAGACGCTCTTCGAAAGCGAACTCTTCGGCCATGTCAAGGGAGCCTTTACCGATGCCCATACCGACCATACCGGCAAGTTCGAGCAGGCCGATGGGGGAACCCTGTTTCTCGATGAGATTGGCAATATCCCGCTGCATCTGCAGGCGAAACTGCTGCGCGCCATCCAGAACCGGAGTATCGTCCGGGTGGGCGGTACGGAGGCCAGGCCTATCAACATCCGGCTCATCTGCGCGACGAACATGGATTTGGAAGCGCTTGTGCATCAGGGACGTTTCCGGGAAGACCTATACTATCGCATCAATACGGTCCATATCGCGCTACCCGCACTTCGGGAGCGTCAGGAGGACATCGTTCCGCTGGCGGAACTGTTCCTGAAACGCTTCGCCGAGAAGTACCATCGGCCTTTGACCGGGATTGCTCCGGAGGCCGCCGAACTTTTGAAAACCCAGCGCTGGAGCGGCAACATCCGTGAGCTCCAGAACTGTGTCGAGAAGGCGGTGATCCTGTCGGAAGGGACGGTCCTGACGGCGAAGGATTTAGATTTCTCCACTGCGCTTCGCTCCGGTCGAAATGACAATAGTGGCTCCGGTCGAAATGACGATAGTGGCACCGGTCTAAAGGACAATCCTGTCATTCCGAGCCTTCATCCTGTCATTCCGAGCGAAGTCGAGGAATCTAAGGTCCGCGAAGCGATGGAACGTTGCAACGGCAACATCTCCGCCGCGGCGAAACTGCTGGGCGTGAGCCGCCCGACGCTGTATGCGAAACTGAAGAAATACGATATTTAGATGCCCGGTCGAGCCGGGCATGACGATAGAACCAACGTTTAGTCAGCGTCATCCCCGACCTGATCGGGGATCTACCTATGGAATTGTGGCATGTCATACTGCTTGTCGTCATCGTCGCGGTCGTCGCGGCGGTGCTGGCATCGCTCCATACCCGCTGGAAGGATATCAAGAAGGTGGCGTATATGATGGATGCGCTGGAGGACGGGGAGTTGAACTTCCGTTTCCAGGACCGGAACAAGTTCAACCGGACGCTGAACCGCATCCGGACCATCTTCGAGAAGCAGCGGCAGGCCCACGAGCAGGATTCCTGGACCAAGCTCATCCGGGTGCTGACCCACGAAATCATGAACACGGTGTCGCCGATCGCTTCCCTTTCCGATGCGATGGCGCAGTCCGTCGATGAGAACGGGCATAGCGAGCTGGACATCAAGGCGGGGCTCGAGACCATCTCCGATTCGTCGAAGAACCTCATCGATTTCGTGCAGACCTACCGGCAGCTTTCCGGCGTGGCGAAACCCATCCGGAAGGCGCTGGAGCTACAGGAACTGATGGACAGTGTCATCGGCCTGAACCGGGAATTTGTTGCTTCCTGCGGCGCGGAATGCGTGTATCGGCCCGAGGAACCGGATTTGATGATCTATGCCGACGAGGGGCAGATCTCCCAGATTTTCATCAATCTCATCAAGAACGCCTTGCAGGCGGGCGCGAAGCATATCGACATCACTGCCCGGATGGACAAGGACGACGAGATGGTCGTCCGCGTGGCCAACGACGGCGCGCCGATCCCTGCTTCGGCCCAGGAACAGATATTCATTCCTTTCTATACCACCAAGAAAGAGGGTTCCGGCATCGGCCTCAGCATCTCCCGCCAGATCATGCGGAACCACAACGGCTCTATTGAACTCGTCCGTAGCGACGACTCCCAAACCGTCTTTGAACTCCGGTTCAGGTAGTCCGGGGACCGATTAACTTCGTCATCATGTTGAATTATAAGAATAAACCATGGACCGACAGACTATAGAGGACCGTTGTCACGAAAAGTGCAAGGAGCTGATAAATAAGTATTTCGGGGATTTCTCCATCGTTTCCGGCGTGGAGAAACCCGAGACACTGGATCCGATTTACACGGACATGCTTCCCCGGGAGATATCCGAAGAGTTCCGTTTGTTCCTGTCCGATCTGTGGGACGAAATATCCCCTGTCGGAGGCAAGTCATTTGACGAGGTGATGAACCTCAGGCGCAGCATGGAACTCGTCCATGATGACTATGATGACTATCTTCCCTCCGCCCGTCTCAGCGCGGAGACGATCACCCGCTGGGAGAAGATCACCAAGACCAATCACAAGGACGTCACCTTCTACAAAGGCCTCCTGAAGCAGTACACGGAGGAACTCCTGGACACGATGGTGAATGATTTCGTGGGCGTCACCGGTTAAGTGTACCATCTGCACTCGCATAGCAACGGAAGTTCACGGCGCCCCCACCTCCGATTCCGGTAGTCCAGGTACGTTTGCACTTTCGTATGACAAGCCATGAACCTTTGGGATTGGCGCAGACGGGGTATGTTGCCCAACCCGAAATTCGCATAGCGTGTTGATGTGACTCTGAGCCCACTGCGAGGCCGGTTCCGACACTATGCCTGCCAAAATCGTCGCGCGAAGCGGGCTAATGTGTCATAGGGGTCTGTAGAATAGTGTTTGCGACGCTAAGCGAATTTTGGGTTTGAGAAGGGGATGGCAAGGTGTAAAGTGTAAAGCCGAAAGTGTAAAGAAGTGTAAAGGGCTTTACACTTCTTGAGGCTTGTGTAAAATCGTATTTTCTTGTCAATCAATGTATTAACTGCTTTGGCACGGCGTATGCGTGCGGAAAAGGCGGTTAAACAAAATTGACATGAAAAACCTTTTCATTAAGAGTGTAGTTCTGGTTCTGGCGTCCGCCGCGACGGTGCACGCCAGTGCCCAGGCTACGTTGTCCCTGCACGACTGCATGGCGTATGCGATTTCCAATTCCACGAAGATGCGGATCCAGCAGGCGGCCATCGGCGACGCGCAGATAGCCCGCCGCGATGCGGCGCTGGCGCTGTTCACGCCGCAGATCAACGCGAACACCTACGCTTATTACAATTTCGGCCGCAGCATCGACCCGCAGACGAACACGTATTTCAATACGACCTCGTTCCACAACAACTATGGCGTGAGCGCCGGGTATGACCTGTTCGACGGCTTCAAGGCGGTGAACAACCTCAAGATCTCGAAGACCGGGCTGCTGATCGCCGGCTCCCAGGAGAAGCAGGTCGAGGCCGACATCTGCCTGGCGGTAATGGAGGCATACTACAACGTCGTCTACTACAAGCGTCTGGTCGATGTGTACGAGGAGCAGGTCTCCGTGGCCGAACAGGCCTTGACGAAGGCTCGCCGGCAGGAAGAACTGGGCCAGAAGGGCCACGCCGACGTCATCCAGATGGAAGCCGACCTCGCCGACCGTGAGTACGACCTCATCAACACCCGCAACCAGTACGAGAGCCAGAAAATGACCCTTGCCGACCTGATGTTCTGGCCGGTGGGGGAGGAACTGGAGATCGATACAGGGATGCCCGATCAGGTCGGGCATGACGACACCTCCGTCATCCCCGGCTCTTCTTCCGTCATTCCCGGCTCGACCGGGAATCTCTCGATCGACGATGTCGTCGCCTTCGCCCTTGACCACAACCCCGCTGTCCAGATCGCTTCCTGGCAGGCGCTCAACGCGAAGCGCGAGCTGAATACCGCCAAGTGGCAGACGCTGCCTTCCATCGGCCTATATGCCGGATGGAACACCAGTTACTATACCTATCAGGGATCTGCAACGGCCACTTTCCGCGACCAGTTCCGCAACAACATGGGTGAATATGTGGAGCTTTCGCTGTCCATCCCCATCTGGAACCGCCTGAACAAGCAGTCGACGATTTCCCGCAAGCGTCACGCGTTCGAGAAGGCATCGGCCGAACTGGATCAGAAGCGCCGCGATGTGGAATCCGAAGTGCGCCGGGCCATCCAGGACCGTGACGGCGCCGCCACGGCCTATGAGCAGGCCTGCCGCAAGGCCGAAGTGCAGTCCGAAGCTTACACGCTCAACCTCAAGAAGTTGGAGCAGGGCCTCATCTCCCCGCTGGAGTTCCAGACGGCGAACAACAACTATCTGAAGGCCCAGGCCGATGAGATGAACAGCCTGTTCAAGTATCTCATCAAGCATGCGGTGGTGCGGTATTATAACGGAGTAGAATATATCAATCAATAGATTTCTCCACTCGCTTCGCTCGGTCGAAATGACATAATAGGTCTCTTGTCATTTCGAGCGAAGCCTGAAAGGCGAAGTCGAGAAATCTGCAAGAAATAGGATTATGGACAAAATCATCGAAAAGAAAACCGGATGGCGCGTCGCGTTCACGAAGAAGGCCCTGCCTTGGTGGCTGGGAGCGCTGCTGCTGGCGTTTATCGTGTATCTGATCGCGCGGCCGAACAACAAGACGCTGCGGGTGGACAAGGATACATTGACCGTCGCCAGCGCCGTGAGAGGGGAGTTCAACGACTATATCCGCATCAGCGGCCGCGTACAGCCAATGACGACCATCCAGCTGAGCCCGCAGGAAGGTGGCATCGTGGAGAAGATCCTCATCGAGGAAGGCTCGCCGGTAAAGGCGGGAGACGCGATTCTCATCCTCAATAACGACAACCTGGACCTGCAGATCCTGAACTCCGAGGCCGAGCTGGCCGAGAAGGAGAACATCCTCCGCAACACCCAGATTCAGATGGAACAGCAGAAACTGGACGTCCGCCAGAACGTGCTGGAATATGGTACCCAGGTGGACCGGCTCAAGCGCGCCTACGAGCAGCAGAAGGCCCTCTATGAGGACAAACTCATCGCCAAGGAAGAGTATCTGAAGGCCGAGGAAGACTATAAGCTCGCCCTCCAGAAATACGACCTCATCCGAGAGCGCTCCAAGCAGGACAGCCTCTACCGCGGCACCCAGATCGACCGGATGGAAGAGTCCCTGGAGAACATGCTCCTGAATATGTCGATGATCCGCAAGCGCAAAGGCAACCTCATCGTGAAGGCGCCCATCGACGGGGAACTGGGCCTGCTGGACGTCGTCCTCGGACAGAGCATCGCCGCCGGCACCAAGATCGGCCAGATCAATTCCGTCGGGACGTACAAGGTGGAAGCGCAGATCGACGAGCACTATATCGACCGCGTCATCGCAGGCCTGGAGGCCACCTTCGAGCGCCAGGGCGAGACCTATTCGACCGTCATACGGAAAGTCTATCCGGAGGTCCGCGACGGCAAGTTCAAGGCCGATTTCAAGTTCGACGGCGAGCAGCCCGACAACATTCGCGCCGGCCAGACCTACTACCTGAACCTCCAGCTCGGCCAGCCCGAAGAGGCCGTGATTGTCCCCCGCGGCACCTTCTACCAGAAAACCGGCGGCAAATGGATCTACGTAGTTAACAAAGACGGCACGAAAGCCGTCAAGAGAGAGATCCGCATCGGTCGCCAGAATCCCCAGTACTACGAAGTGCTGGAAGGCCTGGAGCCGGGAGAAAAGGTCATCACCTCCGGGTATGACACTTATGGTGACAGCGATGTGTTGGTATTCTAGACTATGAAAAGCTTTTGGAACTTCCTGAAGAAGAATAAGTTATACGGGTCCATCAACCTCGTGGGGCTGACGGTATCCATGGCATTCGTGCTCCTGCTGGCGGCCTATGTACAGCGGCAACTGTCCACGGATTCCTTCCAGAAGAATGCGGACCGGATCTACGTGATTGCCAATGAAGAGTCGGTCGACATGGGATATTGGCTGGACAAGCACTTGAAAGTGCAATTCCCGGAGATTGAAAAGGGCTGTTGTGTGGCAAACTTGGCGGAAGCGGCTCCTTATACGATCAATGGCGAAATGGTCTATGGGAGTGCCATGACCGCCGACAGTACCTTCTTCGATCTATTCAGCTATGACTTGGTGGCCGGCAACAGATCCGACTGGAGCATATCTTGGGACCGTTGTATGGTGAGTCAAGCGTTTGCCAATGCTCATTTCGGGGATAAAGATCCTGTCGGTCAGGTTATTCTTTTCAATTGGGACCAAGAAATTCCCCTCACTGTCTGCGGCGTTTATAAAGACTTCGGAAATTCCATCCTGAAAGCGCCGGATGTATTGATGCGAGGCGAGATGATGCCGAAAGTGAACCCGGCCCACGATGAGCGTATGAGCAATGCCGGAGGCGGTGTCTGTTTCCTGATGACCTATCCCGGGGCCGACCTCTTGGCAAAGAAGGGGGAGATGCTCGACTGGATGGAGGAGAACTTCTGGATCTATAAGTACAGATACGATAAAGTCAGAATCATTCCGTTGAAGGATATGTACTTCCTGGAAAACGGAAACCAGGATTGGACAGAGACCATTCAGTTTGGAAACCGCAGCTTCGTGAATCTGCTGCTGGCGATGTGCCTGCTGCTTTTGGCCTTCGCCGTGTTGAACTACATCAACATGACCACAGCCCTCACGGGCTTTCGGGCCAAGGAAATGGCGACCCGGCGCCTGGTGGGCGCCGACAAGCGCAGCATCTTCCTGAAAGTTATCTCAGAAAGCACTCTCATCTGCGGAATTTCAATGCTGTTGGCCCTCTTGCTGGCCGAGGCGCTGTCTCCTCTTGCCTCGCAAATCCTGGATTATCAGGTGTCCATTTTCAAGGCCATCACGCCGGTGAATGTCTTGTTGGTACTGGGATTCATCGTCGTTCTCGGCGTCCTTTCCGGCATCGTTCCAGCCCTCTTGATCCAGCAAGCTCAGCCCATCGAAATTGTTCGGGGTACGCTCCGGCTTAAAACCAAAACCGTCTATAGTAAGGTCATTATTGCCGTGCAGAATGTGGTCACCGTGGTGATGCTGGTGAGCGCCTTGACCATGGGGCTGCAGATCCGTCATTTGGTTACAGCCGACTTGGGTTATAACACCAAGGATGTACTGGTGGTTGCCAACGCCTATGGAAACGTATCGCAACTTCGTCCGCTACTGGACCGTCTCCGTGCAGAACCCTGTGTAGAAGAAGTGGGGATGGGTAACGGAACTCCGCTGGCAGGTACCAACAATGAAACCGTTGAAATAGCGGATGATCATTGGGTATCTTTCCAACAAATCCAGGGAGATGACGCCTATTTCAACATCCTGGGTCTCAGGCAAAAGCAGGATAATCACAGCAAAGGCTGGTGGCTGAATGAATATGCATTCAAACAGATCGGTATTGACGAGTCTGTCCAGGAATTCACGGCGATCCATCACGAAGGAGCGATTGTTATCGGAGGTGTATATTACGATTTCAAGATTCGTCCGCTGGAAGCCACACAAAGCGCTGCACTGATCTATAACTGGGGAGAAGCGTCTGAGGATCAATTCCCGTGGACATTATTGGTAAAGACGACCGGAAATCAGGGAGACGCCCGTAAAAAAGTGGAGGCTATTGCCGCAGAAATCTTCCCGGACAGGCTCTTCGAAGCCCAGTACATCGAGGAAATGATTGCAGACGGCTTTGCCGATGAGAGCCGGGTGCTCAAGATCGTCCTCATTTTCACGCTGCTGTCCATCTTGGTGAGCGCGCTGGGCCTCTTTGCGATGAGTTCCTACTATATGCAGCAGGAAATCCGCAGCGTATCGGTGAAAAAGGTCTTCGGGGCCGAGTATTCCGGCGTCCTGAAGGAACTGGTGCTGGCTTTTATGAAAATGGTCGGAATTGCATTCGTAATCGCAGTTCCCATCGCCTGGTTTATTATGAACCGTTGGCTCTCCGGTTATGGTCATCGCATCGACCTCCACTGGTGGATATTCGCCCTCGCCGGGCTGGCGGTTGCCTTTATTGCAGCGATAAGCGTGCTATACCAAAGCATCAAGACCGCCCGGACCAATCCGGCCGAGGCACTGAAGAAAGAATAAACAATTAACAAACAAATAATTATGATTAAAGTTTCCAACCTTTGCAAAGTCTTCCGGACGGAAGAAATCGAGACCACGGCCCTCAACGGTGTTTCCTTTGAAATCAAGGACGGCGAGTTCGTCGCCATCATGGGGCCTTCGGGCTGCGGAAAATCTACGCTGCTGAACATCCTGGGCCTGCTGGACAATCCGACCAGCGGTTCCTATGAACTTCTCGGCACCGAGGTCGGTGGCCTCAAGGAGAAGGAGCGCACCAAGTTCCGTAAGGGCAACATCGGCTTCGTGTTCCAGAGCTTCAACCTGATTGACGAGCTGAACGTTTACGAGAACATAGAGTTGCCTCTGCGTTATTTGAATATTTCCGCCAGCGAGCGCAAGGCCAAAGTGACGGAAATCATGAAGCGCATGGCCATCAGCCACCGGGCCAATCACTTCCCGCAGCAGCTCTCCGGCGGTCAGCAGCAGCGTGTTGCCATCGCCCGTGCCGTCGTGGCCGGCCCGAAGCTGATCCTCGCGGATGAGCCTACCGGTAACCTCGACTCCAAGAACGGCAAGGAGGTGATGGACCTGCTGAAGGAATTGAACCAGGAAGGCACCACCATCGTGATGGTCACGCACTCCCAGAAGGACGCCGCCTGCGCCCAGCGCACCATCGACCTCTTCGACGGCCAGATCGTCTCCGATGTCAAGAACGAACTTTAATGAAGAAAAACTCTGATATTCTGATCAAGGTTTTGTCCCTGGGCGTGGGGTTGGCGGTGGGCGTGGTGCTCATTGCCAAGGTGTTCTTTGAACTGAGCTACGACAGTTTTTACAAGGACATCGACCGGGTGTATTCCATCTATACCTGGTACTCGCAGAATGGCGATGAGAACGATTATGGGCAGGTGAGCGGCGCTGTGGCCGTGGGCTTCATGCAAGAGGTCCCGGGGGTGGAGGTCGGCACTCGCACGACCTATGTGTTCAATGGAGACACCTATCTGGACGAAGATGCGAACAAGCTGAAGGCTACGCTCGTTTGCGCCGATACCTGTTTCTTCAAGGTCTTTGACCGGCCGATCCTGGCCGGTGATCCGGTCAAGGCTCTCGCGAAGTTCGGGTCGGTGATGGTGTCACGCTCGTTCGCTGGGAAGATGGGCGGAGTGCCGGAGTGCATCGGCAAGCAAATCTGCAACAAGGATGTGCCCGATCTGAAGTTTACTATCGAAGGCGTCTTCGAGGATTTCCCGAAGAACGGGACGCTGGATTATGACA
>JAEEGG010015904.1_pt1 | contig 15715 bp, 10 predicted proteins | sample 9134161 | NCBI WGS metagenome assembly JAEEGG01 (sample SAMN16246543, study PRJNA631951) | gut metagenome | biome: gut microbiome; feature: rumen; material: CR-attached | host: Bos | place: Iran: Karaj | collected 2018-10
ATAGAGTTGCGGATAAATGGCCTCTTCCTCGGTATCCATACTGATTCCGGCCATTGATGCCAGAGCGCCCAATCCTCCGGATATACCTGCAGCCGATGATATTTCGGGTGCAATCACCACCTCTGACGTATACTCCTTGGGAATACTGAAAGCAACTATTATAGAAAGAATACCACCCCAGAAGCAATTCATGATTATACGCTTCCTGTGCGTCCACAAATCCCGCAGAAGTTCTACGAAATCAGCCATTCTCACATTGGACTTGTTATCTTTTTCCATAGCCGTTACTTCAATAGACTCATAAGAGCCAATACTACTGTTGCCAGTGATGCGGACGTAGAACCTAAGCTGAGGATCTCGGTCGGTGACAGTCCGTCACGTTGCTGACGCGCGGGAACAACTATCTCACAACCGGGTTGAACCAGTTTACTGGAACGTTTCTTGGCCTTTGCCACCGAACCATTCATATATACTACGTAGGCCTTGCTCTTCTTGGCACGCTGCGAATATCCGCCGGCCTTCTCAATATAATACTTAAGGCTTTTACCCTTTACGAAAGGTGTTGTATTTGAAAACATGACCTCACCGTTAATCTTGACCGTATTGGTAAATACAGGAACTATGATACGGTCTCCGTCACGCAGAACGATATCTGCAGGACCACCCGGTTTGTTGACAGCCTCCTGCAGGTTGATACCCACATTGAAGGTGGTCATATTCATAAGTTTGTCTACTGCCTTAGCCAATGCGACAGAATCGTTTCCGGCCAGTATTTCGGCAATATCATGCATACGGGACCTTTCATCCTCAGTCATCTTTCTCTCAAGACGGGCTCCTTCAGGATAAGCCTCCGAACTGAACTGTCCCACTCTCTCCATGATGTCACTCAGACGCTCATTGTTGGTAGCCAGAGAATAGTATCCCGGGAATGTAACCTCACCCTCCACTATCACACGACGGTTGACCGAGTATCCGGGACTGCGGCGTATGTACACCTCATCATAAGGCTCCAGACGGAAATCATTATCCTGTATGGAAAGGTCTTCACTGATGCTGAATGAGAATGTCTCAGCAAGAGACTGGCTCTTTTCCACAGCCTCCTTGTCGCGATTACGGCGTACTACATCAACTTTTGTGATAGAAGCGTCCTCCTTAAGGCCACCGGCCTGAAGGATAAGGTCCTCTATACTGGTGTTGTCGGCATATCTGTAATCGCCAGGGAACAGGACTTCACCGTAAACGCTGAAAGTCTTGATTTCACCTACATCAAACAGGCTGGGAATAAACAGCACATCATGATTGCGTAATGTCTCATCCTGCGCAGAGCCTTCCATAAGTCCCTTGATGTCAATTGCCAGATTGGTAAGAGTCTTGTCCGGATTTGTACGACTCAACAGGGCTCTGGACGGGAATGCGTCCTCCTTGAGTCCTCCGGCAGCCTCTATAAGGCCCTTTACCGTGGTGATGTCACCGTCTATCTGGAACTGACCGGGACGGAATACCGCGCCGCGTACTTCGGCCATATTTGCAAATGACACCTGGATGGAATCCACATATACAGAATCACCGTCTACAAGTTTGAATGCGGATTGCTGTTCCTTGGTAACGGTAAATATCTGACGCTGGAACTCACCCATCCTGATCACTCTGACATCTTTTTTATAAGCATCCGATTCCAGACCGCCGGCATAATCAATGAGGTCGGCCAGAGACTCCTCCTGAGTCATTTCATACAACATGGGACGACGCACGCGTCCGTCAATGTTGACCAGAAGCGAATGCGGTGATACTATAACCACATCGTTGTCATTCAGGCGTATGTCATCCTGAACCTTTCCGTTGCGGATGTAATCATACATATCGATCTTGGCAACCTCCTCATTTTCATGATAGAGTCTGATATCTCTGAGTGATCCCAGATCATTGACTCCACCGGCCATGTATATGGCATTGAAAACGGTAGCGAAAGACGAAACCTGATATGTGCCCGGGTTCTCCACATCACCCATAACGTTCACCAGTACGGAACGGTTCTGGCCCAATGAGAGTTTGATGCTTGAGTTTGAATCGTCACCATCCAGGCCCGAATAGATCTGACTGAACACCTTCTTAATATATTCATCGGCCTCCTGGACGGTCTTTCCGTTAAGGTACACAGGTCCCAGGTCCTGAACCATTATATTGCCATCGGGAGAAATCATCTCTCTTATCGAGCTCTGTGAAGCCCCCCATATATCTATAATGACCTCATCGCCGGGACCAAGACGGTAGTTCTGCGGAGTAGCCAGATTGGCGCTCGGCTCAAACGTCAGATTCTGGCTCTTGAAAATATCATGTCCGTATATCTCCTTCTTCTGGGGAAGCAGAGACTGCTTGAGAAGATATATTGAATCTACGAACAGAAACATAGCCTCATTGTACATATTCTGAAGCTTTTCCTGCTCTACGGATTTAGGATCTGTCATCGAGGAAACACCTGCATATGACTGATCGGCCGGATTTATAAGATTGAAAGACTCCCCTTTGCCCGTTCTGGAACGGGATGAAGAAGAGCCCTGACCGGAAATGGTATTGCCTAAAACACCTGTGGATCTTTGCTTTTCATATTTTTCTCGCATCCGCTGGAGTTGCTGGACTGTAACGCCTCTCCTGTTCAGATCATACACGATCTGTTCCTGTGAAACTCCCTTGGCCTGCTGTTCCTGTACATACTGTATTATCTTATCCTCCGACATCTGGGCAAAAGCGCTCAGACCGCAGAGCAGGAACAGTGACAAAACAAGATATTTCCTCATATAGCAAATTGGGTAGTGACAAAAATGAAATCAGAATTTTTTTCCGCTGAATACTGAGAACGCAGTCCTTAAGATGATTCCCAGATCCGTAAATATCGTGCGGTTGTCCAGATAGTCCAAATCATATTCGAGACGTTTGAGCATCTTATCCATCGTATCGGTGTAACCGTTGAATATGGTAGCGTAAGATGTAACTCCCGGACGCATCAGATAGATGTAACGGTAATCATCGGTCTCACGGTTAATCTGGTCAATGAAATACTGACGCTCGGGACGGGGACCGACAAATGACATATCGCCCTTGAGTACATTCCACAATTGGGGAAGTTCATCCAGATGATGAGCACGCAGAAAACCTCCGAACGGGGTCAGATACTTGTTGCGTTCATTCTCAAGACGGGGGATACCGTCTGACTCGGCATCGGTACGCATGGTACGGAACTTGTATATCACAAAAGGCTTTCCCTTGTAGCCCACTCTCTCCTGTTTAAAGAAAACCGGGCCTTTATCATAGAAAAGTATTGCCGAAAAAAGCAGAATAAGCGGAGAGAAGAGCACCAGGCCGATAATGGAGAAAATGATGTCAAAGAGTCTTTTCAACCCAAGTTGGAAAGATCCCATTGCATCTGAATGTTCCATACGGTACATGCTGCCGTAACTCTGAATTTTGTAGTTCAACATATTTTACTCTGTTTAATATATAACGCGCACAAAAAGCAATAATTGTGTAGCGGTGAGGAAAATTATCATTATTCCGTAAATGCACATCGGTAATGATAACTACTTTTGCACTCACAAGCACTTTGTGTGCGTTTTTCAATTTTTGGAAAAGTCGCGCAAAGTTAGTTATTTTACTTAGAACATACTAATTATTTGAATATGAAAGCATACGTATTTCCCGGACAGGGTGCCCAGTTCTCGGGCATGGGCAAGGACCTGTATGACCAGTTTGACTGGGCGAAAGAGTTGTTTGCAGAGGCCGATTCCATCCTCGGATTCAAGATTTCAGACATCATGTTCAGCGGCTCGGACGAGGATCTGCGCCGCACAGATATTACACAGCCCGCAGTATTCATCCACTCAGTTGCTGTAGCCAAGTCACACGGCGCCGATTTCAAGCCCGACATGGTTGCAGGACACTCTCTGGGTGAGTTCTCGGCTCTTGTAGCCTGTGGAGCACTCTCATTCGAGAGCGGTTTGAAACTGGTTTCACAACGTGCAAACGCCATGCAGAAGTGCTGCGAGAAGGTACCCGGTACGATGGCAGCCATCATCGGCCTTCCCGATGCAAAGATTGAGGAAATCTGTGCAGGTCTTAACGGGAAAGGCATGGTAGTGGTTCCCGCCAACTACAACAGCCCCGGTCAGGTGGTTATCTCCGGTTCCAAGGAGGCAATTGCAGCCGCATGTCCGCTTATGACAGAGGCCGGCGCCAAGCGTGCCCTCCCGCTCGTAGTAGGCGGTGCATTCCATTCTCCCCTTATGACTCCCGCCAAGGATGAACTTGCCAAGGCCATCAGCGAGACACAGTTCAACACACCCGTTTGCCCCATCTACCAGAATGTGGATGCCAAACCGCACGTAAACCCCGATGAAATCAAGGCAAATCTGGTAACCCAGCTTAACTCTCCGGTCCGCTGGACACAGAGCGTGCTCAATATGATTGCCGATGGCGCCGAGGAGTTCACAGAGTGTGGTCCCGGTGCCGTTCTGACAGGTCTCATCAAGAGAATCAGAGGTTAACACCGATGGAAAAGGCTGTCATCTACCAGATATTCACCCGCGTCTGCTGCAACAGCGGCTCACAGAATGTGCCTGGCGGTGACATCCAAACAAACGGTTCAGGCAAACTGAACGACTTTACTCCCACCGTACTTGACAACATCAAGGCGATGGGAGTTACTCATATATGGTTTACCGGTCTGATAGCTCACGCATCGTGCACCGATTACAGCAAATACGGCATTCCACCGTCAAATCCGGGAACCGTAAAGGGCCGTGCAGGATCGCCCTACGCCATCCGTGACTATTACGACATAGACCCCGACCTTGCTGTCTGCGTTCCCGACCGCATGGCCGAGTTCCAGGCGTTGGTGGACCGCGTTCACGCAGCAGGCATGAAATTCATAATGGATTTCGTACCCAATCACGTAGCGCGTGAGTACCGTTCCATTGCCAAACCCAAAGGCATAAAAGACCTGGGTGAAACCGATAATTCAGAACTCGCATTCAGCCCGCAGAACAACTTCTACTACCTGCCCGGACAGCAACTTGCAGGCGAGCCTGACTGGAACGGTTATAGGGAGTTCCCCGCCCGTGCCACAGGCAATGACAAGTTCAGCGCAAGTCCCACATATTCAGATTGGTACGAGACCGTAAAACTCAATTACGGAGTTGACTACATGGCCGGAGGACAGCGCTGTTTTGACCCCGTTCCGGATACCTGGAACAGGATGCTTGAGATACTTATGTTCTGGGCATCCAAAGGCATTGACGCATTCCGCTGTGATATGGCCGAAATGGTACCCGTGGAGTTCTGGGACTGGGCTGTTTCAAGGGTCAAGAAAAAATACAGAAAGATACAGTTCATAGCCGAGATATACAATCCCGGATCATACTGGGACTACATAAACCGCGGTCACTTTGACTATATCTATGATAAGGTGGGACTGTACGACACCTTGCGTGCCATAACCGAAGGCCGCGAATCGGCCACGGCCATTACCCGCTGCTGGCAGCAGAACGGCTTTAACGGACCGCACATGCTGCACTTCATGGAGAATCATGACGAGCAGCGCATAGCATCCCGATTCTTCGGTGGAACGGCACAAAAGGGACGACCTGCCATGATTGTATCGGCCCTTATGGACACCTGCCCTGTAATGGTTTATTCTGGTCAGGAAGTCGGCGAACCCGGCATGGATCGGGAGGGATTCAGCGGACTTGACGGCCGCACCACCATCTTTGACTATTGGGCACCGGATACCCTTACCCGTCTCTACAACGACGGCCGTTGGGACGATGCCCGCTTAACTCCCGATGAGCGTGAATTAAGAGCCTTCTACTCCACTCTTCTGAACATTTGCAACAATGAACATGCCATTAGTAACGGCAAGTTCTTTGACCTTATGTACGTGAACCCGCTGTCGGAATCATTCAATCCCCACAAGCAGTACGCATTCCTGCGTGCCGACGGCAAGGAGACCATTCTGGTAGTGACCAATTTCAGTGACCAGCCGCTCAACACTACAGTAAACATCCCGCAGCACGCCTTTGACTACATGGAACTCAAGGCTCAGGACGGCGTGAAAGTTAAGGATCTGCTCTCAGGACAGACCTTCACCGCAAACATCCATCCCGACTCCCCCATCCGCATCACAGTTCCCGCCCAATCCGGAATAATCCTCAAGTGGCACAAATAGAAGTCCGAGCAAACAGCCCGGACTTCTTTTTAAACAATTCGGAGTGAAGCGACCAAGCCCCCTCCGGGGGTTTAGGGGTAATAGACAAGGTCCATACCTCAAGAGTTGGGGCAGCTTACTTGAAGCTGTCCCAACTCTTGATTGGTATGTCGTTGATATCGACGGTGCAGAAGGCATTGATGAACGAGCTGGCCAGGCGTGCGTTGGTAATCAGCGGGATGTTCAGGTCAATGGCTGCACGGCGAATCTTGTAACCGTTGGTGAGCTCATGCTGTGTAAGGTCCTTAGGTATGTTCACTACCATATCTATCTCCTTCTTGTGCAGCATGTCAAGAGCCTGCGGCTGCTGCCCCTCCTCGCTGGGCCAGTATACGCGGGTATTCTTTATACCGTTCTCCTCCAGGTACTTTGATGTACCGCCGGTGGCAAACAGGTTGTAACCGTTTGAAACCAGCATCTTGGCTGCATCCAGCATGGCTGCCTTCTGCTTGGCTGTACCGGTTGAGAGCAGTATGTTCTTCTTGGGGATGCGGTAACCTACCGAGAGCATTGACTCCAGGATGGCGTAGCGCTGGTCATCACCTAAACAGCCTACCTCACCGGTCGATGCCATATCAACGCCCAGCACGGGATCGGCCTTCTGCAGACGGTTGAACGAGAACTGTGATGCCTTGATACCAACGTAGTCGATATCGAACAGGCTCTTCTCAGGTGCCTCTACAGGAATTCCAAGCATGATCTTGGTTGCTATCTCGATAAGGTTGATCTTGAGCACCTTGCTTACGAACGGGAATGAACGTGAAGCGCGCAGGTTACACTCAATTACCTTGATGTCGTTCTCACGGGCCAGATACTGGATATTGAACGGTCCGCTTATATGCAGCTCCTTGGCAATCTGACGGCTGATGCGCTTGATTCTCTTTACAGTCTCTACGTACAATTTCTGCGGCGGGAACTGGATGGTAGCGTCACCTGAGTGTACACCGGCAAATTCAATGTGCTCGCTGATGGCGTATGCAATTATCTCACCGTCCTTGGCAACGGCATCCATCTCAACCTCCTTGGCGTTCTCGATAAAGCGGCTTACCACAACCGGATGCTCCTTTGATACCTCGGCGGCCAGCTGCAGGAAACGTTCCAGCTCCTCCTGGTTACTGCAAACATTCATGGCAGCACCCGAGAGCACGTATGAGGGACGTACCAGTACCGGGAATCCCACCTTGTCAATGAACTTGCCAATCTCCTTCATTGAGGTAAGCTCACTCCATTCCGGCTGGTCAACGCCTATACGGTCAAGCATGGCCGAGAATTTCTCGCGGTCTTCGGCGTTATCAATGTCTTTGGCGCTTGTACCTAGGATAGGCACGTTCATGGCGTCAAGCTTCATAGCCAGGTTGTTGGGGATCTGTCCGCCGGTTGATACAATCACACCGTAAGGATTCTCCAGTTCTATGATATCCATAACGCGCTCAAATGTGAGCTCGTCAAAGAACAGACGGTCTGTAACATCGTAGTCGGTACTTACGGTCTCAGGGTTGCAGTTGATAACGATATTGCGGTAACCCTCCTTACGTACGGTATTAAGAGCCTGAACTCCGCACCAGTCAAACTCTACCGAAGAACCGATGCGATATGCACCAGAGCCTATTACGATGATAGACTTCTTGTCATCAAAGAACGGTATATCGTGAGCGCATCCGTTATAAGTCATGTACAGGTAGTTCTCCTTGGCCTGATACTCACCGCCCAGGGTATCTATCTGTTTTACGTAAGGAACAATGCCTAAGCTCTTACGCTTGTTACGTACAGAGAGAAGACCGGCCTGTGTGCCCAGTTTCTTCTCCTCACCTATGGCACGTGCAATCTGGAAATCGCTGAACCCCATCTTCTTGGCCTTGCGCAGCAGGTCTTCGCCCAGAGCCTCTATGCCCTTAACCTTGTGAAGCTGTTTGGACAGGTCAACAATGCCCTTCAGACGGTTCAGGAACCACTTGTCAATCTTGGTAAGTTCATATATGCGGTCAATGCTGTAGCCCTCGCTGAAAGCCTGGCTGATAGCAAACAGACGCTTATCGGTTGGCTCCTTGAGTGCCTTGTCCAGATCGGCAAACTTGATGCTCTTGTTCTCCACGAATCCGTGCATGCCCTGACCGATCATACGGATACCCTTCTGGATAACCTCCTCAAAGCTTCGGCCGATAGACATAACCTCACCTACAGACTTCATTGAAGAACCAATCTCGCGGTCCACGCCGTGGAACTTGGAGAGGTCCCAGCGAGGGATCTTGCAGACAACATAGTCAACAGACGGCTCAAAGAAATCGGTAGTATCCTTGGTAATGGAGTTCTTGAGTTCATAAAGGTTGTAGCCCAGACCCAGCTTGCAGGCCACGAATGCCAGAGGATAACCGGTAGCCTTTGATGCCAGGGCCGATGAGCGGCTCAGACGGGCGTTAACCTCGATAACGCGGTAATCCTCGCTCTGGGGATCGAATGCAAACTGGATGTTGCACTCACCTACTATACCCACATGACGGGCTATACGGATGGTCAGTTCCTCCAGTTTCTGCACCTCGTGATGAGTAAGTGTCTGTGTAGGAGCAACCACGATACTCTCGCCGGTATGTATGCCCAGCGGGTCAAAGTTCTCCATCGAGCAGACTATGATTGAGTTGCCGCTCTTATCGTTCACGCACTCAAACTCTATCTCCTTCCAGCCCTTGAGGCTCTTCTCAACCAGAATCTGCGGTGAGAATGAGAATGACTTCTCGGCCAGCTTGTTGAGTTCCTCCTCATTGTCGCAGAAACCCGAACCCAGACCGCCCAGAGCATATGCCGAGCGGATGATAACCGGATAACCCAGCTCACGTGCAGCTGCGCGTGCATCGTCCATGGTCTCAACAGCATGGCTCTTGATGGTCTGTACGCCTATCTCATCCAGACGTTTGATAAAGAGGTCACGGTCCTCGGTATCCATGATGGCCTTGACCTGGGTACCCAGCACCTTAACCTTATACTTGGCCAGAACACCGCTCTGCTCCAGAGCCACACCGCAGTTAAGTGCGGTCTGACCACCGAACGCCAGCAGGATTGCATCGGGACGTTCCTTGGCAATAACCTTCTCTACAAAGAACGGGGTTACGGGATAGAAATAAACTCTGTCAGCAACACCCTCGCTGGTCTGTACCGTAGCGATGTTAGGGTTGATAAGAATGGTCTCAATGTTCTCCTCCTTAAGAGCCTTGAGAGCCTGTGAGCCTGAGTAATCGAATTCGCCGGCCTCACCTATCTTGAGTGCGCCTGATCCCAGGAGCAGCACTTTTTTGTATTTCTTCAATGCCATAGTAGCGGGGTGTTAGAGTTTTGAAACAAAATCATCGTAAATAAACTTGGCGTCAGTATTGACCTGATCGCTCTCTGAGTGGAACATCACGCCTACCCAGGGCTTGCGTGTGTTGTAGATGCCCTCAACCGAACCGTCGTTCAGGTTCTTAAGATATACCTTCCACTGACCTACTACAGAATCCTCACGTATTGCGTAGTTGTGGTTCTGGGTGGTAATGTAGCAGCGGTCCGTACCCACCAGCTGTACCGGCTGGTTCTGGGTGTGATGACCGAACTTGAGCTTGTATGTATCCATACCGCCGGCAAGACCCAGCAGCAGGCATCCCATACCTATACCCAGTATCGGGGTATCATTCTTAGCCATGAACTTCTGCAGGGCCGATACCACCTCACTGCAGTAACTGGGGTTACCCGGACCGTCCGATATCACCAGACCGTCCATCTTGATCTTTGAGTAGTCATAGTTCCAGGGAACGCGAACCACCTTGAGGTCCTCATTGATGAGGCAGCGTACCACTCCGGCCTTGACACCGCAGTCCACCAGAACCACGGTCTTGGAACCACCCTCGTTATATGTAACAGGTTCCTTGACCGATACCTCCGGGAGCATATTTGTATATGCATACTCCTCAGGTTTCTGCTTACCGTCAAACAGTATCTTGGCGGTCATGCTGCCGTGATTGCGGATATGCTTGGTAAGCTCACGTGTATCAACTCCCTCTATGCCTACCACCTTTTCACGCTTCATCCACTCCTCAAGTGATTCGGCAGCGTTCCAATGGCTGTAAAAATCACTCTTGTCACTTACTATCAGGGCGCGTGCCTGTGCGTGCTCGCTCTCGGCATTGGTAGGAAGCCCGTTCTCATCGGCACTCATGGGCTGGATGCCGTAGTTTCCTATCACCGGATAAGTCATAACAATGAGCTGTCCGCGCGATGCGGGCTCAGTCAGGATCTCAGGATAACCGGCCATTGCGGTATTGAATACAAGCTCGCCGCTAACGGGCTGATTGTATCCGAATGACTCACCCTTGAATGAGGTGCCGTCGGCCAAAACTAGTGATACTGTCATTTTCTGTTATATTGATCAAATTACTTTACTTCTCCATTAAAAAAGAAAAAAGGGAAAATGTCTTAAACAATTCCCCCTTTATGAAATGAAATGACTGAAAACACTATCACCACCCGTGGGTTTATGCTTTGGTGAACAGTCAATATTTCCTCTCTTTCTTAACATGCCGCAAAGGTACTGCTTTTCCCTTAAACGTGCACATCAGAATGAATAAGTTTTCAACAATTGCTCTATTAAATAATGTTATACCGGATAATTATTCAAAATCACAACGGTTTGTAGTCAAAAGATATAAGACTGGCATCGCCGTCCAGGAAATAAGCGGGACGCAGGGCAAAGAAGCCTTTGTAGTAGTTGTGGTGGTAGGTGCCTACTGCAGCCTCACGGTAGTATACCTGCCAGTTCTCGCCGTCGGTGCTCTTCCAGACTGTGGCCTTGTTGCGGTCATTCAATATCCTTACGTAAAGATCCGGGATGCTGTCTACAGCGCCGATATTGGCCTCCTCATTATAGAAGAGGTATAGTCCTGCGCGACCCTCAGCACCAACCTTGAAGTGAGCGGTTATCTCATACTTCTCATCAACGGCTGTTGTGGTCATAAGAGTGCCTCCGTCAAATCCTGGCTCCCACTTGGCCCACATGAGCGGGTTCTCATAGTGACGCAGATAATCGTAGTCCTGCAGACCGCCGTTCTTCCACTTGGCTCCGTTCTTCTGTGCCAGTACAGGCCAACCGTCTTTGGTCCACTTTACGCTCTCTATGATGGTGCTGCGGCCCAGTGTATGGAAACCGTTGCGATATGCGTGGTAAACTATGTACCAGTTGCCCTCGGGATCATCAATAAGTGTTCCGTGACCCTTTGACCACCAGAGTTCATCGGCTGTATATGTGTGTACAAGAGGATTGTAGGGACTGTTCTCCCAGGGACCTGTTACTGACTTGCTGCGGGCCACCACGCACATATGGCTGGTGGGAGGTCCTGCTGTACCACCCTCAGCACTTACCAGATAGTAGTATTCTCCGCGTTTTACAATCTTGGGTGACTCAAGCCACATACCCTCTGTCTCCCACTCCTCAGGATACTGCCAGGGATCATATACCTTCTGGTTGCGGCCTGTTATGCTCAAACCATCGGCAGAAAGCGGAGCCACGTGACCGTCGTTGGTATAGAGGTATCGGTTGCCCTGGTCATCAATGGCATGACCGGGGTCGATGCCGCTCACACGCAGTTTGACTGGCTCGCTCCAGGGGCCTTCCATCTTATCGGCCGTAACAACAAAGTTCTCACCGCTGCTGGTGGGATAATAGATGTAGTATTTGCCGTTTACCTTACACAGGTCCGGAGCATAGATTGAATAGTCATGACCCTGCACCGCACGTGCTATAGGCTCCCAGTGCAGCAGATCGGTTGAATGCCATATGAGCAGACCGGGATAGTACGTAAAGTTGGAATGGGTCATGTAGTAATCATTTCCGTCACGCAGGATGGTGGGATCCGGATAATCACCGGGGAATATGCACACCTTAAGGTTCTTATCCTTACAACCGGCCATAAGCAAAGTAACTGCGGCTACGGCCATAACGACAAAAGATTTAGTCTTCATAAGCAATATCGTTTTCTCAATTCTTTGATTCAATAGGGTTAGCGTATATGCCCAGGAATATATCCTGAAGTGCAGGATCGTCTCTGTATTTGTTCAGTTCTGCCATGTGAGCCACAAACGCATCGTATTCATCCCTGGTGTAACGGTCTGCATATCTGGTGCTTCCGTAACGCAGATCATGGGCAATGAATGAGTTTGGGAACAACTTGTAGTCTGCGCATATACGTTTGTCAATAATCCGGGCAACCTCACGGTGGAACTGGACATTGGGCACGTCACTCAGGGCCTCCAGTTCCTTACGTGTTATCGGGTCGCAGATCTGGAAGTGTACCCTACCCTTGTCCTGCATGATACCGGTAAGGATGCTGTTAAGGTCCTCACCCGGTTTCTTTATGTAGGGCTCACCGTTACGGCTCTCGTAGAGTTCAAGCGCCTTGAGTATATCACATGACTCCCACTCGTAAGAGACCGATACGGGCACGATATTGAGTTCATCAAGTGCATCCACACGGTCCTTGGGACCACTCATTCCGAACATCTTGATCACTCCCTGGTCCGTTCGGTCAATGCCGTCCTTGGTTCGGCCGTTGCGTTGTGCTATCCAGACGGACTGGTGCTTCTCGGTGATTGCGTATCGGATGTATTCCGACAGATGGACCGATGTGCTGTACAGCTCACGCGGGTTGCGGCCACGGTCCACACGGAACATCTTGTTGCTCTTGCCTACATCCACCACCAGCTCACCCTGCATCAGGTTTGAGCCGAATGTAATCTCACCCGTATCATGACCGCCATCCTTGTAAAGAGCATACATCAGAATACAAGAATCCAGAACTATGTCCCTATGGTTACTTACATAAAGGTAACGTTTGGCCGTGTCCAGTTTCTCTATTCCGCCAAGTGAGAATTCCGTAATGGTACCCTCCAGAACCTGCTTGTTCATGGGAATCATGACATCATGCTGGAAATCATAGATAGTCTTGATGTTACGGATCTTATCAGCAGCCTGCTCAACAGTCAGTTCCGGAAATACAAACTTGGCCACCAACGGAAAAGAGTTGTTGGAGGCAATGCGTTGCATCGCAGCCGGAATCTCCTCGTCGCGGTACGGACGTATATCGTCAAATTTGTGGTAGTCTGTCATTTCCTCTGATCTATGAACTTGACCGGCTTGCGGCCTGTAGGCGGATAATTTATCTTTTGGATCTCCTCCACATCACATATCTCAATCTCAGGAGCCACACGTATGCGTGAACGGAAACTGTCCTTGAGTTCCTTTACTACATCGAATCCGGGATCATTCTTGAGTCCCACCTTTACCAGTACATCATCTGTTCCTGCCTTGCTGTTGCGTACAATCACAACATAGTTTTCAACGTAATCAGTATTGTCCAAAACGTCGTTGATTGCAGGCGGATAGAGTGTGGTACCCTTAAGTTTGATCATATTGTTCTTGCGGCCCAGCAGCGGTGACAGACGGTATGACCATCGGCCGCAGCGGCACTGCTCCACATGCTTGCAGGCTATATCACCGGTACGGAAACGCAGCAGAGGCATTCCCTCTACTCCCAACGTGGTAACCACCACCTCACCGGGCTGGCCGTCGGCCACCGGCATTCCGTCATCGCCAATAATCTCTACAATGATAAGTTCCGGATGAACATGACCGCCCATGCCGTACTCGCACTCACTGAATGTGGCACCCATCTCGGTCGATGAGTATGTGGCAAAGAGCTGAACCTGAGGCCATTTCTCATGAATCTGACGTCCCAGCAGGTTAAGCTCGAAGTTCTGGTCACGCAGTCCCTCGCCTATGCCGATGATGCGGCGTATGCTGCTGGAGCGGTAGTCTATATCGTGAGCCTCGGCGTATTCTATCAGTTTGAGTATGAATGACGGTACGCACATTATGGCATCGGGATGGAAACGACGTATGGTATCCCACTGGAGTTCGGGAATACCGTTACCTACGCGGATAACGCCCGCTCCCATCTCACGGAGTCCCAGGAAATATGCCATACCTGCCATGAAACGCTTGTCAAGGGTGGTCATCAGTTGTACTACGCTGTCGGCGGTAAGCCCTGCGCATGTAAATGACTTCTTCTCATTGTAAGCCAGGCGCTGCAGGTCCTTCTCTGTACAGCCAAACAGTACCGGATCACCCAGTGTGCCCGATGTGGTTATGTAGTCAATTATCTTTGTCTTGGGAACGCAGCAGAAATCATCGTTGTACAGCTGCAGGTCCTTCTTCTCGGTAAAAGGAATGCGGGTAAGGTCCTCCAGATGAACAATCTTGCTGATGTTTATGCCATAACTGTCAAACAGTCTCCTGTAGTAGGGAGAGTTCTTCTTGAGATAAACCAGATGCTTGTGCAGCAGATCCTCCTGAAACGCCTTTATTTCTGCAGCTGATGAAAACTCTATATCATTCATATAATCCTCTAAGCCAAATTAAAAACTCATCTCTCCATTTACGGCTCTCGGGAGAGCCATATATATCACTCACTCCGAACCCATGCTTACCTGTCTCATACAGGATATACTTGTGACTGACACCCGCATCGGTCAGAGCTTTGTCCAAAATTACTGAATTATGCCAATCTACAACAGGATCGTCCTTACAATTTATCATAAACACAGGCGGACAGTTCTCTGGGATGTGTTCCTCGATGGACATCATATCCCTTTTCTTGCTGCTGTAAACGCCCCACTCGCCCAATAGTCCGCGGCGGGAACGCCTGTGTGCATACTCTCCGTTCATGGTGACCACAGGGTAAATGGCACCCACAAAATCGGGTCTTAGAGATACCGTTGAGGGACCTTGGGGAAGGTTTGTGTAATCAGTATTACTGAAACAGGCCGATGACATGGCCAGATGACCTCCGGCCGAAAAGCCCATCACGCCCACACGCTCAGGGTCGATGCCCAGACTGTCGGCATTCTCACGCACATAACGGATTGTCCTCTGGACATCACATATCATATCGGGGTGACGGCGACCACGGAAAAGGAAACGGTAATGCCAGATGCATGAGCCCAGTCCTGCGGTACGGTACTGAAGCAACACGGCGTTTATGCCGTTGTCACGAAGCCATTCGGCCACCTCAATACCCTCGCCCTTTACATCCAGCCAGTGGTAACTGCCACCGGGACAGACAATTACTGTCGGAGCGTTACGGCTGTCATCCGCCATATAAGGTGTAACCATCACCTCATCGGCATGCTTTTCCAGGTCAGCCCAAGGAGTAATTGTCTTGCTGCTCGGGATAATGACTGCCAGGAAACTGAACAGCAGGCTTGCAAACATCACTTACCCAGCAGTTTGAGCAACTCTTCCCTTGTCAACTGACGGTATTTGTGCTGAGGATCGGCATCAAAGTCCACCTCAAAATACTCCTCGTCGTAGAATGAGAGTTTGGAGTTGGTGTTGGGATTGCACTCTACATATACCATATCGGCCGGGTTGATACCTTTGGC
>JAEEGG010015910.1_pt1 | contig 15712 bp, 15 predicted proteins | sample 9134161 | NCBI WGS metagenome assembly JAEEGG01 (sample SAMN16246543, study PRJNA631951) | gut metagenome | biome: gut microbiome; feature: rumen; material: CR-attached | host: Bos | place: Iran: Karaj | collected 2018-10
CTTCATCCTCAGAAAAAGCTGCAGAATCGTCTGCCGTAAAGCTCCGGTTATTATCCCGATAATTACTTTCAGGATCCTGTGTTCCTACTTTTCTACGGGGACGCTTATGTTTAGGTGCATCCCTTGCATTGTCGGAACTTTCACCGAAATATCCTTCTGTTACTTCTCCAGATGATTCAGTGTTATCCGTATCATTCCAAATGCTCATCATTGCCTCCTAATAAAGGTGTTTCTGCCTTATCGCTCGTCTCCAAGCGGGTGTTCATTATCTCGTATGATTTTGTATCTTTCGGATAATCATCCTCGAATACCAGTTTCTTTTCGTTATCACCGAAACGGATGATACCGCAGCCCTTTCCGGCATTCAGTACATACTCCATCTCGGTTGCCGATAGCTTCAGTTTTTCCATTAACAGGTCCCTGTCGCTCGGGCTCTGCTTCAGGATATACAGGAACTCACTTGTGCTTAAGATATTTTCAACCTCTCCAGATAGCAGGAAATCCCTCACATTCTGTGTGATACCGGTCGGGATCCCGCCCCATTTTCTGAAACGCTTCCATATCTCGGCACTGTACTTTGCTGTCTGGCTTTCTCTTAGGAGAAGGTGGAATTCATCCACAAAATATCTTGTTGCTACCTTCTGTTCCCTGTTCCGCGATACCCTGTTCCATACAGCATCCTGGACTATGAGCATTCCTAGCTCTTTAAGCTGTCTACCCAGATCCCTTATATCAAAGCAGATGATCCGGTTGTTGCTGTCTATATTTGTCCTGTGGTTGAAGTAATTCTGTGAACCGTGAACATAGAGAACAAGGCTGTTTGCGATGTGCAATGCCTTTTTCCTTGCCGCAACTGTAAGTTCCTCCGCTACGGTATAATTAGGGGTATAGTCAACCAATGCATTATACAGGTCTTCAAGTATTGGCATATTTTCAGGCTTCGGATCATTAAAGAACTTTTCATAAACAACATTAAGGCAGCTGTCTATGATACCTCTCTCATCACTTTCCAGACCTAAGTTACCTCCGGCGATACAGTCACATAACGTCAGGATAAAATCTGATTTTGTCTTCAGCTCCTCCCTGTCGAACTTATGGCTGTAATTGATATCCATCGGGTTCAGATAATCATTCGATGTAGTCGAAAGCCTGACCACAGAACCTCCAAGTGCTGTAACGAGTGGATAATACTCACCCTCTGGGTCACATATGATGATGTCATCCTTTGTACATGTGTATGTTCCAAGGATCTCCCTTTTTGCCGAGAATGATTTTCCGGATCCCGGTATACCGATTATCAGACCATTAGGGTTCTGCAGCTGTTTTCTGTCTCCAAGTATCAGGTTCCTTGAAAGGTTGTTCACCCCGTAATAAAGGAAATCCCCGCCCTGCTGTAATTCCCATGTGCGGAACGGGATGAAGATCGCCACATCCTTTGTGAGCATGATCCTTTTCTGGTCCAGGGTACAGACACCGATTGGAGCTGCCGAATTAAGTGCCTGCTCCTGTGTATGCTTAAGATCAAATGACCTGCAGCCTATAGCCTTGAACTTTGAAAACACTCTTTCATGGATCGCCTCCATTTCTCTTTTTGTTTTACCGAATGCAGTGATCAGGAAAGTTGTGCGGATAAGCTTCTGATTACTTTCATTGAGGTTTCTCAGGATCTCATTCGCATTGTTTTCCATCTGGACTATGCTGTTGGATATCACATCATTGTCATATCCCCCGTCGAATGCCTTCTTCTGCTGGTTTATCTTTGAGGACTGGATATCCGTAAGTGACCTTCTTGTGATCTTCATTGCTTTTTCCGGCTCTATGGTCTGCATATGGATCGATACCGAGAAACATTCATCTATCTCCGATAATGACTCCATCAGCGTTTCATTGAGTTTTGCACAGTCAAGGTCAACATATCTGGTACTCACGAATTCCTTATCAGTTTTAAGCATCCCCGGCTTTGAGAAATCCATCTTCCCGGGAGCTATATAGTCCTTTATACTGTCTCCGGATCTCCTCATGGCTTCATATGAAAAATCAAAGCCTTCGGGCTTATCCTGGTTATAGAACTCGTATAGGAGTTTCAGTCTTTCCGTCCCATCGAGTATCCTTGCCTTACTTCCCATCTCCTCGAAATCACCCATTACTTCCTTAGCCCTTTCTTCAAGGCGGAAGCGTGCCTGTTTAAGATTTTCAGCCTCTATGCCTATGATCAGATATATCCCTTTCGTTATCCCGGAAGTTGATTTTTCACAAAGGCTTTTCAGTAATCCTGTATATTCCTTCCTTAGAAAATCATGACCGTCACCCCGGAGCGGAACATTGAACTTATCAGCCAGTTCCCTGCTGTCGGAATGCCTGCTGAAAAGGAATATCTGGAAATAGATGGATGGATCGAAGGAATTGAGTATCTGTGCATACTGGTCAAGCATGGCAAGACGCTCGTTCCTGTCACGAATCTTGTAGTTCGCATCCGCAAGCTCGATCATCAGGGTGTAGTAGCCATCCTTAACCATGCATATCCCGTCCGGGGACATCTGATTGAAAAGTATGGTCTGCTCTGTGGATATACCCTTTTCTTTCTCTTTTTCCCTGCCGGAAAGGATCCTTTCGAGCTTTCGCTTATGAAGATGTTCCTTTAGAGACAATCCTGTAAATTTCCTGCAAACAGAAAAGGATTCCTTATCGGGATCCCTTGACTTTTTTCTGCTCTTTACCTGCCTGTGGTTTCTTTCCTTCCCTTGCTTTTCTGCACTGTTTCTGCTTCGCTTCAAGGGTTCTCACCTCCATTTCCATCTCTTCCCTGTGTTTCTTTAATTCAAATCTGTTTTCTTTTTTATATGTGCGTTTCACTGGGCGGATGAACTTCCATAGAAAGAACCTGTAGAAGTACTTTTCCGCCGGGAGCCCGTCCTTTTCATACATTGAGGCAATAATAAAAGGAAACATGAGCGCTACCATGAACAGTGCTGCTGTTTCCTTTCCTATCGCATCCTTTGTAGCCAGGTAGAACGGTATGCCGATAGCGGCTGCCAGACCGTAGCATACTACCTGTCTCTTCGTGAAGCTCCCTATAAATTTGCTCTTTACCTTTGTCGGATCCTTTACCATATCAACGGATATAGTGTTCTGTTTCATTATGCCTCCTTTACCTCGCCGCCATTATTGCTTTGGCTAATGAGCCCGTCTTAAACAACGAGAAGCACAGGACCACTGTATGTGCCATAAGCTGCCATACTGCATCCTTAAGATCATCTGCCACTACCAGACCCGATACGAGTGCAGCATATATGCCTACGCATACCATGATGAAGAATCCCTGGAGTGCAAGTGCAAATATGCTCTTTATGTAATTCGTACCTATGCCGCCCCATTCCTTGTTTCCAAGTGTTGCAAACGGTATGGGAGCACATGAAACATACAGATATATCTCGATCATACGGCCATACATGATAACTGTTATGAGCACGCTCATTATGTTAATCAGCAGTTTCGCAAACATCGTTTCAAAAACAAAGCTCCAAAGTTCACCGGTAGTCATGGTATCAAGCCTTGCATGGATCGCCAATACATCATTCCACACATCCGGTATGCCGGTCTCACCGTATATCGTCCCACCGGCTACCATTGTCATCTGGCTCCCAAGATCGAACATAGCCATTACGATATCCGAAGTCTTGCTGAGCAGAAATACCGCTATGCCTGCCTTGAAGATATATTTCAGGAACAGAGCCGTGTCGAAATCATGCATGTTGTTGCGGTCTATAAGCATTGATATCAGCTCATAACAGAGAACATATGTGATTATCACTGCCGCGACCGGCACTATAACCGTTTCTGACAGTGACTGCACTATACTGAATATGCTTCCGTTCCATGTACTCGGAGTCTGGCTGACCTCTACTGATACGCCCGCTACGTTGTTGTTAAGCTGGACAAAGAGACCGCTCAGGTTATCTTCTATCCATCCTTTCAGCATGTCCCTTATGAATTCGTTGATAGGATCCAGTATAAAATCTAACATAGGCGTTCACCTTTTCCTTTAACTGATCATTATTCTCCGCCGCCTTCTCCACCGCCGCCGAATAGGCTGCTGAGCAACGGGATCACTGTCTGGGCAAGGATTATGATACCTCCTCCGGCCATAAGCTGCTTGATTCCTTGAGACTTGGAACCTGCATTATCATTGCCATAGCCTTCAAGCAGGTTTATGACTCCCCAGACACCTATACCGGCACCGATTGCTGTGATAACTGTCTTTAATCCGTCAATAGCTGATGAGAAGAATCCCATCAGGAATACTCCGCCATTTCCACCGACATTTGCAAATCCAAACAGACGGAATACTGTCATTGTAATGACTGCTGTTAAGGGCACAAAATGTGACGCCCTTGCATTATAAAGATTAAACATTTTTCTAATTCTCCTTGTTTTTTTGATATTTTTGTTGTTAACTACGAGTTACATTCGTTTTCCGAACATCCAATGCTGTAGGATCTCGGGCATGAATTACCATGCGGAAGTACTTTGTGATATACATTTTCCTTTTCCTCCAAAATGAAAACATAGAAGGGTTTTCCTTTCTCAAAAAGCAAAAAGACGCAGGGATAAGATTTTCTCTTAAACTTGCGCCTATCACTGATTTTTTATTCTATTGTTTCTCATGATAACCTTTGCTATGTCCCTAAGCTCTTTACATCCTGTATCATCCATACGATGCATACATTGGATTATATCTCCAAGGCAAAACATCTGTATCTTGTTCATTTGTTTTAGTTTACCTACCGTAATTCCATTAAATAGGAACTTTCCGGCATCGGTTTTTCTCACCTTTTGGATAAAGTCACTCTCAATATCTTCAAGCTTTATAGGCAGTACCCGTGCAACCTTTATCAATATTTCAAAGCTTAGCCTCTTGTCTGATTTCACAGCGGCATACAATGTCGATGGCTTAATTCCTGCCTGCTTGGCTATGGTATAGATTGACTCGCCTTGCGCTCTGATCACTTCTCTAAGTTCCGTACCGGTCCGTACTACAATTTCTTTCATTGTTCCCTCCTTTTTCAAAAAAATAAGCCCGGGAATAAGATTTCTTAATCCCGGGCGCTAACGCTGTAATGTTATTCAGTTTTATGTGCTTCCAAATGGTATTTTTATGGTACCTGGCATCCATTACTCAACAGGAAAGCAAGCCTCCGTTACATATTCCTCGGGATTCTGCGTCTGTGCAGGGCTCACATGATATATATTGAACATTGGTCCGTTCATCTTATATCCGTTTTCCTTAATCCATGAAGCCACCGTTGCATAAGTCTCTCCCATCTGATCATAGCTGCCTTTGATAATGCAGCTCGCTACTTTAACTGCCGGAAGTGTTTTAAACTTCACATGCTCGGTATCCTGATACTTACCCTTGACTGCCATGGATACAACAATTTCAACGTTTTCTTCCTTGAATTCATCGTCAAGGAACTCTGCAATAGCATAACAGGGATCGGCAGGAATGAGAGGCTCTTTGCATTCTCTCATCATGCTCCATGCCATCCCCTCATCCTCATAGTGCGGGACCTCCATATGTACAGTAGCTGCATATCTCTCAGGTATTGTCTTTACGGTTACATCAAAACTCATTTTTTGCTCCTTTCTCAGCCTCTTTCGGGCTGTAACCAGAAGCATCAGCTTATACTCCATTTCCTTGGCTTCTTCAGCCAGTTTCTTTTGTCTGGCCACTAAAAAGCCATCAAGTTTTTCTTTATCGTCATAGACTTCAAGGATACGAACAATATCAGCCAGGGCAAAGCCCATGTCTTTTAGAGCTGTGATCCTTGCAACGATAAACAACTGATCCTCACGATAATAACGGTATCCCGTGAAATCATCAATCTGTGCCGGTTTCAGCAAACCTATATCATCGTAGTGGCGGAGCATCCTGATGCTTACTCTGGATAATTTTGAAAAATCTCCTATTTTCAGCATAATTTCTACCTCCATGGATGTTTGTTTTTTGAGCTCAGCACTACTTTAATCCCTACCATAATGTGAGAGTCAATAGCCTTTTTTAATTTAAAGATAAAATTTGTTCTTCTGCGAGATAATCTACCAAGCATCGCAGAATCGGAATATCACTGTATGTATTTCATTTTATTTTATATATCATGATTTCAATAACGAATCCCGTCTAATAGCCTCGTCTATTTCCTGTTTTATCATTATTACGCTATCAAAATCTACAATTTCTGTCATTCCCGGGTTATTCTGGCGTATCGTCCTAAATTCTTGTAAGGACATTCCATATGCAGAATCCAGGTACTTTTTCAAATTTCTTGCCTTCACATATACCGGATTATCATCCCTAAGAATATTTTTTGTATCCACTCCATATTTTATGCAGAAGTAAATTCTTATAGCCTCTGCCAAATAGCCCGGTACTATGCGATAGCTTACTGTAAAATCCGGATTTTCTTTCATTTTTGAAAAATGGACATTAACATTAGCTACAATATTTTCACTCACCGAAAAATCTATTACTGTATCTTTTTCATACCAAAATACCAAAAACAAATCCTCCGGATCACGATATGGTATTATAACAAAGTCCTTGTTATAAGCCTGCCTGTTCTGATACATGAATGTTTCTAGATCCTTGCAAAAAGAAAAGAACTCTTCTAATTCAATTTTCCTTGCAACCTCCAATGATGCACTCCGTCTCCAATCAGCTTTCATGAGATCCATTTTTCGCTGCAAACGACAATTAAACTCATCGACGATACGTTTTTTTTCTACATCACAATGATATTCACATCCATATAGTATTTCAGACTTATCAGCTTCAATCTTGCTACAATCGAGATTATAACATGAAAAGTCATCGGTAGCCAGACCAGTTATGGGACAGATTTTATATCGCTGCTCTATAAAATCAACATCATATGCATTACCTTTCTCATCATATTCTATGCCCATGAAAAACTCCTCTCCTTATATTTCCAACTAACATCTTATTGTCTATCGAGTATAGCAATCATTGCCGGCATCATATATAAAACCAAGATCAACACATCTTTTAATAAGTAATATACCTATTTTTTTATCATATCCTAAATTATCTCGTAATTTATTAAGAAGTTCTTCATTAGTAAATGTTTCTCCCCCATTAGGAAAACAATCTCCAACAATCTCATAATCTTTGTCCTCAAAGATAAAGCAAGTTCCAGTAAGAATACCATGGTCGGGATATCTATCAGGAATAATAATCTCTCTTTTATTATATTTATCAACCTTTTGTGAGCATTGGTACCGATCCATAAAGCTTAAATCATATTCTTCAACACAAGCTATAATATCCTTTGAACAAATCAGATGATCGTTTTTTATATATCCGTCAATATTATTCTCATCCTTTTTAGCTCCCCATGAATGATTCGAAGGTGTTTTTCGATAAAATCGTTCTTTTATAACACTGTCTAAAACATTTAAATTCCATTCTTTTTCAAGTGTATTATCTCTTAGATTATTATAATCTCCAATTAAAACTATATTCTCTGATACTTCTTTTGTCCATTTCATTAATGTTTCCATTTCCGTTTTTCTTTGTTTATAACATCCATGTAAATCTTTAATTCTAATTCCCCATAAATGTACCTCAACATTTCGGATAATTAAATCAATTCGTAAATTTTCCGGAATACTATCCCAGCTAATATCTATAGTAGTATCAGGTGTATCTGGGTATGCGTTAAAATACGAAATGGACTGAACGTTAATATTCTTGCTCCTTACGGCTATTAGGATATCATTTGCCCAAGCGCATGAATAATTTGTAGAAGTATGTCTAAATCCTTTTAATGTTAACCCTTGATAAAAATCCAAAATGTTTTTTGCATGCACATTAAATTCAGTAAAAACAACTATATCTATATCATCCGTGATATATTCAAGTATCCATAATGGTATAGCTCCATCAATACTTCTGTCAGCATTATATTGTCTACCTTTTTGATGTATGTTCCATTCCATTATTTTTAAGCTTATCATATTTTTTACCACCTAACATGTTCAAAATTTATAAGAGTATATCAAAATTATACTATCAAGTCAAACTATTTCAAGCTTTTAAAATTAGCCAGAACATTAGGAAATGCAAGGGGTAAAATAAGTAAAAGGTCCATTTGTTTATGATATTTTTCTTACCTGATCCTCCGTTATAGATGTATATCAGAATTGCAGGTAGTGCCATACCTATCTGCCAGATTGATTCATACCAGGCTATAGCACCCGACATGATGATAAGAACCGACATCACTATCTCTGCAAGACACAGACTGATGTAAGATATCAGCTGCTTTTTTCGGTCTTCCCGATATATGTAGAATAACCAGACCATGAATGGTCCGAGTACGCCCCAGTCTGAAAACGATGTGAGGATCATGAATGTAACTACTATTATCCCCTTCATGACTTTATCTTTCATCTTCTCAACAGTTGCCAGCATCAGAAATGACATGAACAATGTTATCATCACATTAAGGTTTGTTCCTGAGATAGTTCCATATCTGGCTAAGGAATACGGTATCTGCGACAGAATCCCGAAACATAGAAGCCGAATACCATATTTAATCTTTGATGATGTGTATCTGTAACCTTCTGCTATGAAATAAAACATCACCGGTCCGGCCATCCTGCCTACAATTCTCATTATAACATAGAGAAACACCAAGTTTGGATACTTGTCTGGCGTAAGGAAGAAAACTGCCACATGATCCAAAAGCATCGCTGCTATGGCTATGTACTTTATCTGTGTCCTGTTTAAGCTGTGTTTTGCGTTCATTCTTCTATCTCCCCTGCATCGAAAATTTCCATCTCCTGATCAGGCTTTATCTCAAGCCTTTTGGCGGCATACTTTTTTATATTGAAAGTGTTCTTTTCATCATAATCCGACAGCAGCCGGTACCGTTTATGTTTTGTTATATCGTACTTATCAGACAGGAAAGGACGCACTCCCCTTAACTGGAAGATGCATTTCTTTCCACTCATAACCGCTATCTCATCAGGTGTCATGAGCTCTTTACCAAGCTTCTGATTATTTGTTCCTGTTGAAGGCGACTGACCTCTGGTATCCGATGTTGTCTGGATGTCGATTGTCTCTTTTCCTAAAAGCCCTGACAATTCCTTTATTGTTTCTTCACCACGACCGCCCAGAAACAGCTGAGAATCACAATTATCACATATGGTTCCGGCATGATCCTTGTAGAGAGCCTTCAACTGCGCTTTTGACTGTAAGATGATACATGCTGATATCTCACGGCTCCGGATGACCGAAATGGTCTTCTCAAAGTCCGGGATCTTGCCAATGTTGGCAAACTCGTCCAATATAAAACGTACATGGATCGGGAGTCTACCGCCGTGTTTCTGACCTGCTATATCACAAAGGATATTAAACAGCTGAGCTTCAAGCATAGCCATAAGAAAGTTGAATGTACTGTCCGTATCCGACATGATCATGAACAATGCCGTCTTTGTCTCCCCTATTTCCTCTATATCCATTTCATCATATTCTGTAAGCTCCCGAAGCTCCTTTATATCAAAGGGAGCAAGCCTTGTAGCACATGAAATAAGTATAGATTTCATCGTCTTGCCAGCTGAAAGTTTTAGCTTTTTATATTGAAGTACCGCGAAGTGATCCGGCTCGGCTGCTTCAAGGTCCTCAAATATAAGATCTATGGCATTCTTGAAGTCTTCGTCATCCTCCCTGGTCTCCGAGGCATTGATCATGTCTACCAGTGTCCCGAAGTTCTGTTCTTCCTCTATGCATTCATAATAGATGTATCCGATATAAGCCATATACAGGAGCCTTTCCGCGTTGTCCCAGAACTGGTCTCCGCTGCCCTGGTTCTCACCCTTTGTGTTAGCCATAAAGATCGTTACGAGTTTCATAATGTCTTTCTCGCTCCGAATATATGCAAACGGGTTATAATGCATCGAGGATGAAAAGTCTATCGTGTTGATCGTAACTATCCTGTATCCTGCCCGTGCAAGCATCCTGCCCGTCTCGGAAAGGACTGTACCTTTCGGATCCGAAACAACATATGAACATTGCAGCTGCATCAGCTGCGGCTTAACAAAAAACCGTGTTTTTCCGGATCCGGATCCGCCTATCACAAGAACATTTTTATTTACTGCATACTCCGGACTCTTGGGTCTTCCGTTAAGCCGGAGGAACTCTGTCTGGGTGAGGATAATATTGTTATCAAAGTTCTCCGTATCCATAAAGGGTTCTATATCCTTTTCAGTCCCCCATCTGGCGGACCCGTATTCATAACCACGCCGGTATTTCTTGGCATTTTTCTTTTTGATGCAGACAATGAGCCAGATACCTGCTCCTGTTATTATGCCGCCTAAAAGATCATATCCGTTGAAGCTTGGGAAGATGTTTTCAAAGGCTTTACCCAGGTTCCCCAGACTCTTTACCAGACGCATAAAGAAGTTCTTGTCTGTGGTCATCCTGAAGGCATATGTCATCTTGTTACCAAAATATCCGAAGATGATATAAGGCAGGGCTTTCTTTATAAGCTTGGAAAAGTTAAGCTTCTTTAGCTTCTTTGAGATGCTGTACATCAGCCTGCTTTCATATTTTCCTGCTTTATGTCTTACAGGCTTTTTTTTCTTTTTTGCCATTACTTTGCTCATAAAGAACGCTCCTGGTGCCTGTGTTTTTCTTTGGACCGCTGCTTATTAAGCTTCTTTCGCATCTCTTCATATTCTCTTAGTTTCTGCTTCATAGGTTTCTTCAGCCGTTCCTCGTCATTCTTTTTTATAAACTCCTTAAATGCAAGTGTCATCGAAGCCCTGTCCCTTGATTTGAAAAATATGAAATACTTCGGGATATCCTCGGATGAATCCTTTTTTATGGCATAGTCGATATTATATTTTTTTGCGACCTTATCAAATGTACGTATGTTATACTCCTTTATCGGGAGATCCTCTGTACCGACATTCTGTGCCATAAGGTCTTTGAACTTCATCTTACCGTGTTCCTGGGCTTTTGCTACCTGCTTTTCCATCGCATGGCGGTTAATCGTCTGGTGTTCATTCGCCAGGAACCGCTGCATCGCTCTTGCCAGGACTCCGGCACTCATCTTACTCGTGCTCACTATCATCGTGGCTACACGCTGGTTGACTTCTTCTTCCATGTCTTCCTCCTTCCAGACATAAAAAAAAGGGCAGGGATAAGATTTTCTCCTATTCCTGCCCTGTCGTTGTTATGATATTCTATTGTTATTCCAATTTCCCTGTGATCATTTTTATTATATTTACAAATATCCTGACTATAGAGGTCATAAGCATCGTTCCGCCTATCAGACCGCCGATAACTACATTTAGTGCAAATACTCCGATTGCTCCAGTAAGGCCATAACTCTTGGGTACAAGCTTCAGGCACATGAATTTTACCCCAAACGGGAATCCGACCATGACCCAGAATAGAAAATAGTTGAAGCCTTCAGGCCTGTTACAGACCGGGTAGCATATTGTGAGCCATAGTAGTATTCCAAGTGCCGGTAGTATAATCTTTGTCATCAGGTTCTTCATTGTCGGTCCCTCCCATTAGTTCTGTGTCATTTATCGCTGATATGTCTCTTTCGATGTCTATGTCCGCCCTTATATTTGAGATTTTGAATATCGATCTCAAGGCAGTCTTGAAATTCATTATGTTGTCCTGTGGAAGTTTTATGCATACACAGTTATCAAAACCATTCTCTCCCGGAGGTATTACACGGAAGAGCTTTATCCTGTTTTTTAGGCAGAGCCAGTTCTTAGCACTTTCCTTCATCCATATCGGACCGCTACTCAACCTGCTCCCGCAGAATTCTATTGCTACCTTTTTCTCAGGGATATACACCTCTAAGGGTATCCCTATGATCCTGTCATCAAGGAACCTGGCGCTCAGTCCCGAAAGTCTCGCATAATAGGTTATGATCTTCAGCTTTAAGATGTAATTCCGGTTTGCGGTACAGTACGGGCAGCCTGCTCCTTTTACCCTGTCAGATATCTTTGCCCTCCATACATGCCCGTAAAAGTCCTTCCAGAATACCAGTCTCATGGATGATGCAAGTATCCTGTCCGGTGTAAGGCCCTTATTATGCTCATAATCCCACTCTGATACAAGGTCAGGGAAGATTGTCCCCAGATCATTGTAACCTGGGTAAATTGCCCTGTCTGAGCATGCAGGACAGCTCTGTCCTTTTACACGGCTGTTTATGACTGCCTGCCACTCATGACCGCATACCCTGCATTTCCACCAGACCTTCTTTCTTGACTTGGGACTGACTGTCGTTATGGATAACGGTCTGTTTTTATCTGACCATTCAAAGACCAGATCAGGACATATCGTTGCAAGATCATTTATCCCTTCTGCGATTATCTCTCCCGAACATACAGGACAGCCGTGGCCTTCGGTCCTGGCTTCTATCCTTGCTTTCCATTCATATCCACAGGTCCTGCACTTCCACCAGACCTCTCTGTTGGCTTTCACTGTTACCTGTTCTGGCTGTAACGGAAGATTCTTCTTTGACCACTCGGCTTTTAAGCCCGGGTATGCAGTGGCAAGGTCATTGATCCCTTCGGCAACCTTATTGCCGGAACATATCGGGCAGCCATGTCCGTTGCCCCTGTTCTTTACAACCGCTTCCCATACATGACCGCATTTTCCTTTCCAGAAAACCTTTTTATGTGATCCGTATGATACATCCCATGGTGTTAGCCTGCCGTTTGATTCATCCCATTCAGATATCAGTTCGGGATGTTTTTCCGCTAAGCTTATCATATGGATCCTCCATGTCTTTCCGCATCTGTTTTAGATACTCGGTATCGGATAAAGTCTTCCTGGTACCGTACTCGTTATGCTGCATCTCCTGCTGGTAATAGTGCTCCATGGTATCCGGGGCGTTATACAGTGCTGTCAGCATATATGCCCTGATGTTCGTGATCTTTGTTGTTGTTTTCCTCATGCAGTCCATGACATACTCAAGATGGTCTGAGTTCAGCTTAAGGAACCGTGACTTAACAACCTCATACGGATAAGCGGTTCCGTTTATGTTTACACTGTCTCTTTTGATACATACGATCTGAGCGATGACCTTAAAAAGCTCTGCATACATTTCCTTGTCACCGGAACTGTCGTATTTCATATGACTCTCGTACTCAAGGTTTCTTTCAAGTATCCTCAGATACTGGGGATCATAAGTGCTGTTTCCATCAATCAATCCATCCTGTTTCTTAAGGTCGTCATAATCCCGGAGTTTCTGTTTGACCCTTGTCCGGCTCCCGTAGGATAGATTGATAGAATTATTTATATCTTTGTTTGTGATCTCTGTAGTATTCTCTGTATTTGTCCCACAAAACGTTGTAGGGGGTATTACAGAATTCTGCAGGGGGGTGGTACATTTTGTTGTAGGACCCCCCACATTAATTTGCAGGGGGTGGTACATTTCATTGTAGGGGGTGGTACAAAATTTTGTAGGACCCCTCTTTCCAAAACTCAGCTCAATGAAATCTGAATCTTTGTCATCGTCTTCCTCAATATACTCTTCCTGAGTATCATTTTCGGTCTCACGATTTTTAGGATCCCTTTCCTCTTTTTTTCTGACTTCATCATCAGACTCTTCATCAAAAGTGAGGGCTTCCAGCTTCTGAGGATCCAGATCTATATACATTACATTCGGTATCTTTGTATTTGCCTCGGTGACATAATCCATAAATACTTTTTTTATGACTCCAATTTCCTCGAGATAATCAAGTGCTGCTTTTATGCTCCGCTTTGACTCTCCAAAGAAGTCTGCATAATCCTGATATGATTTCTGGAGCATCTGTCCCCTGAATTTTTTCTTCCATCCGATTGTATTGCCGCTGGCCTCATCCCTGACTTCTACCGGGCGATACCAGAATAATATGTCTGAAAGGAGTGCTATGGCGAGAAGATTAGGTTTCCCGTTCTCGCGTACAATCCTTTTATACCAATTGTTCGGTGTAATATTTCCGGTTATGTTTATTGTACCTACCATGTCCACCGCGGTATTCCCGCTGCTGAAACACTTCATTATCATCTTCTCTGCCCTCCTCTCTGCTTCCAATCATCAAGTAACCCACATATGATTTCTTCTATGTCTTCTTCACTTGTATCCGGATCAAAGTATTTTGATATGATATCCGGTTTAATTGTTACCTTTCTTTCCTTTACAGGTGCCACTACCATAATGTCATGCACCGATTCTTTGGTATATTTCTTATCCTGACTGAGCTTTTTAAGCTGCTGTGCCTGGGATAGTGACGGAACTACTGATTCTTCGGTCATAACTGACAGAAGGATTTCCTGCTGTTTTACTGTAAGATAAGACAATTCAACGGCCGGGATAAACTTTATCTTTTTCTCATCTGCCAGATCCAGTAAAGGTTTTATCAGCCTTGTGAGCCTTATATACCGCCTTACTTGATTTTTACTGTCACCACCGGATTCGCCAACAATATCTGCCGTTTCCAACTTCCGACCAACTTGGTCGGAAGTTCCTCCCTCATCTCTTTTTCCCTGGTGGGATAAAGCTTCAAGCTTCATCTTATAGGCAAATGCTTTCTCACTTGGAAACAGCTCTTCACGCTGATCCAGATTGGTCTTTACCATCTCCAGGACCGCTTCATCATCGTTCATGTTCCTGATAATGACAGGCATAGTATCAAGTCCTGCAAGCTCACATGCCCTCTTCCTTCTATGACCTGATATGATTTCATATCCTCCGTCAAGCAGAGGTCTTACGATACCCGGTATAATGATCTTGCCGCCATTCTTTAGCCCTTCCGCCATTTCCATCATTTTGTCATCGTCAATGACCTTAAACGGGTGATCCTTAAAAGGATGAAGCTCTGACAGTTCTATCTGGCTAATCTCCTCATTATCTCCTGCACCTAAAAAAGCCGCAAAAGCATTTACACTTACTTTTTCCTCATTATTACTGCCCATTATGCCTCACCCCCGATTCTGTTTTTCACCATAATCTCCTGAACAAGGGATTCATAAGCCTTGGAAGCTTTCCCTTTCGGATCCCGTCTGTAAACGCTCATCCCAAGTTTGGAGGCCTCGGCAACTTTTACAGACATTGGTATAGAACTATTGAATATCGGAGCCTGATCCCCGTATTCTTCGTTTATCTTCCGGATTATCTCTTTGCAGTAATTAGTCCTGCTGTCAACCATGGTGAGAAGTATCCCTTCTACCTTAAGCCTGAAATTGACCCTGCATCTGATTATAGCCTTGATGGTGTCAATTATCTGCCCAAGTCCCTTTGTAGAAAGGTATCCTGTCTGTGCAGGTATTATCACACTATCGGCTGCTACAAGATCGTTCACTGTCAACTTGCTTAAGGAAGGCGGACAGTCTATAAGGATCCAGTCATATTTCTTCTTCAGGCTGCTTAAATACCCTTTAAGGATATATTCACACCTGTAAGCCTTGAATATATCCGCTTCACAGACCGAAAGGTCGATGCTCGACGGAACAAGATCTATTCCTTCCTCATGATGCAGGATCCCTTCCTCAGGATCATATTCTTTTCCATGTATTGCCCTGTCAAAAACTGTTGCTATGGAATATTTTAGTGAATCGGGATCCCGGAACCCAAGGCTTGAAGTAAGGGATGCCTGTGCATCCGAATCCACCAGGAGCACC
>JAEEGG010015912.1_pt1 | contig 15711 bp, 14 predicted proteins | sample 9134161 | NCBI WGS metagenome assembly JAEEGG01 (sample SAMN16246543, study PRJNA631951) | gut metagenome | biome: gut microbiome; feature: rumen; material: CR-attached | host: Bos | place: Iran: Karaj | collected 2018-10
ATTAGATAAAGACAATCAATGGAAACAAAAGAGGAACAAGATATACTTGGACGCCAATGGCAACCTAATCCGCGACAAGCAATACTATGACGCGGATACAGGTTGGGACATCCGCAGGCCCATTATCGACATGTCGCTCGTGCCAAGAGATAAGGACGGCAAAATCAAGGAAGATGAAATCTATGCCCGTGACTCCGTAACAGGCAACTACATCTACCAACAACGGGAAGTAGGAAATCGGCGAAAATGGGATTGCAAAACGCACATGGGCAAATGGCTCGAAAACAATGATATCGTCCAAATGCACGATAATCTTGATTTTGTCATGAACGAGTTCTTTAGGGAAAACAATATTGACGACCGCGTTGTCCGAAGGGATAAGGAAGCCACCAGCCTTTTGAAAAAAGCCGGTATCCGTTACGGGAAAATCGGCCCCAACGCTTCCACAGAATACAAAAATAAAGTGCTACAAACCAATGCCCGATATAACGCCTATGCCGATGCTATCGAAGAAGCTTTAATCAAAGAGCGGGCACTGTCGGCGGAAGCCGAGCTTGCGGAACACATGGGCAGGCAGTCAACCCGCACCATCAACAACCTGCACGTGCAAGAAATGCAATTGCAGGAAAAGTTGGCGAAGATGGGCAAGGAAAACCCAATCCCCGCATATGTCAATAATGTACTCCGCCCCCCAAAAATGTTTATGGACGAAGCGGTGGCCGAATACCGCAAATACCAATCCGTAAAAAGGAAAATCGCCCAACCGCTTCTTGACAGCCTTGACCTTGGGGTACGGTCCGCGCAGTCTGAAATTCTTGGAATAAACAATAACGCCGATGCCACGGAGCGGGACCGGGCAAGGGCGAAGTTTTTGGAAAAGAACGTTTCCATAATGAAGGGACTGCGGAGCGCCGTGTCCGACCTGTCCCAAACCGATTTTGGGAAAAAAGCACGGAGCAACGCTTCAGCAAAATGGCATCGCCTGTCCAAGTGGGCGCGATACTATTATGTCAAATCCCGTTGCGGGAAGAAAGACACCCGCATCTACCAAGCGTATCTGCAGTTAGGGTCAAACCTTCCCCCCAACGAAAAAAAGTCCGTACCAGAACCATTACCGCTTCCCGACACAAAAACATTGAAAACCAAATCAAAAATTGTCGCCAACGCCTGGAGCAAATCCACACAATCAGCAGACCACACCCCGCCGACCGACATCACCATCTTATCCGAATTGGTTTCCACGGAAGCCACAATCACTGAAATGTTGCCGGAAGAAATCTTCACAATGCCGAGCGCCAAAGAGTACAGCCGACAGATTACAGACAACAGGCACCAATATGAGGCGGAGCTTGCAGAAATCGCCCACAGAGAAGCAGAAACAGAACGGCAACGGCAGGAAGCAGAACGGAAACGGCTCGCAGAAGAGGCGACAGCAACGCGCCGGGTCGCCGGAATAAACTATCCAAACCAATCAGCAGAAACATCAACGCGCTGGGTTTCTGCGAGTGGCTCATCAACTTCCCCAAAAATCCTTACGGAGCAAGAACTGCAAACAGCCATTGAGCAATACAACAAGTTGGCCGATGCCCGCGATGCGGAGAAACGAGCAAGAATGAACGAGCTGATTAGAATTCGTTTTAGCAAAGAAAAAGAAGAATTGGAGATAAACAGGTACAAATACATCATCACACACCAACGAGATTCTGGTTATCAAGAACCGCCACTTGTGACCGAGGATTGGTACATAGAAGAACAGACAAAATACTACACAAAACACCAAATCTTATTCCAAAAACATTGTGAGGACTACGGCATTGATTTATCCCAATATCATTATTACAAAGGCGAAGCACAAAAAATCCAAAAATCCATCAACGCATCCTACGAAGCGAATAAACGACAAAAACGCCCAATACGCAAGCAAAAAACCACCGGCACGGAACACACACAGACCATCACACGGCAACGGGACGCAAGGTAATTCACCAATAAAAAAAAAGAAAGATGGGAAGCCAACACGGATTTCCCATCTTCTCCTTTTTCCCGACCGCCAGCAACGCGCCGGGGCGGTCATCCACAAGCCCGACAGCGAAGCGCCGGGTCGGGCATACCCACGGCCAAACGGCAATACACTTGGGCAAGCGTATATCCGCCTTATTCTTCGCCCTGTTTCCCCACACGATACATCTATCGCGTCGTGCCCCAAAAACGCGATACAGGGCATTTTGTGCGGTCGTTTTTATCAGAAGAACCATCAAAACCACGCCAAAAACCGATTCACCAACCTTTTTGGACTTTCATCCACACAACATCAACAAACGAAATTAGGGTGTAGCAGCAATGCTGCTACACCCTCTCTATCGCTATCACCAAAATCATCAATGTATTGGTTGGCCCACCAGCAACGCGCCGGGGTGGGCATCGTATCCATAACCGACATTACGTAACGGCACGGTATTCCATATTCAATATATAGCTTCTATATCTATATATTATATTCAGAAACACGGCACATCGTCACCACAATATATGGTACTTTATGAATTTTTTGTGAAATCCTTGACACTATATTTTGTGGTCTAAAATTAAGTAAAAGTAGTATATAGCCCTAAAACGCTCCAAAATCGCCTACAATCGATTTTAATCTTTTCACGATATTTTCATCATCTTGGTGTTCCAAACGCGCGTATTGGCCATTTACGATGTCGGGCCCGGAAACCCTGTAGCCATGCGCCTTCCGGGGCCTACCGCAGAATCTGCCGATACCCTTGTCTGCCCCGTACCGCCCCGCCAAGCCCGTTTGAACCAACAAGGGTACAATTACCCCTACCCGGCAAACAAAACGCGTTGCAGGGCATTTTACGCGGTCTCACGAAGTATCAAATCCGCCTGGTCCGGGTCATAACGTCGCAACGCATCCGCTGATATCCCATACGGGTTACTGTAATCTTTTGTCGATTTCCGTTTTCCTTCTTGTCTGTGTACTCGTTGGAGAGCAACATATAGATACGGCGACTCCATCGCAGAGCAATAATACCCCCGCCACCCTGGAACGACTTGAAAATCCGGGAACAACCGCCCCATCAGTTCCACAACCGGGCCTTCGGGAAAACCGTCGCCGGCAATCGCGGAAAACTCACCGGACGAAACCAGCTTATCATCAATATCCGGTTCTGGTTCAGGCATGTTCCTCGACCGATGCCAACCGTGCTTACCTTTCGGCGCTTTCAAGCTATATTCGGCAAGCCTTTGTATTTGTTCCGCATCAATCGGTACTTTCTTTACACAGACAAAACCTCTCTTCCAACCTCTCATGATTTGACCCAAAGGAACCCCTTCGTCAATAAAAGCGTGTATATGATACCGACCATTGTCTCCCACTTCCAATACATAAATCCATTTAGCGACTATGCCCTTCCGTTCACAACGGTCAGACAGATTCCGAAAATATTTCGTGCAGACCGCCATTAAATCCCCAAATGTCCTTGGCTTACGAAATCTATCAAACGAAAATGTAATGTAATGGTCTTTTCCAGAACTAAAATATGTTTTTAGTAATCTCGACAACCTTTTTACCGACTCCTTCTCGTTCCGATTTCGCTTTGCTTCATCAGTTGCAACCCCCGTCCGTGCCCCCCTGACGCGACGGACAGAAGAAGGCGCAAAAAACATTTCCACTTCCTTGTGTTCCGGTCCGCACTCATAAATCTTAGTCCTAACATATCTCACACGAAATCCCCCAATCCCCTAAAACACTGCATCATCGTTCTTAAATGCCCCATAATTTTAGTCAATAAAATCAAGTTCCAATAAAAATATTAAATTATAAAAACCAAAAAGCAGGACAACCGCTTGGTTATCCTGCTCATTCCGGTTTCACCGTTGCGCAACCACGCCGTTTCTGATATAATCACCTTATCAAACAAGCGGGTACGCTACAAGGTTATGGGCTTGATAACCTTTTGCGGAGCGCACCGGTACGCCAATACCGGTGCGGCCCGTTTTTTGTTTTCTTTCAGAACGGTAACAAGGATTTGTTCCGTCCCTTATCCTGCAATCGCCTTCAGTTTCCGTTTCTCGTCCTTGTCGCCCGCGGACAAGTACTCTTTCGGCGGACGACCACGACGACGGACAGGCTTCGACGCATCACGACTGACCTTCGCAGGTTTATGATATGTGCATTGTACTACCTTCCCCGTGTCAATCAGTCGGCCCAAATCAGCAAACGCCTTTTCAGGGTCAAGTAAAAATTTTTTTGGTCCAACTCTCAAACACCTTATTTCACCGCGCGAACAGAGATTTCGGACATAAATCAGGGTTAATCCGCTCAGTTGAGCAAACTCTTTCGGTGACACAAGTTTCTCGTACTTTTTCTCCCGTAAGCCGGAAAGCGATACCGTACCGCCCTTGTAGTCTTTCCCCTGATATGTATTAAAATTAACATAATCACCTATATAATCAGACATACTCTTCCTCCTCATAATAATTCATCACTTTCTTATTCAAACTATATCAAATCCAAAAAAAATATCAAAATGGAAAACAGGATTTATTTCTTTTTTCCTCCACAAGTACTTAGCTTGACAAAAAGAGACCGTGTGTCTATAATTTAGATTAATCAAAAAAAAACACACGACAAGGAGTGATTATATGAGAGGCGACGGAAGTGTTTTTAAAACGACAAACAACGGAAAGGCAAAATGGGCGTACCGCTGGAACCAAGCTGGCAGAACCCATACCAAATTCTTTCCAGGAACCGAAGAAGGAAAACGACAGGCCGAGGACTTTAAAAAGGTAAAACGGGTTGAACTACAGGACGGCATCAAGGGCTGTGCATCGTCCCTGCACGACGCCATCGTCGATTATCTGGAGACGCATAAGCTTAACGACATACGCCCCAGCAGTTACCAACGCCATATCGATACCCTGTACGCCATCCCCGCATGGTTACGAACGGATAAACGGATTGACGAAATCACAGCCGATGACGTTAAAAAGGGCCTCAACGAGGTTGGCGAACGGTTGAGCAAAAGCAGTACAAGGAAAGTTTACGACCTGATTAACGCTACCATGAAAAATGCCGTCGCCAACAAAAAATTGCGGGACAACCCAATGGCCACGTTGAAGCGTCCCCAAATCGAAAAAGCAGAAAAGGAAGTATTCACGGACTCCGAGATTTTCCGTTTGTTGCGCACTGCCCGATACATCCAGACGGCGGGCAAGTTCCACTCCATCACCCATGATTATTACACGATTATATTACTGTTACTGACCACGGGGCTACGCATCGGCGAGGCTTTGGCCCTGCGCTGGGAAGATATCGACTGGACCGACGGCAAAGAAGAAATCCACATCCAAAGAACATTGGACAGCCACTTTATTAACAAAAATAAAAACCAAAAGGGACTACAACGCTTCAACGAACCCAAAACCAACAAAGGCGACCGTTATATCCCCATTTTCAGCAAACACCTAGTCAAACGACTGAAAGACATGCGACCGTCCGAGGACGCAAAAGGGCAAGTGTTCTCCACACGGACCGGTACTGCCCTCAGCTACCACAATTTTGTCAAGACCTGGTCGGCCATCGGCAAGGAATATGCCCGCAAATGCCCCCATTGTGGCCACAGACGCCCCAACGACTGGACATGCCCCAACGGTCACCATGTAACCCGTAGACGCGTCCAGTGCCCCGTGTGCAAAGCGGAACAGCCAAAAGAATGGACCTGCCCTGATTGCGGGACATTGGTAAAAGAGCTTCACAAGTCCCCTCACACCACCCGCCACACCTTCGTCAGCTACCTACTCAACCACGGCGTGCCCATCAAGTATGTACAGGCACTCGCCGGGCATGCAGATTCCACAGTAACAATAGGCACATATGGTCATGCACCCCAACACCTGCGGGACGGGGTAAAAAGCACTTTCCGCAAATAAAAAAAAATTAGCTGTCAGTCTTTGTTGACCGACAGCTTTTTTTTTGTTACGTGCAGAAAAGTTGTCATTAGTTGTCATTACCATTGCATAGCCGTAGTTACATGCCGTATCCAAAAGATTAACTTTTTCTTCATCCGTCAATTGACCGATTTCGAGAAACCGCATCGTTACTGCATTTACAAACATATTATACTTTTCTTTACGAAAAGAAAATTCAAATCGGTGCAATAATGACAAAAACAATAACAACTTTGCATTGATTTTCTTTGATTTAGATTTATTTAGATTAACTTTCAACAGCGTTTTTCGGAAAATTAAAATCCCCTCAAATCCGCTTGTTTGCTGGACTTGAGGGGTTGTTTCCATGGCAGGGGCAGTAAGAATCGAACTCACAACACACGGTTTTGGAGACCGTTGCTCTACCAATTGAGCTATACCCCTGTGGAGCGGAAAACGAGACTCGAACTCGCGACCCCAACCTTGGCAAGGTTGTGCTCTACCAACTGAGCTATTTCCGCGTGGCGACCCGGACGAGACTCGAACTCGTGACCTCCGCCGTGACAGGGCGGCATTCTAACCAACTGAACCACCGGGCCGTTTGTCAGTTCACCTGACGTTTAAGAATTATATCACAGGATAGTAAAATACGCAAGTTATTTTTTAACCGGATTGTTTTTCCCGGTACTGCCCCGTTTGGTCAGTTCCACGCCGTCATGGCACAGGGGGCAGTCTTCCGCTTTAAAAGTGGGTACATCCAGATGCAGCAACGCTTCTGTCCGCACACCGAAATCTACTTTGCCGCCGCTGCGGTCTACCAAAAGGCCTACACCGATCACATTACCGCCGTGTTCCCGCACCACGTCCATCACTTCTTTTACGCTGCCGCCGGTGGTGACAATGTCTTCCACTACCAATACCCGGCAGCCTTCCGGAATCTGAAAGCCGCGTTTCAGGGTCATCTTGCCGTTTTCCCGTTCCGTAAAGATGGCGCGGGTTCCCAGCGCCTTGCCTGTTTCGTGGGCCAGCAGGATGCCGCCGGTGGTAGGACCTACTACCAGTTCGATGTTGTCAGTGGCGTAGCGCGCCGCAATCTCCTTACACAGTTTTTCCGTGTAGGTAGGATGCTGCAACACGTTGAACTTTTCCACATACATGGGGCTGTGCAGGCCGCTGGTCAGCAGGAAATGCCCGTGCAGGACAGCCTGGGTTTCTTCCAGTAAATGCAGTACTTCTTTTTCGCTTAACATGAAAGTGCCTCCTCTATTTTATCTTCTTGATTTCTTCTACAATCGCTGCAGCCGCCAGTTTCCTGTCCTCCGCTTTCATGATGGGACGCCCCACTACGATATGGGAGGAGCCGTTGGCAAAAGCCTGTGCCGGTGTGGTTACGCGGCTCTGGTCGTCCAGAGCGCTACCTGCCGGACGAACGCCGGGCGTTACAATCAGGAAATCCGGCCCGCAGGCTTTACGAATCTCCGCCGCTTCCTTAGGCGACGCCACCACCCCGTCCAGTCCGGCTGCTTTAGCCAGCTTTGCCAGGGACAGAACCTGCTCCGCAATGGTGTTTTTGTAATTCAGATCGGCAAACTGTTCCTCATCCATGCTGGTGAGGATGGTGACCGCCAGCAGCTTCGGACGTTCTATGCCAAGTTCCGCTGCTTTTTCCTTTATGGCAGCAGCCGCCGCTTCCATCATCTTTTTACCGCCTACGGCATGGACGTTGATCATGTCCACGCCCAGTTTCGTTTCCACTTTCAGGGCGCTGGCTACCGTATTGGGAATGTCCTGAAGTTTTAGGTCAAGGAACACTTTTTTGCCACGTTCTTTCAGGAAGCGGATCATCTCGTTCCCTGCCGCGTAGTACAGCTCCATGCCAACTTTATAATAACTTACCGCGTCCCCGATTTCCTCCACAGCCTGCTTCGCGGCTTCTGCCGTGGGAAAATCCAGGGCGGCGATGAGTCTCGGATCGCTCTGCATACTGCTTTTCACCTCTTTTGTACTCAAAAAACCCACACTGTCTTCCACGTTTTCCTTAAAAACTGAAATTTCAGCACCGGCCCGGAAGCGCCAGCCCGATCAGATCCTGTATCTTTTTGATATTGTACCTGTCCATGTGCTCCAGAATGCCAAGGCTGATGGTCTCCGCAATGGCAGGGTTCACAAAGTTGGCCGTGCCTACAGCAATAGCGCTGGCTCCCGCCAGGAAGAATTCTATGGCATCTTCCGCACACATAATGCCGCCCATGCCGATAATGGGAACCTTCACCGCCTGGGCCACTTCGTAACACATGCGCACCGCCACGGGACGAATGCAGGGGCCGCTGAGACCGCCGGTCACGTTGCCCAATACGGGGCGCTGCCGGTGGATGTCGATTTTCATACCGATGAGGGTATTAATCAGGGAAAGGGCGTCTGTCCCCGCGTCTTCCGCCGCTTTTGCCATTTCCGTAATACTGGTCACGTTGGGGGAAAGCTTGGTAATGACCACTTTGGATGTATTCTTTTTCACTTCTTTTACTACCTGGGCCATGCTTTTGGCATTGGTTCCGAAAACCAGGCCGCCGTCTTTGATATTGGGACAGCTTACATTGATTTCCACCGCGTCCACGCCTTTTACGTCCAGCTTCGCTGCCAGTTCGCCGTATTCTTCCGGACTGGAGGCGTCGATGTTCACAATAATGGGTACTTTGTATTTGTGCAGTTTAGGCAGCGTTTCTTTCAAAAAGTACTCGCTGCCCGGATTCTCCAGCCCTACGCAGTTCAGCATACCGGAAGGGGTTTCCACCACCCGCTGGCCTTTGTTTCCCGCCCGGGGCGCAAGGGTGGTGCCTTTCACCGTAATAGCTCCCACCTTTTCCAGATTCAGAAAATCCGTAAATTCCAGACCGAAACCGAAGGTTCCGGAAGCGGTGGTCACCGGCGTTTTCATTTTCAGCCCGGCAATATCCACGGCCAGACGGTTATGATACAGATACCTTACCATTCCGTCACCTCCTCCGCCCGGAACACAGGTCCGTCCTGGCAGACCTTGACGCGTTTGCCGATACCCTGGCAACTGCAGGACAGACAGGCGCCCAGCCCGCAGGCCATGTATTTTTCCAGCGAAACCTGGCACTTAATTCCCTTTTCCAGTACGGCAGCGGAGACTGCTTTCATCATGGGTGCAGGGCCGCAGACGTACACCCAGTCGTAACGGCCCTTTTCCAGCATATCCGGCAGACAGGCCATTACGGTCCCTTTGGTTCCCAATGAGCCGTCATCCGTCGTCAGACCGATTTGCCCTGCGATACCGTCATACAGTTCTTTCCAAAAAAGGTCGTCCGCTGTTCTTCCGCCCATAAGCACGTCAGGCCGGGTTCCTTCCTCAGCCATGCTTTCAGCCAGATATAACAGGGGCGCCAGTCCGGTGCCGCCGCCTACCAGCAGCGGACGTTCCGCGCTGCGGTCAAAGCCGTGCCCCAGCGGGCCCACCACGCTGAGGCGGTCCCCGCTGCAGACGTCTGCCAGAATACTCGTGGCATCGCCCACAATACGGTAAATCAGGCTGATAGCACCGTAGTTTTTATCCACCCCGGCCACGCCAAGGGGCCGGCGCAGCAACGGCGCGGTGCGCTGTGAGACCTGCACATTGACAAACTGGCCCGGAACTGCTTCTGCCGCAATCCTCGGCGCAATCAGGTCAATCTGTTTTGTCGTGACATTCAGGACACGCTGCCCCACGATTTTTGCTTCCTCTATATACTTAGTCATTCAAATCCTCCGGTATGTTTCCGGTTTCAGACAAACAAACACTGTAAGCCATATTTCAAACGCTTTGCCGGTTCACTGTTTTACTTTTCGCACACTGCGCCGTCTTTCATGACGAACTTGCCGGCTACCACCGTCGCAACCGCTTTGCCTTTGCACTGTTTGCCTTCAAACGGTGTAACCTTGCCAACTGTGTAGAACTTTTTGGAGTCTACCGTCCATTCTTTATCCAGATCCAGAATGGTAATGTCCGCCGGGGCGCCTGCTTTTAAGGTGCCGGCTTTCAGGTTAAAGATCCGGGCCGGACTGCAGCTCATCTTGTCAACGACCTGTTCCAGCGTCATCACGTTCTTGTGATACAGATCCGTCAACACAACGCCGACAGCTGTTTCCAGTCCGCAGAAACCGTTAGGAGCCTTGCGGAATTCCACGTCCTTTTCTTCCGGGGCATGGGGGGCGTGGTCTGTAACGATTATATCAATAGTCCCATCCAGCAGGGCGGCCCGCATGGCGTCCACGTGATCCTGGCTCCGCAAGGGAGGAGAAACACGGGTAGCCGTACTGTAACCCACGCAGGCTTCATCCGTCAGGGTCAGGTGATGCACAGTGACCTCTGCCGTTACCGGATAGCCTTTGGCCTTGGCCTGGCGGATGATATCCGCTGCGCCTTTGCTGGCTACGTGGGCAATATGGATATGCGCTCCGGTGTAACCGGCTACCAGCACATCCCTTGCTACGGCAATGTCTTCCGCTACGGAGGGCACACCGGGCACACCGATTTTGGCGGAAACCGCGCCTTCGTGCATGTAGCCGTCTGCGTTCAGTTCGCTTTCAATGCTGTGGGAAATCAGCGGCGCGTCAAAGCTTGTCATATATTTGGCCGCGTTCATCAGCAGGCGGCTGCTGTATACATAATGACCGTCGTCGGAAAAAGCCACCGCGCCTTTTTCCAGCATATCGCCCATCTCCGCCAGTTCCCTGCCTTCTTCGTCCTTGCTGATGGAACCGATGACTTCCACGTTCACATAGCCTTCTTTCGCGGCCCGTTCTTTAATACCGCTGACCACAATAGAAGTGGAAATAGCAGGTTTCGTGTTGGGCATGCAGGCGATGGTGGTGATGCCGCCGGCCGCTGCCGCCATGGTACCGGTGCGGATGCTTTCCTTGGCTTCCAGACCCGGTTCCCGCAGATGGGTATGCATGTCGATGAAACCGGGAGCTACAACTTTGCCCGCGGCATCATAAGTCTCATCGGCTTTATCCGTTATATCTTTCGCAACTTTTGCGATTTTTCCGTCCGCTATCAGCACGTCGCAGATTTCATCCAGTTTCTGAGAGGGGTCTACCACCCGTCCGTTTTTAATTAGCAGCTTCAATTTGTTTACCTCCAGTCAGTGTCAGGAATAACAACGCCATACGAACGGCCACGCCGTTCTGCACTTCGTCGCGGATCGCCGCCTGGTCGCAGTAGCCTACGTCCCAGGAAATTTCCAGGCCCCGGTTCATAGGACCGGGATGCAGCACTACGCATTCCGGTTTCGCCAGTTTCAGCCGCGCTTCGTTCAGACCGAAGATGCGTGCGTATTCCCGGGGTGACGGAAACAGGCCGCTTTTCTGGCGTTCCAGCTGGATTCGCAGCACGTCGATGACATCCGCGCCTTCAATGGCTTCTTCGATGCGTTTGTGATAGGTTACGCCCAAACTTTCAACGGCATAGGGCATCAGGGGACGGGGTCCCGCCACATGCACATCCGCGCCCATCTTGTTCCAGGCCGCAATATTGGTGCGGGCCACCCGGCTGTACAAAATATCGCCCAGAATGACCATTTTCTTTCCTTTTAAGTCTTTCAGTCCCTTTTCCCGCAGGGTAAACATGTCAAGCAGTCCCTGGGAAGGATGGGCATGGGCGCCGTCGCCGGCGTTGATGATAACCGGTTTCGCCACGTCCGCCGCGTAAACGGCAGCCCCCTCAATGGGATGACGCATGACGATGGCGTCGCAGCACATGGACTGTACGGTGAGGATAGTGTCCCGCAGGCACTCGCCCTTTACCACGCTGGAAGAAGAAGTCGTAATGTTGACTACGTCCGCCCCCAGGTATTTTCCCGCCAGTTCAAAGGAAGTACGGGTCCGGGTACTGGGCTCGTAGAACAGGTTGATGATGGATTTGCCCCGCAGGGACGGCACTTTTTTGATGTCGCGTTTCATTATCTTTTTCATTTCCGCAGCGGTCTGCAGAACCAGGTTGATTTCCTCGACGCTGAAGCTCTCCAGGTCAAGGATGTCCCTGCCCGCCAGGGACACAGTCGCTTTTGCCATTGCAGTTCCTCCTGTCTGATGTTGGAAAACATGGTTGGCCTTTTCCGCGGTCTCTTACTTTACGGCGTAACTTTCGCAAAATGCTTTGCGCCGTGTATCGCGAAGTTTTCGGTTTTGAAACCCGTTTTCCCATGAAAAAATAAAAGCCTTCTCGTCCCGCAGGATGCAAGAAGGCTTAATTTCTTCCATAAATACTACTTTGCTAAGTCACCTTACAGCCTCACAGGACCGATTTAAAGGTAATGCCTATTTAGTTTTGTTTATTATATCACGAACAATCTGAAGCTTCAACAAAAAATTCTGTATACAATTGAAGATGTTTGACGGTTTTCCGTAAGTATCTGCCCGGCACTGCGCAGTGCTTTGCATAACTGCACCCGTCTTCAACAGGAACTTATGAAACCAGTTTGATCAGATCCAGATGCTTATCCGACAAACAGGACGGATTCATGATCTCCGCCATGAACTCCCACTGTTTATTGCTTCTTGATGGCTGGGTACTATGCCAATATTCCGCCGTCATCTGCATAAACAGCTGAACCTGTTTCCGGCGTTTTTCTTTGCCGGAAAACGCAGACAGCCATTCTCTCTGCCACGCCGCATAAATTTCCCATTCATCTTTCATCAGCAGACGGGCGCAAGCTGCCGCCATATCCCGTCCGTTCCGCAGGACAAAACGGATCAAGCCCAACGCATTTTCCTTTTCTTCCAGCAGTTCCATTTTCCGTTCCACCTGTCCCAACATGCTGGAGTTTCGGGTCGCAGCTTCCACTTCCAACACTTTCTCTGACAGCAGGACACGATTGTAGCGGTTCATCCCCCAGCGCAGCAACACCAGAGAAAACAGCTGGAAGGGATAAAACAGCCTGAACGCGGTTTCAAAATTATCCCACTTGCTTTGAATCTGCATGTGGAGGGACACATCCGCCATAACTTTTTTTATCAAAACGTCATCGCGCAGTGAACCTAAACACAGGCACAGATGCTTTAGCAGCATCTGACATTCTGCTGCCCAGCCGCGCTGGGCAATCTGCGCTGCCGTATTGCTCCACTCCATCGCAAATTGCTGCCGCATGACACGGTCTACCGAATTATGCCGCATTACGCTCCTGCTTAAACGACAAATAATCTTTAAGGCGTTAATCTGACGTCTGTCTGCAGCCACAAACAGCAGATCTGACAAAATTGAAACGAAACCCGTAGTAACCGCAGCCTTGGAAGTTTCCCAATACTTCTGCAGCGCTGTTACAATCTCCCGGAAATCCCATTCATTCCGCGTGCGTACAGCAGTATCTGTCACATTCTTAAACTGCAGGTAACCCTCTTCGGTCAGTTCCCTGTCTTCCGGTCCGAGCAGACGCAGGCCACTGAGAATCGCTTCCCCGCAGTACCGGCCAAGCCGGGGCATATCCCGTTTAAAAGCCATGCAGCCCAAAAAGCCGGCCTGTTTAATCAAATCCTCCCGGACTGTCGGATGTAGCTCCAGCGTTTTCCGGAAAATACTCATAAACCTTTCTGCGGACTCTTCTTCCCCGCTCCGCAGGTAGTACAGGCCCCCGTCCTTCAATTTGGACGCAAGATTCTGCGAATACTCTCCGCTTTCCAGCATCTGGTTCAGCAATTTAAAGTCCGGCGCCTGCAACAGCAGTTGCCGGCGCCGTTCTTCTTTTTCTTCTTCCAGTTCCTGATCAAGACGCTGATCGAACTCAGTATATCCTTTTTTAAAAATACTGTTTTCCGGTTTTTCCATAAACTTTTTACCGTATCTGCACTATGGGGAAAGCCGTTAAAATCCCCGGATAAGTCAACTCTCTGCCGGTTACAGCCCGCTCATGCATGAAAGCCGTGCTCCGCCAGCACTTCATAGGCCTCTTCCGCTTCCGAAACAGGTACCGAGATTTCAATGGAAGCAGCTTTGCCGTTGCGGCGTGTTCCCACTGCTTTAAGCTGGCACAAAAAACCGTTATCCCCCAGCAGCTTCTTCATTTTCTCAGCCCTCTCCTGTGTCGGGGCAATATAAATCACTTTCCACACAGAACCGTACCTCAGGATTCCTTATAGGCTTTGATCTTCTCAATCAGCTTGGGAATGACAACGTGCACATCCCCTACCAGACCGTAATGAGCCACTTCAAAGATCGGTGCGTTCTCGTCTTTATTAATGGCCACGATCACTTCCGATTCTTTCATGCCGGATACATGCTGCAACGCGCCGGAAACGGCACAGGCAAAGTACAACTTCGGCGCGACGGTCTTGCCGGACTGCCCTACCTGGGAGGCATGGTCTACCCACTTTTCGTCCACAGCCGCGCGAGACCCTGCAATCGCCGATTTTTCAAACAAAGCGGCCAGGTCTTCCAACACCTTAAAGCGTTCTCCGTCGCCAAAACCGCGTCCTCCGGCACAGATGACTTCCGCATCTTCGATTTTCAGCTTGCCGCCGGTGGAAAGAGGTTCCTTCTTCAGGATTTCCACTTTGCTTTCCACTTTATTTTTGACAGTGTAATTGATTACTTCGCCCTGACGGCCGGAATCCGGTTCCATGGGCGCAAAAATCTTGGGACGTACAGAACCCATCTGGGGACGGATGTCGGAGCATACGATGGTGCCCATCAGGTTGCCGCCCAGCGCGGGACGGGTCCATTTCAGGAGGCCGTTCTCGCCCATTTCCACTTCCGTGCAGTCCGCGCACAGTCCGGTTTTCAGACGGGCTGCCACACGGGGTGCCAGATCCCGTCCGTCAATGGTAGCGCCGAACATGATACCGTTAGGCTTGTACTCCTGCGCCAGTTCACAGATGGCATTGGTGTACAGTTCCACATTATAATCCGCATATTCGTCGCCCAGCACGGTGTACACCACATCCGCGCCCTGAGCGATCAGTTTTTCCGCATGCCCATTGTTCTCCCTGGCGATCAGGATGACAGCGGTATTCTGCCCGACCGTGTCGGCCAGGCGGCGGGCCTGCCCCAGCAGTTCATAGGTCACGCCAAGGGTCTCGCCATTTTCCAGCTGGGCTACTACCCAGATTGCATTTTCAGTCTTTGCCATTATTGAAATCCTCCCTCGGAAGAGTAATTGCGTCCATAGGACAATCATATATACACGCGCCGCATTCCACACAGGTCTGTTCCCTGACAGAAGCTTTACCGTTTTTCACCTGTATGGCGCCCGTAGGACAGATTGCCGCGCAGTTCTCACAGCCTGTGCAGCGTGAAATTTCAACGTTAACTGCCACGATACACGGCTCAGCGTTTTACCACGCCGGCTTCGATCAGCTTTTCCACCAGTTTGTCCACGGCCACATCCACATCCTCTTCTTTGATGATCTGGGTGTCTACCTTATGCACTTCCGGCGTAAATACTTTGATAACACGTGTCGGGGAAGCTTTCAGGCCTACGTTGGTGACATCCAGTCCCAGGTCGGCCGCCGTCTTGACAGGAATCTCTGTCTTGCGGGCTTTCATTTTGCCGCGGATGCTGGCAAAGCGCAGCTCTTTTTCCGCACGGGTCATGGTCACCAGGAGAGGTGCCGGAACAGCCAGGGTCTCCGCCCAGTTTTCCGTTTCCCGTTCCACGACAAACCGGCCGTCGGTAAATTCCACTTTCAGAGCGGAAGTAACCTGCGGGATGCCCAGATGCTCCGCCATTTCCGGTCCAACCTGCGCCGTGCAGCCGTCCGCCGCTTCCCGTCCGCAGAGGATAA
>JAEEGG010015919.1_pt1 | contig 15704 bp, 15 predicted proteins | sample 9134161 | NCBI WGS metagenome assembly JAEEGG01 (sample SAMN16246543, study PRJNA631951) | gut metagenome | biome: gut microbiome; feature: rumen; material: CR-attached | host: Bos | place: Iran: Karaj | collected 2018-10
CGAAGCCGATGGAGGTATAAGTATCCTGGATTCTTCGCTTGGAATAGACTGGAGAATCCCCGTAGAGAAAGCAATATTGAGCGAGAAAGATACCAAGCATCCGCTTCTAAAGGACTTTGAAACTCCATTCACGTTATGACGATACTCGTTACAGGAGCCAACGGCCAACTTGGCACCGAAATGCGTATAGTTGCCAAGAACAGCAAAGACCGCTACATCTTCACAGACGTAGTAGACGCCTCCGAGGAGTCAATCGCTATGCTCCGCAAGTTGGCAGGCAACGACATAAAAACAGATACCGTTCATCTTGACATAACCAACCTGGATGACATTCGCAAAATCGTCAAGGCAGAAAGTGTCAACGCAATTGTAAACTGCGCAGCCTATACCAACGTAGATGCAGCAGAAACCAATCAGGAACTTGCAGAACTGCTAAATGCAAAGGCCCCCCAGAACCTTGCTGTTGCAATGAAGGAGGTAGGGGGAGCCCTAATCCACATCAGTACAGACTACGTATTTGGCAAAGAACCCTACAACACACCCTGCAAAGAAGACCAGAAAGGAACTCCTACTGGAGTTTACGGCCTAACCAAACTCCACGGAGAGCAAAACATCATAGCATCTGGCTGCAATTACATCATAATCCGCACCGCCTGGCTCTACAGCGAGTTTGGAAAGAACTTTGTCAAGACGATGCTGAATCTGACAGCTACAAAGCCACAGTTGAAGGTTGTATTTGATCAGGTCGGAACTCCAACCTATGCACTTGATCTTGCAAATGCAATATTTGATATTGTAAATGGTAGAAAGTATGAAGAAAATACAGGCATCTACCATTATTCAAATGAAGGCGTATGCTCTTGGTTTGATTTCACAAAGATGATAGCCATGCTTAGCGGTCATAATGATTGCGATATCCAGCCTTGCCATTCTGATGAATTCCCAAGTCCGGTAATACGTCCTTCCTACTCGGTATTCGACAAGACAAAGGTAAAGAATACATTTGGGGTGAATGTGCCTTATTGGCTCGACTCCCTTAAAACCTGTTTGAAAAATATGAACGAACTTAATTAATAATCTATGAAAGGAATTGTTCTTGCTGGTGGAAGTGGTACAAGATTGTATCCTATCACAAAAGGTATCTCAAAGCAGTTGATGCCAATCTATGACAAACCGATGATTTATTATCCGATAAGCGTGCTTATGCTTGCGGGTATTCGCGATATACTTATCATTTCTACTCCTTTTGATCTTCCGGGATTCAAGAGACTTCTTGGCGATGGTAGCGACTATGGGGTACATTTTGAATATGCAGAACAACCTTCTCCTGATGGTCTTGCACAGGCATTCACTATTGGTGCAGACTTTATTGGTGATGATAGTGCATGTCTTGTTCTTGGCGATAATATATTCCAGGGTACAGGCTTTACCAAAATGCTCCGAGAGGCTGTACGTACAGCAGAAGAAGATAAGAAAGCAACTGTATTTGGCTATTGGGTTAATGATCCTGAGAGATATGGTGTTGCTGAGTTTGATAAGGAGGGTAATTGCCTTTCTATTGAGGAGAAACCAAAGGAGCCAAAGTCAAACTATGCGGTTGTTGGATTGTATTTCTATCCAAACAAGGTTGTAGAGGTTGCACGCAATATCAAGCCTTCTGCTCGTGGTGAGTATGAGATAACAACCGTTAATCAGAAATTCCTTGAAGATGGGGAGCTGAAGGTTCAGACTCTTGGTCGTGGTTTCGCATGGCTTTATACTGGTACTCATGATTCTCTTTCTGAGGCAAGTACATATATAGAGGTACTTGAGAAGCGTCAGGGATTGAAAGTCGCTTGTCTTGAGGGTATTGCATATCGTAAGGGATGGATAGATGAGGGCAAAATGCGTGAACTTGCAAAGCCTATGCTCAAGAACCAATATGGACAGTATCTCCTAAAGGTTATTGATGAGGTTAAGAGATATGGTACAGGAATGTATTAAAGTCGTGTGTATTTAAATTGTAAACACAAAAAGTGGAAGTAATTAAAACTGATATAGAAGGACTGTTCGTTATTGAGCCTCGTGTTTTCAAGGATGCGCGTGGATATTTCTTCGAGAGTTTCTCTCAAAGGGAATTTGACGAGAAGGTTGGTGCAATTCTTGGTCATAAGATAAATTTCGTACAGGACAACGAGTCTATGTCTTCCTATGGAGTAATGCGTGGTCTGCATTTCCAGCGTCCACCTTTCACTCAAAGTAAGCTTGTTCGTTGTGTAAAAGGTGCTGTGCTTGATGTTGCCGTTGATATTCGTAAGGGCTCACCTACCTATGGCAAGCATGTGTCATGTCTCCTTACTGAAGATAACCATAAGCAGTTCTTTGTCCCAAGAGGCTTTGCACATGGTTTTGCCGTACTTTCTGAAACTGCAGTATTCCAGTATAAGTGTGATGAATTCTATCATCCTGAGGCAGATGGAGGTATCTCTATTGTTGATGATTCGCTCGGTATTGACTGGCAGATTCCTACAGATAAGGCTATTCTTTCTGAAAAAGATACCAAGCATGAGTGCCTCAAGGATTTCGATTCTCCATTCGATATTAACGTAAGCCTTTATTAAAAACAACAAAAACTATTATGAAGAATATTGTTATCACAGGCGGAGCTGGTTTTATAGGAAGCCACGTAGTACGTCTTTTCGTAAATAAATATCCAGAGTATAATATCATCAATCTTGATAAGCTTACATACGCAGGTAATCTTGCTAACCTCAAGGATATTGAGAATAAGCCAAATTATAAGTTTGTGCGTATGGATATCTGCGACTTCGATGCATTCTATAAGCTGATGCAGGACGAGAAGATTGATGGTATCATCCACCTTGCTGCTGAGAGTCATGTTGATCGCTCTATCAAGGATCCTTTCACATTTGCACGTACTAATGTGATGGGTACACTAACCCTTCTTCAGGCTGCAAAGCTCTATTGGGAGTCTTTGCCTGAGAAGTATGAGGGCAAGCGCTTCTATCATATCTCTACCGATGAGGTATATGGTGCTTTAAAGATGACACACCCAGAGGGTATTGAGCCTCCATTCACAACAAAGGCTTCAAGTTCACAGCATCATGAGGCATACGGAGAGGATTTCTTCTATGAGACAACAAAGTACAATCCTCACTCTCCATATTCTGCTTCAAAGGCGTCTTCCGACCATTTCGTTCGTGCATTCCACGATACATACGGAATGCCTACTATCGTGACAAACTGCTCAAACAACTATGGTCCTTATCAGTTCCCAGAGAAGCTGATTCCTCTCTTTATCAATAATATACGTAACCGTAAGCCATTGCCTGTATATGGTAAGGGCGAGAACGTGCGTGACTGGCTCTTCGTAGAGGATCATGCTCGTGCTATCGACCTTATCTTCCATAAGGGAACAGTTGCCGAGACATATAATATTGGTGGTTTCAACGAGTGGAAGAATATCGATATCATCAAGGTTGTAATCAATACCGTTGACCGTCTTTTGGGACGTAAAGAGGGTGAGGATATGAACCTTATCACATACGTAACAGACCGTCTTGGTCATGATGCTCGCTATGCTATCGATTCTACAAAGCTTCAGAAGGAACTTGGTTGGGAGCCAAGCTTGCAGTTTGAGGAGGGCATAGAGAAGACCGTAAAGTGGTATCTCGAAAACCAGGAGTGGATGGATAACATCACAAGTGGTGACTACGAGAAGTATTACGACGATATGTATAAAAACCGTTAATGGAGAATAACGAGTCATGGAAACATGAAGGGAAGAGCTGGTATCTGCTGAGATATGGTCAGATTTCCTTTCAGAAAATGCACAACCAACTTGAGAACTCTGGTCTCAGGTATTTCCTGCCGTCATATACAGCTGTAGAGAACAGGAAACAGGGCGTACAGGTTCGTGTGGAAAGAGCGTTGATGTTCAATATGATGTTCATCCACTCTTCCCTCGACGAATGTGTGCAGTTTGTCGTGAATAATCCTGGGGTGAATTTCATGGTGAAGCCATCCGAGGAGCATCCTTCTGTTTCTCTGAAACAGCTTGCTCCAGAAGAACAGAAGAAGGGATTCTGCTACGATAAGGCCACATTCCGTTACGTGATAACCATTCCTGAAAGGCAGATGGATATGTTCATCAAGGCTGTGACCAATCGTAACACAAGGACCGTTCCTTTCATGAAGCCTACGGAGATAGACTTGGAGAAGGGCGACAAGGTGAAGATTATTGGCGGTCCTTATGATGGCGTTGAGGGCATACTTGAGAGCCAGAAAGGTAAGGATGGTGGTACTGTATATGTCCATATCCTGAATTTCATAGCTACCCGTACTACCGAGATTCGTCCTGAATTCATACAGATATTGGAGTTTGCCAAGAGCGGCAAGCACATGTATAAGAAGTTCGACTCTTTCATGACTCGTGGTCATCGTTGTGTCCTGGCTTATGCCCATGGGGAAAAGATATCAGCACGCGATAACTCATATCTCAACGTGTTCATACGCAGGTTTGCAGAACTCAAGACTCCAACTGTCAATATGACAGCAAAGCTGCATCTGTTCCTGTTTATTGCATATACTTGTCTTGACAGAAAGATAGATGCTGACGTGCATGAGAAGTTCCTACAAGACTATATGGAACAAATAACCTCAGAGTCTATGCGTCTCAAATGCCTGCTCTATCTGTACGGTTGTACTGGTTCAAAGGTGTATAAAAAGCAGATGCAATCCTTGATTAAAGGCTGGAGAAAGAATACCAAGCTTGACAGCAAGAAACAGGAGATAAAGGATGCATTCCTTGAATTTGAATGGATATGGGATGACTCTGATTCTTCTGAAACAGCTCAAAAGTAATAAAAAATCGCAGTAAGGCAAAGTTTACACATGTAGCTTTGATTTACTGCGATTTTTCATTTCGTGAATTCAAATAGGGCCAAATATCCTTGATAATTCGCTATGCCTTCGCTCTTCCTCCGAACCAAACTCGATGAAACTCCGCTTTTTCCTAGTAAAAATGGGAGGTGCATCGAGTTTGGTTGGGACTTACAACGGACTTACATGGGAGGTACTTGGGAGGATGAAGGTAATTCTATCAAGCTTAGGCTTTTGAAATCCTCCTGAATTCTGCTACCGTTATGGCCGTTGCGATTGCTACGTTGAGGCTTTCTGCTGTATCACGTTCCGGAGGATATGAAGGGATGAGCAAACGATGGTTTACCAATTCCCTTATGGCTGGTGAGATGCCGTTTCCCTCGTTACCCATTACGATAATGCCGTTTGACGACAGTTTGCTTGTGTATATGTTCTCCCCATCCAAAAGCGTACCATATACAGGAATTTCTCTATTCAGTCCTTTAAGGAACTCCTCAAGGTCGGTATAGATGACCTTAACCCTCGATATACTACCCATAGTAGCCTGAACGACCTTTGGTGCATAAGCATCGGCTGTGGTGTGGCTGCAAATGATAGTTTCAATACCAAACCAATCCGCAATTCTTATTATCGTCCCGAGATTGCCTGGGTCCTGAACTCCATCAAGGGCAATACAAAGATGCTCCTTAAACCAGTTGACATCAGGAAGGGTATTATTGTCGGGTATCTCGAACACAGCAAGTACCTGTTGCGGATGCTGAAGGAAACTGGTCTTGCGGAGTTCTTCTTCTGTAACCGTTAGGAGGGTAGGGTGATGGGTGATGGATGTTAGGTGTTGGCTCATCCACTCCTCGCATCCTACAATCATCTTAGGATTATAGCCTGCGTGGAGCAGTTCCTCTACAATCTTAAAGCCCTCTGCAACAAAGACATTATCTTTCTTGCGGTTCTTCTTCAGTTCAAGACTGCTGATATATTTCTGTTGGTTCTTGGAAATCATTATGAATTACAAATTAGCTGTCCCTTCTTCCGAACAAGTGATAGAGGTTACAGGACATGTTTAAATGTTGCAAGTGCAAAGTTACTGTAAAAAATACTAAATCATTCCGTTTGCGTAGATTTTTTTTGTTTCTTACAAAAAAAAATAGTAATTTTGCATATTATTATGTACATAGCACATAACATGGCACGACGCCTTCGCAATATAAAATCTAATATATCGTTCACTTTCCTTGTGTTCGTCCTGCTCGTATTGGTAGGATGTGACGGTACGCGCTATGTGGCTGATGGTGACTATCTTCTTACATCTGCACGTGTTTCCTGCGAGAACCCTCGTATCAATCTTACCACGATGGATACATATATCCGTCAGCGTCCTAATTCCAAATGGCTTTCTACGTTGAAGGTGCCTCTCGGATTCTATTCTATGTCGGGTGCCGATACTACGAAGTGGATAAACAGAACCCTTCGTAACTGGGGACAGGCTCCTGTGGTATATGATAGCGTTCTTACAGCCCGTACAGTAGAGGACCTTACCGCAGCTGTTCGTAATGAGGGTTATCTTAATGCCCAAGTTGTTCCGCAGTTGTCAGCTGTTGGCAAGCGAATTAAGGTGAACTATGACATCGTTACAGGTAGTCCCTATGTCGTAAGAAAGATAAGCCATAACATAGAGGATCCTGCTATTGAAACTATGCTGACGCAGAATAAGCAGTTGCTTGATATGCATTCTGGTCAGATCTTTAGTGTAAACCAGTTGGGTAGGAACCGTAACCGTATAACAGATTATCTCAATAACCACGGATACTTTCTTTTCAACAAGGAGTTTATCAGTTTCGACGTTGATAGTTCTCAGATGAATCGTACGGTAGATGTCACTATGAACCTAGAGCTCTATCGTCGTAATAGTTATCAGAAACTATCGCAGCATCCTGTGTATCGTGTTCGTAATGTGTATTTTGAAGGAGCTAACACCCCTGATTTCAAGCTTCGTCAGTCAGTCCTTGAACAGAACTCTTTCATAGCACCCGGACAGCCTTATAGTGCTGCTGATTTGCAGAAGACATATACTCGATTCTCACGCCTTCAGGCTATAAGATACACAAATATTCATTTTGACGAGAATCCTGACAGCCTTTATCTTGACTGCCATATTCAGGTTTCTCCTCAGAAGACGAACTCAATACAGTTCCAGCCAGAGGGTACAAATACCGCAGGCGACCTTGGTGCTGCTGTCTCTCTCATCTATCAGAACCGTAATGTATTCCATGGTAGCGAGCTCCTTAATGTAACGGCACGTGGAGCATACGAGGCTATCAGGGGACTTGAAGGCTACCAGAGCCATAACTATGAGGAACTGGGACTTGAGACCTCCCTCGCATTCCCGCGTTTCCTCTTTCCTTGGATGAAGAAATCGTTCCATAGACGCAGTTCTGCCACGAGTGAGATTCTGTTCAGTTTCAACCGTCAGAATCGTCCTGAGTTCCAGCGCCGTATATTTACAGCAGCATGGAGATACAAATGGAGCAATCCTCAAAGGCATATCCAGTATAAGGTTGATGCTATTGATGTCAACTTCATCTCTATGCCTTGGATTTCAGAAACGTTCAAGCACGACTATCTCGATTCTGTATCCAACCGTAATGCCATTCTTCGATATAATTATGAGAATCTCATGATTGTGAAGACGGGTATCGGATATACATATAGCGACAGGGATAAGACGATTCGTCTGAATCTTGAGACTGCCGGCAATTTCCTGCATCTTCTTGCCAGTCCTCTGAAGTTCAAGAAGAATGCCGAGGGACAGAATACGTTCTTGGGTATTGCCTACGCGCAATATGTTAAGGGTGATGCTGACTATACCCGTCTCTTTGCCTTAGACGACCGCAGCAATCTTGCTGTTCATGCACGTCTCGGTATTGCCTATCCTTACGGAAACTCCACAATCCTGCCTTTTGAGAAGCGTTATTTCGCAGGTGGAAGCAATAGCGTGAGGGGATGGAGCGTCCGTAGTCTCGGTCCTGGAGGCTATACAGGCAAGGACGGACGTATCGACTTCATCAACCAGACAGGTGACATAAAACTCGAATTCAGTACGGAGATGCGCTCTAAACTGTTCTGGAGATTCCAGAGTGCCATCTTTGTCGATGCCGGAAATATATGGACAATACGTGAATATCAGGACCAGCCTAATGGACAGTTCAAAATCGATTCTTTCATGAAACAGATTGCTGTTGCATATGGTGTAGGTCTCCGACTTAACTTTGACTATTTCGTAGTACGATTAGATATGGGTATGAAAGCGGTAAATCCTGCTTATACAACATCACGCGAGCATTTCCCGCTCGTACATCCAAAATTCTCACGTGATCACGCATTCCACTTTGCCGTGGGATTCCCATTCTAAGAAGACTAGACCCTCTAAATCTCCCTGCATAGGGAGACTTTTTAGCGTTCCGGCTCTCCCCCTATGCAGGGGGAGCGGGGAGAGGGTCTTTAAATTTAAATAATTTATAATGACAGAAAAGACAACCGAAGTGGTAGTTTCCGAGGCTGGAAATGGTCAGCAGACCGAGAAGAAGTCTCGTAGAAAACCGGCAGCACGTAAGGCTGCAACCACAAAGAAGAAGGCTGCCAAGAAGGAAGACGCAGTTGAGCCTGTAATTGAAGTAAAAGAAACAAAAACAGAAGCTCCTGCAAGAAAACAACCACAACGTCGTGGACGTAAACCAAAGCAAACAGCCGTAGAGGCAGCCGAAGCGAAAAAGGTAGAAAATGTAAAGAGTAATGTTGAAGGGGCTGAGGAAGCTGCCGTTGTAGTAGAGAACAAGACTCCTGAAGAGCCAAGGATTGAGGAAATCAAGGCTGAGGATGTTAAGGTAGAAGAAGAGGGTAGGACTGAAGAGGTAAAGTCTGAGGTTAAGACAGAGGAAACCGCCAACACCCAACAGCCAAAGTCCAACACCCAACACCCAACACCTAACACCCCAAAACCAATCCCTCCATTCAACCCCGTTCGTATTGACACAATCGTCGATATGGTTAATGCGCCAAAGGGACAGCTCCTTCTGAATGACCAGCAGATTCAGCAGCTTTCACAAGAAGAGGCTCTCAAGCGTTTCCGTTGGATAGAAGGTACTCTTGCGTGGGTTCTCAATTATGATGTCGTTATCTCAGATACCAACATCTGGCTTGAACTTCTTGTCGGCCATACCTCAAGTCATAGTGACCCAAAGGTTAATGCCCGACTTATGTTTGAGCGTCAGCTTGAGTTCATTTCCAAGCTTGTGCGCTATCGTGGTGGACGTTTCATGATGATGAGCGAGACATACGAGGAGATTGACCGTTTTGCAACTCAGCAGGCACCTACAAACTACAAGGATGCGGATTTTGCCGACGAGGCATTATGTCGTAACGTGTCCGCGCGTCTTGCCAAGAGACTCATCCTCTCTCAGCAACGTGAGAACCGTCTGAAGATAGAGGGAATATGTGCTGAGAGCCATCATGCAGCTTTCGCAGACCCTGCTATCATCCGCAAGACCGTCGAACTGTTCTCGGTAGGCAAGCGTGTATTGCTTCTTACAAATGATGCATCTGTGGCAATCCGTAGTATGGGTATGTGTGATGACCTCCAACGTATCAACGAAATTGACGACGAGACGTGGGAGCGCGTATATGCGCCATTACGTCCGATGGTTGTCACGATGGAAGACCTGAAGGTCCTCGACTTCTACACCCGTCAGTATCATTTCCTTCAGATGGCTGCTGGCAAACAATGGATGGAAGATGTTCCACAACGTATGGAGAAGCGCAATATCCAGCCGCTAACTCTCTGGCTTGACGGTTTCCGTCCGGGTGACAAGCAGTCGGAGATGAACAAACAGCAGCAGAAGCAACAGAAACAGCCAAAGCAGGAACAGCAGAAGAAGCAAAAGCAGCAGAATCAGCCAAAGCAGGAGCAACAGAAAGTACAGGAACAGCCTGAACAGCCAAAGCAACAACAACAGCAGGCAAGGCAGCAACAGCCAAAGAATGAGCCAAAGCAGTCTCAGGTTACCGAGCCAAAACAGGAGGCTGCAGCACCTGAGCTCGTAATCGTTACCGATATTTCTGATACTCAGGAAATGCCTCAGGCACCTGCAAATGCAGCTCCTCAGGAAGCACCAGAGAACGCAGAACAGCCTACTCAGCAACGCAAGCGTCCACAGAGGCGTCGTCCTCAACGTAAGCGTCCGCAGCAGCAGGCACCACAGGAATAAGCATATAACAAGGGCGACAGTATTATTTACTGCCGCCCTTATTTTGTAGTTGTCCTTTAATTTCTTTCAACGCAAAGACGCAAAGTCGCAAAGTTTTCTTTTTATCTCTGCGTCTTCGCGCCTTCGCGTTCTATTAATTTTTACTTGCTTTAGCTTGTTGAGCTCTGCGAAAAATTTTCAACTTTCAACTTTCAATTTTCAATTGTTTTCACTCTTCCACAATAGGGTAAAGCTCTATGAATTCGCCCTGATGGCTTTTGCCGTCGTTTATGAGCTCGGCGAACTTCTCGCCCACGGTGTCGGTGTCGTGGAATCCAGGCAATGCCATATTGCCGTTGAGGTCGGTTGTCGTAGGTCCTGGGTGAACAGTAAAGATCTCGACTGGGATATTATTCTGCTGGAATTCCATAGCCATGATACCCGTCATCGCATTTTGCGAAGCCTTACTTGCTACGTATGCCAGAGGATGCCAGTAAGGACTTACTTCTGACGGAACGGTTACATTCGCTATTTTGCCCTCGTTCTTCTGAATAAGAGGCAGAAGAGCCTTGGTAAGGGCAAACGTACCGATATAGTTCACGTCAAGCGTCTCCTTGATATCCTTAATCTCGGTCTCCCAACTCTTGTGAGCCATATTACCCGGAATACCCGCATTATTCACAAGCAGATTAACCTCAGGATATTTCGCATTTAGCTCATCTGCCGCATTCTTTATAGAGTCGAGGTCGGAAAGCTCCACCTTCACCCAACCTGCTACATCAACGTTCAGGGTCTTCAGTTTCGCAATCGCATCATTCGCACGTTTCTCGTCACGTGCTCCGAGTACAACCCTCCAGCCACTAAGTCCAAGATACTTTGTTATTCCAAATCCTATGCCTTTATTGGCACCCGTCACAAATACTGTCTTCTTCATTTCGTTTGTAGTTTTTATTCAATCTGCAAAAGTACACATAATAACGTATCGTTATTATGATTTGTTCCGAAAATATCGATATTTGCTCCGAAAAGGGATAGTCGTTTAGGTAGTGGTAAGGACCTTATAGAAAAAGGGAAGGGCGGTAGTATTTCTACTATCGCCCTTTTTAATGTTGAGTTTTAATGATTTCTAAGCTTTTGTGTTTTTCCTCTATGCGGTTGGGAGGATTAACCTCTCATACCGTTAAGAGTCTTAACAACCATGTAAATGCTGAACAATGCTGCTACATAAACTGCGCTTGTCATTACCATAAATGTTGTCATAATGTGTTTCCTTTCTTTAATTTTAAAATGTTATCCTTTATATAAATACTATCTTGTCTTCAGTAAATTTGCACTTGTTTTAGTGCTTGTTTCTGATTTCTGATGCAAAGGTACAACAAATTGTGTGGGCACACAAATAATTTTTGAAATTTATGGTAAAAATGGGCAAATAACAAATCTATGTCAAGAAAACCGTATTTTTGGCCTTTTCTTGCTCTAAATCAGTTAAAATGCCCGAAAATAGGCGGTTTTTGCTTGCAAATTGACACAAATCATGTATTTAGTGCATAATTCATAGTTCATAGTGCATAATTCATGGTTATCGTGCGCCAATCAACTATGAACTATGCACTTTGAATTATGAACTAAATCAAATGCGGTCTAAGACTGTTTTTAGGATATTTTCCATCGAATTTTTGTAGGTCGTGTTCATTTCCTTGTCGTAGCGGTTGGCTATCACCATACAACAGGTTGTTGCCTTGTGTCCGAGCATAGCCGACATACCGGCAACGGCAGACGACTCCATCTCGAAATTACATATCTTGAGTGTCTCGCCATTTTCTGGAGAGGTATAAGAGAATGCCTCTACCTTCTTGTTCTGTTCAGGGTCCTGTATCTTCAGACGTATCTGCCTTCCTTGTGGACCATAGAAACCGCCACATGAAGCTGTAATGCCACGATGCATATCCGTACCGCCAATTCGTCGGCTCAGCTCGTCGTCAGCTACGGCAACGTATGGAGCGCCTTTCTTCTCCGACCAGCTCATGTGCTTGCGGAAAGCCTCTTCCAGTTCGAGGTCGCAAACCTTGTCACGATCTGCATAATAGTTCAGCAGACCGTCGAAACCGATGCTCTTGACGGAGATGATAGGTGTGCCGATAGGGGTGTCGGGCTGCAGGCCTCCACATGTACCTATACGCACGATATCGAGAGTACGATGCTGGGGATTATCCTCGCGTGTGGTGTAGTTGATGTTTGCAAGTGAATCAAGTTCGGTAAGCACGATATCGATATTGTCGCAACCGATACCTGTTGACTGTACTGTTATTCGCTTACCTTTGTAAGTGCCTGTAATAGTATGGAATTCGCGGTTGGAAACCTCAACTTCAATAGAATCAAAGAGTTTTCCAATCGTAGAAACCCTCTCAGGGTCACCTACAAGTATTACTTTGTCTGCCAGGTTCTCTGGCTTCAGATGAAGATGGAAACAACTGCCGTCTTCGTTGATGATGAGTTCTGAAGGTGGGTACATAGAATAAAAGATGAAAAAGAGACCCCCTCCTTCTCCCCCCAAGGGGGAGAGTTTTAGATAGTATTATTGTATCTAAAGACTCCCTCCCTTGGGGAGGGTCGGGGTGGGTCTTATTATTTCCCTATCGCCTCAATCTCCGTATTCCTTATCTGCTTCTCAGTAAGGATGAGTTTCTGGCGCTCGTTGAAGACCTCGATTTCCATATCGGCGATGGCGCTGGCAAGGTTCTTGCTGCCGTTGTGATATCTGGTACGCATCTCTTCCAGCTGCTTCTCCCTTGTCTCTAAGCTACTCTTCATATTGAGATAGGTAGGGAACTGGCTCTTGTTCACGCTACTACGGAAATCCGAGATTTCATGATATACAAATTTCTCGTTGATGACGAACTCAAAGCTGTGTTCTTTCTTCGCAACCTTATTCTGACGGGCAGCAGAAAGACGTGATAGTGCTGATGCCAGAACCTCTTTATCCTTCTGCGAGTCTTTGATATCTCTCAGACGTGCCAGACGGTCGAGCTCTATCTCCGGCATATCCTCGTCGTATGTCTCACGAGTCTCTGTTGGCTGGAAGACATACACGCATGTCTTGCCTTCAGGCTGACGGCGGTTTGAAACGAGGTAGCCGAGGTCGTTGAAGTCATCTATTATATAATATGTCTCATCTCCGAAAGAGTTGAACGGCAACCCGAGACTCTGTGGCTTGTAGAAAGAGTGGCTGTCGCTATCATATATCGTGTAATAGATGTCATACTTGCCCATGGAATCCTCACCTCCCTTTGCTGCGAAGTAGAGGGTTACGCCATCAGGCATCATATATGGGCAGATGATATCTTCCACGCCCTCAAGCACGATTGCCTTTGCGGCATCCCATTTCTTGCCAAGTCGTTCCTCGACCAAAAGCACGTGGACGGAATCCTGCAGTATGGATGAGAACCTCTTGTCCTCAAACTCGTTTGTGTAGAAATAGTCGTTCCCTTTTCCTTTCTTGCTCTTCTTGATGCTGATTTTTCCGCATGAAGAGGATAGGGGGATATGCTGTAGGAAGTCATCCTCGTTCGTAACCAAAGAATCGATGAACATCACCTTTGCCGTTGAAGGCAGGAGTTTTGCAAAGTTCAGATCCTCAGCCGTAGGAACCACAGGTGCTGGCTTAGCAACCTTTGGAGCCGCTTTTACAGGAACCTTAGGACGTTGTGCCTGAGACGTTAATACCCCAAGGAAGAGAGAAATAATAACTATATAGAGTCTTGAATATTTCATCGTTTCTGTATCTTGATGAAGGATTAAGGATGAGGGATTAAGGATGAAAGTTTATTACTATCAAACCTTATTCTTTATTCCCTTTTACCTTATTCTTTTTCTAATTATCGGGTGACAACGTGCGTAGCATCCTCGCACTCGAAAGATAGCGAACGTCGGCTGCAAGCCGGTGCGCGTTTTAATCTTTCGGGTGCAAAAATACAAAAAAGAAATGATATTATCAAGCTTTTGAGCGTTTTTTTCTAACTGCGAGTATCATTCCGACTATCAGAATTACTGCTCCGGCTATTGCCATAAGTGTGATGCGCTCTCCCAAAATCACATGTCCGGCAGCCATACAGACAAGGCTCTGGAGGTATATGAAATTCGTGGATTTTACGGCTCCGAGCTTTCTCATTACCCAGTTCCAAAGCAGATAGCCGCCTGTAGAGGCAACAAGTCCGAGGAATATCAGATTACCCCATATCGTCATATTGCCTGATGCAAGTATGTCTACGTCAAGCGGATGCACGAGGGCGAAGTAGGGGAGTATCGTCACCAGACCATAGAAGAATACCTTTCTCGTGATGAAATCTGTTGAGTATCTGCCCATTATCCTTCGCATGAAGAGTGAGTAGAAACCCCAAGTGAATGATGCTCCAAGTGCAAGGGCATCGCCAAGAGGATTGAGGTGCAGGATTATCTGACCGTTGAGCACGACTAATACCACGCCCACGAATGCAAGTACCGAACCGAATACCTGCCTCATGCTAAGGCGCTCGTTCTTGTAGAATATAGCCAGAAGCATGGCTGTTACCAAAGGCGTGGTGCTCACGAGGATGCTAACGTTTGACGAGGTGGAGTGGAGTAGGGCCATATTCTCCACGAGGAAGTATATGGAGCCACCCATCATACCAAGTCCCACGAGTGTCAGCTCGTCGGCTATGGAACTGGCGAACAAACGCTTGTGTGACATACAAAGCATACAGATGTATGCCATCAGAAAGCGAACGAAAAAGATATCTGCGGGCAACAAACCGTTATTCAGCAGAACCTTGCTGCTAACGAATGTGGTTCCCCACATAATAACAACTAATAGGGCAACTATGTATGGCATTTTTTTGAAGAAAATTAAAGATTAGACCCCCAAAATCCCCCTGCTTAGGGGGAGAGGTTCGCGGCTGGAAAGTCCCCCTATGCAGGGGGATTTAGAGGGTCTGTTTTACTTACTTGCGAGGTACTCAGCAAATATCCTTGCGGCACTCTCTACCTTCCTAACACATGGACGTTTCTTGTAATACTCGGCATTACGCTCGTCAGGGATATTGGTGTCCTTCACCACCTTACAACCATTCATCTTGAGGAGTTCTGCGCAAATCAGACTTCCGTTCCTCTCCTTGAACTTAGCCATAAGCTCTTGCACCAGCTTATAGCATTCGGCCTTACCCTCACGATCATTTCCCTCGGTCTGACCTTTCTCCAAGCCTGCGAGGGTTACGAGAGCGGAAGCTGCGCCACACATCATGCGCATCCTACCTACACCACCACCAAATCCGGCGCTGATGCGTTTCGCCATAATATCGTCAAGGCCGTACATGTCAGCAAATGCTGCGACGACGGCCTGTGAACAGCCGTAGCCTTCCATGAAACATTCTACGGCTCCTTGTACTCTATCTTTTTCCATAAAATGAATGTATTGTGTGAATTATTATCCTCGCATATCTTTATTATGTCTGCAAATATATACATTTTTTTCGAGACTTCATGCCTTTATATATAGAAATGTGGATAATTCTCTCGGAAAAAATGATTAAAGACAAGGCTGACGCACGT
>JAEEGG010015920.1_pt1 | contig 15704 bp, 13 predicted proteins | sample 9134161 | NCBI WGS metagenome assembly JAEEGG01 (sample SAMN16246543, study PRJNA631951) | gut metagenome | biome: gut microbiome; feature: rumen; material: CR-attached | host: Bos | place: Iran: Karaj | collected 2018-10
CTGGAGCTATGATGAAGTCGAAAAGATTGCCAGGAAACTGAAATTACAGCCGATTGAAGCCAATACTCCCCTACTCGCCCAATGCATCAAGCAACTCAGCGAATACTTTGACGGCACGCGTCGTGAGTTTTCACTGCCACTCCATCCCGTGGGTACTGAGTTCCAGATGAGCGTTTGGGAAAATTTACAACAGATACCTTATGGAGAGACCATATCCTATGGCGAATTGGCAAAACATATAGGCAATCCCAAAGGGTCACGTGCCGTAGCTCAGGCAAACCATAACAATTCCATTGCCATAGTCATCCCCTGCCATCGTGTCATCAATGCCGACGGCAGTTTAGGCGGATATGCTTCAGGACCCGACAAGAAACAGACCTTGCTCAGCCTTGAGCGAGAGCACAAAGCCTGAAGCCTCTAGTCAGCAAACGGAGATACTAACCATTTATCCCAGGGTTCATAAACTTCCTTGGGGTTATCAGTGCTGATATAGTCTTCGTCATTATAATAGCCGCGGACGGTGTAGCGGTTCTTGACACGATAGGAGTCATAGTATGACGGGTCGGCTACCTGAAGGAAAACTTGCTCGCTCTGCAGGTCAGTACCCTGCCACAACATTAACGTGTAAGTCGTTTCAAATGCCGAGCTTGAGGTCATGCGATAAACCGCTGAGCGCTCCGGTTCATAATAGAATTCACCATTGAAAACCGTGAAACCGTCGTTTGTGGCACGAACGAAGAGATTCACATCACTGTCCCACACAATCAATGTGCTGTACTCGCGGTTGCAGCCGGGGCCTATCAGGATATCGACATTGCCGTCAAAGTTGGCGTCGAGGAAATGTACAATGTGGCGGGTAATGGCATCTTCCTCACTAATAGGAAGACTCTGCATCAGCATACCGTCGGCATAAATTTCCACCCTGTTAATGGCATATTCGCCATCGAGCAGTTTCACTTCAAGCACGTCGTGGGTTGTCGGGCAATTCTCTATCGTGACTAGTCCATACTCATTCAGGGGAACCGTGGGCACAGCCAGCGGATGATCATTGGCGGCTCTACATTGAGGCGACAAGAACAAGAGTGCTGCCATCATCAGGAAAGCCATCACTCGTCTAGAGAATATGCTATAACTGATCATCATGAGATAAAGTGTTGATTTGCGATAGTGAATAGATGAAATGCGAAACAAGATACATTGAACAGGGACTATTTAAGGCTCATCTAGCAGCGATTGCCATTCGCCAGGTTCCTGTCAACAGGTGACTGCCGCCAGTGGGATCACTTGGCGGATTTGTTCTTGGGATCGACACGGAAGGTGACGCAGCGATTGTAGGCATAGTTCGCCAGCGTGTAAACCACCATGGCGAGAACCATGACAATGTTTTGACCAGCCTTCTCCATCGGGAAGAACGGGATGATGTCGTCGGGCAGGTTTTTCCAACCGAGTCCTTCGAGCAAAATCCAACTGACGCACAGCTGCAACGCCAGGCAGATCAAGAAACCGCAAACAAACAGTAGCAACTCGCGCTTGAAGTTGTTCTTGGTCTTAAACACCCAGTTGCGGTTCCACAGGAAACTGTTAATGACGCCGAAGATGTAACCCACGACATTGGAGATACCGTAGGCCAAGCCCATCTTGGTGTTGAGAACATAGAAAACGACGAGCGTGATGAGTGTGTTCAACACACCGATCACACAATATTTGAGCAATTGTATGCCCGTTTGTCTGGCTTCGTCCTTATCTATCTTCATGATAACAGTATTGTAGCGGCAAAATTATATAATTTTAACGAATTGACAAAATATATTTCAATCAATGTTAGCAGGAATGCCAATTCCCAATAACTATCTCCTCACTGCAGTGATTCCCATATCGACTAGGCCCTGCAAAGTATCGCACCCTTCCATCGCCTGCCACACAACGACCGAATGGGCGGCAGCAGGAGCTATGTCACGGGATAGTGTCACTTGCTTTTGATACAATGTTCCGAAGCCTCCACCTGTCCAGTTGCCGTATTCATCGGCCATCGTCACGTCGACCGCTTGCCGATGAATGGTCGAGTCGGCAGCGATGATGTCTACCACCAGTGAAAGGTTTCGGTAAGGATAGGTGTTGTCGTGACGCACAGCAAGCAGGAGCTCATAGCGACCTGTAGAGTCGTCGAACTCGGGCATGAAACACAATGGCAGTGTACGCTGCCAGCCTTGTGATGGCATGTGTTTGAAATCGGCATGTGCTATGACCGGCTTATGTTGACACGCTGTGGCAATGAACACAACGGCGGCAATGTAGATAATCATTGCCACCGTTATGTTGTGTCCGTACAGTCTGCGACTGTCACGAATCCTTTGGGCCACTATTTTGTGCATGTTGCCCATTGTCGTTCTTGGGTGCGCCAGCATCCTTAGGTTGGCGAGGTCTGAAGGACTTGCCTGGACGCGGCTGGTGTTCCTTGTGCGACGGCCTATCGCCACGGGGTTGACGTTCAGCATTAGGGGCGCCGCCATCCTGTGGTTGCGGTTGACGTTTAGACTTACCTGGGCGCTGCTTGCGCTCGGGTTTGCCATTGCCGCCATCTTGTGAGCCCGTTGGTTGCTGGCCACCCTTGTCAGGCTTGCCATTAGCAGCGTCATTAGGCTTGCCAGCGCCATTGCCTGCTGATCTCTCGCCCGATTTCTTTTTCTTTTTCTTCTTCTTTTTGTCAAAGCGATTGATGGCATCCTGATTCAGCAGGTCGCCGAAGGGAGAGCCGCCCCTCTTGTTACCGTCATCGGGCAAGAGACTGTCAGGCTTGACTCCGTTCTTGTTGAGGGCAATGATTTCAAAGGCTTGAGCCGCAGTCAGCGTCACCGTATCGACTGGCGCATTGCGCTCAGTGGAATAGATAATCTCGCGCTTGAGGGCATCGGCCTTGAAGTAGTAATAAGTATTGTCCTTCGTTTCCAGATGCACGTCCTTGGGCGGCAACTGACGGATGGCCTCAACGTAGGTGTTCACCTCAAAATTGATGCAGCACTTGAGCTTGGCACACTGGCCTGCCAAATTCTGCGGGTTGAGCGAAATGTCCTGGAAGCGGGCAGCACTCGTGGCTACCGACACAAAACTGGACATCCATGTGGCACAGCACAAAGGTCTGCCGCAGGGGCCGATTCCACCGATGCGTCCTGCCTCTTGGCGGGCACCGATCTGCTTCATCTCGACGCGAATCCTGAACACGTCGGCCAGCACCTTGATCAGTTGGCGAAAGTCTACTCGATCGTCAGCAATATAATAGAATATGGCCTTATTGCCGTCGCCCTGATACTCAACGTCGCCGATTTTCATCTTCAGACCCAGGTCCACAGCAATCTTGCGGGAACGGATCATCGTGTCCTCTTCGCGGGCCTTGGCCTGCTCATAGCGTTCCATGTCGGCTGGCTTGGCCTTACGGAAGACGCGTAACAACTCGTTACCCTTGCGCAGGTTCACTCGTTTCATCTGGTTGCGCACCAGACGTCCGGTGAGTCCCACACGGCCGATGTCATGACCGGGATTGGCCTCTACAGCAACCCAGTCGCCCTGCTTGAGCGGAATGTGGGTAGTGTTGCGGTAAAAGCCGCGGCGGGTGTTCTTGAACAACACTTCGACGACTTCGTCCTCGTTGTCAGGAACATCCTTGAGCCAATTGGTGCTGGTGAGATTGCAGCGGCCGCGGTCGTTGTCGCAGGGACAACCGCAGTTGCCACCGTTATCGCACTTCACGCAGGTCTCGGCGGTATCGGCTACAGGGTTGACTTGAATCTTTTTCTCGTCCATGATGCGGAGCGCTCGTTACTTGGCATAGCTGACGGCACGCGTCTCGCGGATAACGGTGATGCGCACCTGTCCGGGATAGGTCATCTCGTCCTGAATCTTCTGGGCAATCTCGTTGGAGAGCTTCTCGGTCTCGGCATCGGTAATCTTGTCGGCACCGACAATCACGCGCAGCTCACGGCCAGCCTGGATTGCATAGGTCTTGACAACACCGGGATAGGACAATGCCAGGCGTTCCAGATCGTTGAGGCGCTTGATATAAGCCTCGACAATCTCGCGGCGGGCACCGGGACGGGCACCGCTGATGGCATCACACACTTGAACGATGGGAGCATACAGGCTGGTGGCCTCCTCCTCATCGTGGTGGGCACCGATGGCGTTGCAGATGTCGGCCTTCTCCTTGTATTTCTCGGCCAACTTCATACCCAACTGGGCATGCGGCAGTTCGGGCTCATCATCGGGCACCTTGCCGATGTCATGAAGCAGTCCGGCACGACGGGCTTTCTTGGGATTGAGTCCCAACTCGCTGGCCATGATGGCACACAGATTGGCCGTCTCGCGGGAGTGCTGCAACAGGTTCTGACCATAGCTGGAGCGATATTTCATCTTACCGATGAGGCGGATGAGTTCGGGGTGCAAGCCATGGATACCCATATCTATGGCTGTGCGCTTACCGGTCTCTATCACCTCTTCCTCGACCTGGCGGCGCACCTTGGCGACTACTTCCTCGATGCGGGCAGGATGGATACGGCCATCACTCACCAGCTGATGCAGGGCCAGGCGTGCAATCTCGCGGCGCACAGGGTCAAAGCCCGACAGCACAATGGCCTCGGGCGTATCGTCAACAACGATTTCTACGCCGGTGGCTGCTTCCAGGGCACGGATATTGCGGCCCTCACGACCGATGATGCGGCCCTTGATCTCGTCATTGTCGATATGGAAAACGGTGACAGCGTTCTCAATGGCCGTCTCGGTAGCCACACGCTGGATTGTCTCGATGATGATGCGCTTGGCCTCCTTGTTGGCCGTCATCTTGGCATCGTCCATGATGTCATTGATATAGCTAGCGGCATTGGTCTTGGCCTCGTCCTTGAGCGACTCGATGAGTTTCTCCTTAGCCTCCTCGGCCGACAGGCCACTCACATGCTCCAGCGTGTCGCGCACGCTCTTTTCCATCTTGTCAACCTCTTTCTTGCGCTCGTCGAGTACGGCCATCTGGTTTTCCACATTCACCTTCAGCGTCTCGACCTCGTTGCTGCGGCGCTTAAGTTCGCCTTGCTGCTGATTGAGGGTGATTTCACGTTGTTTGAGCTTGGCCTCGCTGGTTTGCACCTTGGTCAGTCGAGCGTTAGCCTCTTTCTCGGCCTCGCTCTTGATGGTCATTCCAGCCTCCTTGCCTTTCAATACCTCGTTGTTCTTGAGCACTTCGGCTTCAAGACGGGCTTTCTCAATAATCTCGTTGGCTTGCGACTTGGCGTTCTTGCGTGACATGTACAACGCCGCGCCACAGCCAATTGCCATCGCCAGGATGGCTACAAATACAGTTACTATAATGTTCATTACAATTGATAAAATATTAAACAAAAAGCGCCACTTCCGGGGCTAGTGTAGTATAACTTGCTGAAATGCAGCAGGCTTTCACACTATGCCTTAAAGTGGTGCAGGAACCTAATTTCTAAACAATATCGTTAACTCAGTTCTTAAGTGACTCGCCCTGTGCTCAGTCATGCACGGCCCAACATGCAACCGGCATCACAAGCGTGAGGTGCGACACTCGACGAGAGTATCAGTTTCTTTCAAGCCTCGTCACCCAACAGGGCGTCGAGTCGTTGTTCTAAATCAGTCAGGAAGTCATTGACCTGTCGGTTTTCACCGTATGCCTCGAGGTAGAGGCGCGCAAACTGGAATGCTACCCTGGCAAGCACATCGTGGGTTGAACCGCTGAAGCGGTCCATCCATTTGGTCCACAATGTGTTGACAAGTTCTTCGGCCTTGCGATAACGCTCCTCCTCGACAGGGTTGATGCTCAAGGCGATAGGGTTATCGGTATCGGCTAAATGAATCCAAATTTTAATTTTATTATTGTCGGCCATAACGGTAGAGAGTCGTGTCAAGCGTTCAATTGTTTTATGCAGCGGTCAATGTCCCGCACCATCTTGGCAACCTGTTTCTTGTAACGGGCAACCACCTCGGGGTTGCTGGGAACCGAATGCGCTACGCGCAGGAACTCGTTATCGATGCGCAACTGGGCGTTCTCTTTCTCCAGCTTTGCGATATCCAGCTCCTGGCGCTCTATCGTGCGCGTCATCTCCTTTTTCTCATTCTGGAGTGTGCGTAACCTGTTGCCCAAGGTCTCCACCTTGCGCAACAGCGATTGCAGCTTATCTTTTAACTCCATCGAAGGCATAATTACCAATTTTCTGCAAAATTACTATTTTTTTTTCATTTCTTGTATTTTGTCCCGAAAATATTTCCCTAAATGATGACAATTTGCTCATTCTGCACTCTTCTAGGGACATTTTCAAGCCATCTTCATTGCGTTTTTCAAGAGAAATCCAAGAAACCTTAAATTTTTTCCCTTAAAAATTTGTCAGTTCAAAAAATGGTATTACCTTTGCAACCGCATTTCGGGGCATTAGCTCATCTGGTAGAGCGCAACACTGGCAGTGTTGAGGTAAGCGGTTCGAGTCCGCTATGCTCCACAAGCGATTAAAGAAGCGACTGATTTTCAGCCGCTTTTTTCTTTTATGTTCATTCTTGTTCTAATATTCTGGTTACTATTTTAGACTATTATTTGGTTTCCCGACAGATGCTTGGGGAATTGGTATGGGAAAGTTGCTTTCGTTTGATAGATTGGTTACTAAACCGTCAGTTTACATGGGTTCGCACCTGTTAATAATCAGGTAAAATTAGCCGTTTGTCTTTGGTATGTCAATGAAAAAGATTATTTTTGCCCCAAGAATGAGCAAATTATGAATATCATTACATATTAATCATTAAAACTAAACAATTTGGATTATGAAGAAATTATCATTACTCTTACTATTGTTGACGTGCTGTTTCGCGGCATTTGCCGGCATCAAGTCCGGTGCCCCATCACGCCTGAGCGACGATGAGGTTGGGGGCGAAAACTACTTCATCTATCAGCGCACCAGTAGCGGTTTCGCTTTCATCAATTCCGCCGGTACCACGGCCTATACTGGGTTTGTTCCCCAGAGCGGCATTATCGAGATTCAAACAACTGACGGAGGACTCATTTGTTTTGTGAGGAATATTGTCTATGGGTCCGAAAAGGAGTTTGGTAATTACTGGGTAGAAGGTGAGAGTGACCAGGAAGGTGGCTTTACTATTCCTCTTGGCCAAACCATATACAAAACTCGCGGTCGTAAAGCAGTCCTATCCTGGGGAACTGTGAGCTACAATGCTTCGACGGGCCAAACCACATTTACCCGAGACGAATCTGTCTCTTATGTGACCTACACCATGGACGGAAATACCATCCACATCGAGAATACCAGTGGCCCCGACGCCGTTGACGCCCAGGAAGACGTGTCCTACGATGCTACTGGTTTGAGTATTGTCTGGGAAGATGAGGAAGCCTCTGGTGATGATGACAACTACGAGTGGGCAGGCTATTGCGAGTGGGGCACAGGGTTGGATACTACACCCTATGTCATCAGTTGGGAGCCAGAAGGTGAACTCAAAACTTATAACCGCACTAGTGACTGTATCTACTTCAGCAATAACAGCAGGTTCGGTGATACGTTCAGCCAGGAATCGTTGTCTGAAAAAGGTGATATCATGTTTGACTACGCCAACAGGGTCGTTTACTTGAAGGACCCGCTTTTGTCTATCAACACAGGCAATTGGGTGATGGGCTCTCTGAACGATGATGGCACACTCATCAGGGTGCGCATGCCACAATTCCTCCGTTTTGAGGATTTAAATAATTATATAATGCCTGCCACGGTCCATACAAGCATCATTAATTTCTACGATCATGACCAACTCAATTTAGAGTACGATTACGAAGATCTCCTCTATAAGATAGAGGGCAATACTATCACCATGCAGGAAACTTGGGGAGACTTTACTGAACCGTATCCCTACAATTATTTTGTTAAAGGTCTTTATGCCTATGATATGGTAAATGAAGTGGGTTCTGTAGAGGCCAACATCGTATATGTACTGAACTCTGACGATCCCATCGAGCCCACCGAAAAGACCAGTGCTCCTGTCATTAATGGCTATACTGTTGACAACACTAATGGTTACTTTGTTGCTATCACCCCGACGGAGCCCAGTACCATCTATTACCGCGTGCAGCAGCCCAACAGCAGAGCATTTACTGAATGGGCCGAATACATCGATGTGCTGTGCTATACCACTCCGGGCGACTACACCATTGAGGCCTATGCTCTTGCCAATAGCAAGTTGGCCAGTGACCACGTTTCCTACGACTTCACCGTTAGCCCCGTGACAAGCATCAATGAAGTTGCTGGCGGCAAGCAGATTGCTAGCAGGCGTTACTTCAACGTCATGGGCCAAGAGGTCCAGCAGCCCGTGGGAGTAACCATCATCGTGACCACTTACAGCGACGGAACCACCACTTCGGTTAAGGTCATGAAATAAGCTCAAGGCTTCAAACCTAGCCAACGATACTTCATAAAAAGGCTGCTAGTCTAGCAGCCTTTTTTATGTGACGATATGGATCATTGAGATAATTTACCTGGAAATCTTGAAGCCCAATTTCATGATGAGTTTGAGCGTGCCGATTGCCGTGTCGCGGTCGTATTGCTTTTCTACCTCAGGCAGGTCCTCGTAAGGAATCAGGTGAGGATGAGTCTTGAGGGTATCATTGCGCTCCGGACCATAAACCCAACCTTGAGACATCCTGGAGTGTGCCCAGACCTCATGCACATTCTCGGCTACCTGTTCGACAAGTTGCTGGAGTTCTTCGGGCAAATCAATAGCACTGGTATCCACAGGCCGAGGGATATAATCGTTTGATGCTTTCATCGTGTCACTCTATTTACATTTTCTCCACTACGTCGTTTTCACCGCATGGCATCGTGATGATGTCGTTATACAGGGGGAACTGGGCTTTTACCTGGTAGGTCTTGCGCTGATTCTCTAGAGGGACAAAGAGCTCTACTTGTCCTTCCTTGTTGGATGCCGCCTTCTGCCCTGCAACCTCAACAGTGACGTTGGGAATAAAGTTTTCGGTCTCTGGGTCCCAAATACCGAAATGCACATGACCATATACCGATGGGTCACGATAGACATTCAAAGTCACATCATGGGTTAACTTCAAAGTTGTATCTAGAGGTAAAAAATCTTTGCAGGTAAGCGTTACTTTCACCTCCTGGTCCATAAAGCGATGAGGAATGTTGTTGAACACACCATCCTGGCCAATGGCGTGAATGGTGTCACTCTTGGACTCATTTTCAAGCATAACAGTTACCACTGCATCTTGCAAGGGAGGCAGTTGGTCGTTTTGAACTGATGCCTCGTTAAGACTCATCTTGGCATCAAAGGGCTGATTGGCGGCCCACACCCATGCCAGGGCAGCCAGGACTGCTATTGCACCGATGGTCCAGGCGATGATTTTCCTGATGAGCTGTCGCTTGTGGCGCTGCCAGATAGAGTCAAACTCAACACCGAGCAATTTAGATACCAGTTGCACATAGGCGCGCTCCTTGTTCAGCCATGGGAAGCGGTAAATCTTCTCATGAATGTTGGCGCCCAGGATTTCAGGCATCCCCAGTTTATCGATAATCGGATTAAAGCACTCGGTATCAGGGTTGCCGCTATGGGGCGTACCATCAACGATAAAATAATGGATTTTATCGGTGCGGCCCAGTTCATGGAAGAACTCGATCTCCTTGCCTACCCACTCTGATTTTGCCGAATTGGGAGAACCGATAACAATCAGGTTCCTCGAAGCCCTCAAGCGATCTTTCAGTTCATCGTCAAGCCCGCCAGGTTGAATGTCGGTCGGAGCAAAGAAGATGGGTTTGATTGGCGTACGTTCCCACCCGCGCTCGCTGCACAGTGTTGCCGGCATGCGGTAATGCTCCAGCTTGCGCTGGATGCGTTTGCCCCACTCCGTGTCCTTGGAATTGTAACTGATAAAGGCGAAATATTTGAACTGTTGTTCAGCGTTCATTGATTGTTCTGTTCCTTCCATTGCTTATAGGCTTGATTGATTTGCTGTTTCTCTTCTTTAGTAATCTGTTTTACTCCGAAGGTGATACCCAATTTGTTCTCAAAGTGATGTCGGGATATTGCTCCATCCTTCATCACGACTATATCCTTGGGTGACTGCCTCATCTCATCTGCGCGATCGAACAGGGATGTCTCACTGTCCTGATTCCAGTCGGCAAATTCAAGCAGAACGTATTCGCCCGACATTCCTTGGGCCGAGGCTGGAGTATCGCCGTTGTTCACGGTTCCGATGAAGCAATGATTGCCCAAGAAGCCCTTGAGTTTGCCTTTTTGCATGGCGAGCTGATACTCTGTCATGAGGATGTTCTTCTTGATGTTGACGACCTCTTTGCTGTTTTCGCCCTTGAGTGACGCGATAATGTCAAAGGCTTTCTGATAGTACTCCAGGGCCTTGGTATAGTCGGTAAGTTTACCGTAGGCGCCAGCAGTACTGTTGTAAGTCTGGGCTGTTGCGGCACTGCTGTTACCTTGTACCTGTTCACGGATGGCTGCGGCCTTCAAGAAGTGCTCTAACGACTGGGCATACTCACCACGCCGATAGAGTACCGCCCCCATGCTGTCATAGGCACCAGCCAACCCTACCCTATCATCACTTTGGGTGGATTCTCTGGCCGCCAAAGCACGGGAGTAACATTCTAAGGCATGTGCATAATCCCTCTGATTCATATAGAGCAAGCCCATGTTTTCAATCGACTTGATGGTAGACGGATGATTGTCGCCCAGCGTTTTCCGCTTCACATCAAGCGACTTGCCATACCACTCAAGCGCCTTGGCAAAATCACGCTGACGATCGTAGACCTGTCCTATATTATTATAGCAAATGGCTACATCGGGATGATCGCTGCCAAGTACTTTCTCGGTGATTGCCATAGAGTTGTTATAAGATTCTAGGGCTTTGCTGTAGTCATTGATGCCCAAATAGGCCGAACCGATGTTGCTCAGCGTCAGGGCCACATCAGGATGGGTCTCGCCCAGCACTTGTTGACGGATGTTGAGGGCACGGTTAAAGTACTCCAGTGCACGGGAGTAGTCACCCATGGCGGTATATACCGATCCGATATTGCTGTAAGACATGGCCTGGTCAGGATGGTCGGCATCCAAAAGTTTCTCACGTATTGCGAGTGACTTATTGAAGTAGTCCATCGCATTGGCATAATCGCCGCGTGAGTAATACAACGCACCCAGGTTATTATAGGACATGGCTGTCGCTGGATGCTCAGTTCCAAGTGTCGCCTCCTCAATGGCCAACGACTTGAGGTAGTGCTCCAGTGCCTGGGTTGAATTACCCGTGGCATCCATGAGCATGCCGATGTTGTTGTGCGTAGTTGCGGTCACAGCATTATCATCACCCAGTGATTTCTCACAGATGGAGAGTGCTTTGCGGTAATTCTCCATCGACAAGTCAAATTTGCCTTGCTTGCGGTAAATCATGCCGATATTGTTATAAATCATGGCCACAATCTCGGAGTCACTGCCCATCTGCTCGAGCGCATGAGCAAGAGCCCGCTGATAATAGTTTAGTGCAGCGGGATAATCAGCCATGTAATCGCAGGCAAAATCACCGGCATCGCTCAGCCAAGCAACGTTGGTGGAATCAAGTCTGACGCGTTGTGCCAAATAATAGGCTGCTGAGTCATTGTTGTGTTCCAACTTGAATTTCTCGAAGAAATGGTAACAATCCTGAGCGATGTCGTTCTTGGAGGCTTGGGTGCCGGCCTGACTTTGTTCGAGGCGCTGTTGTCGTTCGGCAATCTCGGCTGCCTCGGCTGCCTCAATGGCTTCGGCCTTGTGGATAGCCTCGATGCGGTCGTTGATGTCACCCTTGGAACGCAGCAACGAGTCTGCCTCAGCAAGACGTCCCTCGAGGATGCAGTCACTGATGCGTGTATTGAATTCGTCCAAGAGATCGTAGTCAATCTGCGAATAACGTTCGGCCATCTCACCGATCAGTTTCTCATTGGTTTCCTGTTGGGCGTACAGCTCCTGCAGGGCCTTCTGGTACTCCTCGCGTGTGATTTTGTTCTGCTCCTTGAGGTCCTCGATCTCGTCTTCGCGTTGTTGCAGTTGCCGTTGCAGGGTGCGACGGATTTTGCGTTCTGATGACAACTTGTCGTCGGTCTTCTGCTCGGGTGTTTCCAGCACGAGAATCAAGGGGTTGGGTGAAAACACATAGGCTTTAGTCAACATCTCAGGGTCATTGACAACATAACCTTGTTTTTTCACGCTCTGGATAAAGAACTTGTTAGCGGGAATCGGGAAGGAGAACACGCCGTTGGCCTGTGTGACCACTGCGCTGCGTCCTTTGACTTGCACTGTCGCCCCTCTGATGCGGGTACCCGGCACAACGGCTCCGTTACTGCCTTTGCGTCCCTTGGTTTTGACATAGCCTTGCTGAGTCTGCGCCGTTGCACACAGCGCCAGCAGCAAACTGAATGACAACAATAATATTTTTCTCATATCGGTGTGATTACTGATTCATGTTTTGGGTGTTGTCAGTGCTCCTGCTGCCATCAGAACCTTCGTCAACATTCCCGCTATTGTCTTGCTCACCATGGTTGAGCCCAATTCCCAACGAGACGTCTACGACATTATAGTCATAGCTCTGGATAGCACTTGTCAACTCATTCCATGGCTTGAGGCATCCATGCAGCAAGCGCAGTTCGTCTTTGTCATTTACACCACCTGCATCGCTGTAACCCAGTAGCTCATGTGAGGCTATCCAGCGCAAGTGCTCGGTCTGTGCCAATATGTCCAGCACCCGGGTGACAGTATTATCGGGCTCGATGCCCTGCCATGTGTAGGTGATCTCATTCTCTTTTCTTGACAGGTAGGGTCCGGATAGCATGAGATACTTTTCTTGACCTAGGGCCTGGTGGGCAAGTATCTGCTTGGTGTGCTTGTGGAAACAGTTTTCCATATTCTGGGTTTGCACACGGCGCAGCCGCATGATGCCCGACAAGGTGGGCGAGTAACGCACCCCAAGCTGCATCAGGTCCTTATGCTCGCTGTCCCAGTCGAGCGGGTCCGGCATTTGTCCGCCTGCTGCTCTGTTGAGCAAGACAATGGACCGGTCGTACATCTGCTTGAAGTGCTTGGCCTCAGTTTTAAGTTTCTCGTTCAAGATATAGTCATAGGTGAAGATGTCGGCCATCGAGCCGAATAATGTAATGGGCTCATGAATGGGCTCCTCCTTGTTGATCCAGTACTGATGGTTGCTCCCATTACTGCTCATCTGGGCCGCCCACAACCGGTTGTAATGCTCAGTAATTCTGAGCAGATGACCATCAGGATCATTGCTCACCCTGACAAGAATGCGCAATTGGTACATGTCCTCACGATAACGTACGGCCAGCCTGAGAATCCTCACGGCCAGCGATACGTTAGTCTCGTCGTCATCATAGTCGATAACCACATAGTTAAGTGTCCTAATGACTGTCTCGAGATAATTGTAGAAGTCCACACCAAGCACGTCCATGTCATGGAGTGTAATGGCCGAGGAGTTGTCAGGAGCGCCATTTCCCTCGCAGTAGGTCATGCGGCACGACACCGATGGCGCGCCGACAGTAAACAGTCCTGCTTTATGCTTAATCTTCTTATCAACGATGTCGCAATGGAAATCAGAGCGTTCACCCTCATTGCTTCCACTCTTGACAAAGGCGCCGAAGGCATACAGGAATCGTAATGCGTCATGCCCCACCTCGTCAAAGCCGACAATCAATGCATTGAAGGGCGAAGATACCGTTGCATCGCTCTCGATTTTGACATAGTTCGCAGGATGAAGTTCAGCATGCTGTTTCAGCATCTCGACACTGATGCGCGATGGATCAACAACCTTGACCTCTAGATGCTCACGCGTCTGGTCGTCTTCGATAACGCGGTGTACGCTATTGTAGCGGGCTCGGCAATAGAGCGTCACCTTGATGCCGGCATCAACGGCAGCGTTGATGGTCATGTCACGCTTCAAGTTTTCTACCGTTAGGATATTAGCATTGGGATTATCGGTGAGGACAAACAAATGTAACGCACCGGTGGTCTTGTGTCTGATGATTTGAGCCACCGTTTTCAATCCGAAATGCTGCTTCAGAATGTCGGTGCTGGATGACTTTACGGTCAGATCGGTATAGGTACTCGTCGTCAAGCAATCTAATTCTCTTAACCATTCAAGGTCTTGGTTTTTAAGTGACAGGAAATTGAACAATCGTTCCATTCCATTAGGTTCACCATCAGCATCGTTGGCATGGTTGGTCCTCACGATGATGATGCGATAATCCCCGTCATCACCATAGTGTTGAGCAATGCTCCGCGCTAGCAAAAACGAAGCCTCATTTAAGCCCAAGAACACAAAAGTATCACGCTTGGGGCCACGTAGACAGGCTTCTACCTGCATCCTAGCCGAGGCTATGATATTGAAACCGAAATGCTTGAGAACGAATACTAACGAGATGACGGCAGCCAGCATGTGTACCAGCGAGAAACAGCCCATAAAAATCCAATTGTCATGGAACTGAGAATGAATGGCACACACATCACTGTCCAATAGAAACATATCGAAAGCATGGACAATCGCCATGGGCACATTTGTCAAGAGCGACCATGAACTGTGGCCGATATACATACCCACGTCATAAATGATAAATCCAGCTAGCCACACAAAGGCAAATGCACTCGTGAGTTTCTGTCCCGACACATTCCACCTTGCACCGCCTCCACGTCTGTTAGACAGCCAACTAATCAAAACCATTAACAGGGCAACCACAATGCCTAGCACACTGCTCCAGCCAGCCAATACAGGCAGATAGCCTGTAACATCAACATCATGGCCCCCGAAAACAGGAAGTATCCCTAGGATTATCAGTATATTATTCATAAGGCTTGTTATCTCTTGTTACTGTTACTTGACTAAAAATCGTATGAAGCACCGAAACAAAACCAATGTGCCTCATTCAAAACGCAAAAATACACTGAATAAATCAAAACACCAACCAATTACAAATAAAAATAAACATTGGAGTTCCTTATCAGCGCAACATGGACAATATGGACTAAGTGGACCTAGTTAATTTGGTGGCAGACTGTAAGGATGTATCGTGGGGTGATGGTGGTGTGAAAGTTGTATGGGGTAAGGTCTCCCTCCAGCAGATGGACAGGATCAGGGCCACCTGGCAGCTTGGCTGTGTCGCCTATGAGTTTGAAGAGGCTTTCTTTCTTCGTCCATAGACGCGTGAATGCGACATCGGGCTGTGCTGATGCCGCTATGAGCCGCTGCTCACTGTCGTTCATTGTGCGTAACACAACGTCGTCATCGGCATGGGTAATCAACTCCACGTCGATGCCCACCGGCCGACCATCCACGACGCAGGCTACGGCTTCACTGCAATGGCTTAGACTGAAATGTATATCTGGCCGTCCCTCCAGAGATGGTTTTCCGCCTGGCCCGTAAACAAAGGGCGGCACCTGCTGGATGTCGTACTCGAGCAGCAGGGCTTGCTTCAAGAGCAGCCATGCAGCAATGCTCTGGCGGCGGTCGCCCTCCTGCAGATAGCGCAGGGCTTGTTGCCGCCGCCAGGGACTCACTGCCGCCAATGCTTCCTGAAGGTCAAAATCCCAGATATGGTCATTGAGATAAACCACCCTTTGGTATATTAGTTTGGCAGCACCAATGATAGGTTACTGCAGGAGGA
>JAEEGG010015928.1_pt1 | contig 15699 bp, 10 predicted proteins | sample 9134161 | NCBI WGS metagenome assembly JAEEGG01 (sample SAMN16246543, study PRJNA631951) | gut metagenome | biome: gut microbiome; feature: rumen; material: CR-attached | host: Bos | place: Iran: Karaj | collected 2018-10
TAATTGCCTATGCCGTTACGGTAGTTATCTACAACACCACATACTTTATATCTGGGACGCATGACAACTTCACCGGTTGATTCAGCCTGATTACCATCTATAGAGAGATGAGATGCAGATATGTTATAGCGTTTTTGGGTCTCCTGGTCAATGTAACACAGACTGTCTGTGGAATCGCAGAAGCGCTCTACGACGTGAAAACCCAACAGCCGGAATGCTATGGTATCCATCGACGAATAGTAAATCCACGATTTGTTGCCTTGCGCATCAACCAGACCATTGCAGGAGGTTCTGAAAGGCAGACTGCCTGCCTTGCCAACGGCTTCCACTTGCGGTAATGAGAGCAACCGCTGGCGTAGGACATCTTGTCGGTCTGAGTTATAGCCAATGTCCCAAGCCTCTATAAATATAAGATTATCTGTTTGATAGCCAAGAGGTAAAGTCAGCAGATGGTGTATCTGCAAAGTCATGGTGATGGCAATGGTTATCAGAGACATACTGATGACGTTCTGCGCAATGATGAAAACCTTGCTGAACACCATCTTGTTTTTGAATTGGAAACTACCCTTTACCACATCAACGGGCTGGAAATGAAGCACAAGCAAGGCAGGCAACAGACTGGAAACAATTGAAATGACAAACAGAGCGATGACTGCTGTTATCACGAATTGCAGGTCGGGCGAAAGTGGAATGCTTGTCGAAAGCCATCCTTCGAACATGGGGCGGAACAGATAGGCTATCACATAGCCCATCAGAAAACAGGAAACAGCGAAGGAAAAGGCTTCCATAAAATAGCGCAGCATCACTCCCTGAGTCCGTTCTCCCAAAACCCTTCGCATGGTCATCTCCTTGGCACGCTTACCTGTCAGCGCAATGGATAGATTCATGTAATTGAAGCAAGCTGAAACCAACAAGACGAATGCCACAATCAACAGTATCTGAACCAGTGTCTTATTGCCTTTCTTAAGGGTGCCGTAACGTTCAAGTGATGAGAAATAGACGTCGTCGAATCGGGTGAGTGTGGATCCCCATATCATAGCGCCTTCACTTCCATCTTTGGCATAAAACAGCGGCCAGTATTCCAAGTATTTATCCAACAGTTTGCTTGCTACTGCTTCTGGGGTTGCATTCGGTTTCAGCGTCAGGAATGTCTGTGTATTACCAAAATTGTCCATACGTTGGTAGTAGTCATAGGCTTTCTTGAAACTGAAGAAGACATCGGTTTCGATAAACAGGTCATTCCGTCCAAAGTCCTCCACAATGCCACTGATGATATAATAGGCATCGCCTGCCTTTATTTTCTTTCCCACAGCATTCTCCTGCCCGAAGGCTTTACGCGCAAAAGATTCTGAAACGAGCACTTCGTCCTCACTTGTCAGCACTTGTCGGCGATTGCAGCCCGTCAGCTGAAAATCGAACATCTGGAAAAATGTGGAGTCAACAAAGACAGATGATATGCTATAATAGTCATCGCCTACAACAACATCCGAAAGCATACCATTGGAAATCCTGGTCCATGATTCAATCTCTGGTACTTGATGGAAGAACTCCACAGGCGTATCCAGTGTCATTCCAAACATGTCGCCAGTGCCAAGGAGATAGATATTGTCAGCATCCTTTATATTTCTGCCTGTGCTGAATTCTGCTTTGGCGTACGACACCAATAGAACGATGAAACCTAAGGCAAATGACAGGCCAAAGGCCTCGATAATCACGTATAGCTTGTTCCTTGAAAGAAATCTCAGATAACTCTTCATATATCTCGTTATTACCCGATAATGTTATATTATGTTGTGAACGTAGAATTTATAGAAGGTTTCTTAATTAATATCCAGCACTTCGTTGTCCTTGAACGCCTCGTAGCCGTTGGTGATGACGCGCTCGCCTGGTTCAAGCCCTTCAAGCACTTCATAGAACTGCGGATTCTGGCGGCCGATGCGGATGTTGCGACGGTAGGCTTTCGTACCGCTTTTGTCGAGCACGAAAATCCATTGTCCGCCTGTGGTCTGGAAGAACGTGCCACGGGGAATGATGACGGCCTGCTCTGGTTGCCCCAGTTCGAGGTCGATATAATAGGTCTGGCCTGTGCGGATGTTCTCGGGGCGTTCGCCTTGGAAGGTGAAGTCGCAGCGGAACTTGCCTTCACGTACCTCCGGGAAGACCTTGCGCACTTGAAGCAGATACTTCTTGTCGCCTCGTGAGAAGGATGCCATGAGTCCCTGCCGCACACGGTCGATGTAATGCTCATCTATCTGTGCCTGAACTTTATAATCAGAGAGGTCGTTGAGTTGTCCGATTTTCTGTCCTGGCTGTATGCTCTGCCCCAACTCCACGTCGAGCAGACCGAGTTCGCCATCGATGGCAGAACGCACCTCGAGTTTCTGCTTCCTCTCCCTCACCAGCACGACGTTCCTGCGCATATTGGCGAGGTTGTCCTCCATCTGGTCCATTTGGATGCTGCGGTACTGGTCGTCTTTCTTCAGGCGCTCACCGATGAGTTGTTGCTTCTTGAGCGACAGTTCGTAATCCTCCTTGGCTTGCAAATATACCTCCCTACTGATGAGTTTCTCACGATAGAGCCGTTCGTTTTGCTCGTACAATCGTTTCTTGCGACTGACATCCATTCCTAAGGACGCCGCCTCAGTCTCGTTGTTGAGTTTGTCTTGCTGCATGGCCACCTGCGTGTTGCGCAGCAGGTTCTGTTTCTCCGCCAGTTCTGCCTCGGCGTTCAGAATTTGCAAATCGAGATTCGAGTTGGAGAGCCGCACAATGACATCGCCTTTTCTGACCATCGTTCCTTCTTCAGTCACCTTTTCCATGACGATGCCACCTTCCTCGGGCGAGATTTGCACCACCTGTATCGGCACCACCTGTCCGTTGGTGCGCACATAATCCTTGAACTCGGCTTCCTTGACTTCGCTGATGGTCAGTTCATCATGGTTCACCCGCAATGTCGAAGCGTGATTGCCGAAAATCAACCATCCCAAGATGACTACGACGAAACATCCGCCAGCCACATAGGGCCAATACTTCATCAGGCGCTGAGCCTTTGTTTTCTCTATCTTTCTGTCCATAAAGCGATTCCTTTGTAATAATTGACAAGTTTCTGTTTCAAAGCCAGCATCAACTGGCACTGCAGGAGTTGGGCACGGCTCTCAAGGAGTGTGGCGTTCGAGGTCTGCACATCGATGGCCGACGAGAGCCCTTCCTCGTATTTCCGTGTAGTCAAGCGGGCGGCAATGCTGTCAGCCTCCACTTTCTTTCTCATCTGAATCGTCTGCTTGCGGTAGCCTTCGCAGTCGTTAAGAGCCTGCAGCTGCAGTTTCGTGAGTTCATCGCGCTTCTGCGCCAGTTGTTCTTCTGCAATACGCAGATTGTTGCGCTGCCGTCGAATGCGCGTGATGGTTTCCATTCGGTTGAAGAGCGGGATGCTGAGAGAAGCATAGACATATTCGCCTTTGTTGTTTCTCAACTGGTCGTGGAACCCTGTAGTCGGGTTGTGCAGCATCTTGTTGTAGGAAGTGCTCATGCCACCGCTAATCGAGATGGAGGGAGACAAAGCCCCCTTGGCTATACTCAGGTTTCGGCGGGCGACCACGACATTATACTGGGCCGCTTCCAAGTCCGGATTCTCCGCGTATTCAGTGGTATGTCCTATCCGTTCATCCACCAAAGTCCCTGCCAGCAGCAAGGTGTCGGTTTCAGGATAGTTCATCAACTGTTTCAGGGTGAGCAGTGCAGTGGAAAGGGCGTTCTGCTGACGTGTGATTTCGTAGTCGTCGCCGGCGAGTTGGGCTTCCATCTGTGCCACATCCGCTTCGCTCTTCTGGCCAATCTCTGCCATGACCCGAGTCTGGCGGAGTGTCAGTTCACTCTGCAAGCGTTTCTCCTCAGCCATTTTCACTGTGCCTTGATAATACATCACATTGCAATAGGCCTCGAAGACTTGCAAGGCGAGTTCATCCTGCTGGGCCCTGATTTGGCTGTTGCCCATCAACAGGCTTGCTTTGGCGGCGCGAAGTTGGTTGAGCCTTTGGAAACCGTCGAACACGGGCAGTGAGGCTTGGATGGAATATCCGTTGTAGAAAGTGCTCACGTTGGTGTAGGTGTTTGTCTCAGGGTCGATGGCACGTCCGAAGTTATACTGCACCCCCACCGAAGCATTGACAGAGGGAAGGAACGCCCCGATGGCCTGGGTATGGTCGGCTCGTCGGTTGTCGTGAGTCAGGCGGCTGATGCGGATGTCATGGTTATGTTCCACCGCATAGCTCATGCAGTCGTCAACAGTCAGCATCGTTTCTTGTGCTGAACTATTGACGGCTGTGGCCAACAGGATGGAGAGAAAGGTTATCTTTGTCATATTCGTAATGCATGTTGATGTGGTGCAAAATTACGAATATGAATGTTTCTGCAAAACGATTCTCCCTTCAGAAAAACCGAATGTCTAAAAATCACACACGAAAGTGTCTAATAATTTGACAATAAATCAGGTTACTCTGTTTTTTCATTTTATGAGGTCGGCTTTTATCAAAAAAAGGATATCTTTGCAAACAATATGGCAAATTACACGAAAGACAAATACGGAACCATCCTCGTGATTGACGACAACGAGGCCATCCTGACGGCGTTGCGCTTATGTCTGTCGGGCACTTTCTCCCGGGTGCTGACGATGACTTCACCCGACACAGTACTCAGACTGCTGAACCAAGAGGAAGTCAGCCTGGTGCTGCTCGACATGAATTTCTCGTTGGGTGTGAACAGCGGGCAAGACGGACTCTTCTGGTTGCAATCCATACGCAAGCATCATCCCGAACTGCCCGTGGTTCTGATTACAGCATACGCTGATGTCAACCTGGCAGTACGAGGTTTGAAGAGCGGTGCGGCTGACTTCATCACGAAACCATGGGACAATGACGAATTGGTACGTAAACTGAAGGACGTACTTGATGCCGCAGGCGAGGTGGTCACGCTCGACGAGGTCGAAGCAGAGCATATCCGCCGCGCCATCGACCGCTGTCACGGCAACATGAAACTGGCTGCCGAGCAATTAGGCATCACTCGTCAGACGCTCTACAATAAGATGAAACGACTCAATTAATCATTCGAAATAAAGGGGCATTATGATACTTGCGCTTGTCATCATTGTTATTTTGCTTGCCGTTGCCTTCGGATTGTGGCAATGGCATCAGCGCAAATTGGCGCAACGGGCCTGGATGATGCGCGAGGCACTGCACAACCACGACTTCTCTTTCCGTCTTCCTACCGACCAACTGCCCAGTGGTGAGCGCGCCATGCAACAGTTGCTCAACGACATGGGACAGGAAATCCGCACCCTTATTCACCAGAACGAGGTGGAGACATGGCAAAGGATGACACGTGTGCTGACCCATGAAATCATGAATGCCACAGCCCCTATCACCAGCATCAGCCAGTCATTGCTCTCCTACCCCAATGTGAAAGGAACGCCCCTGGAAGAAGGCATTCAAGCCATTTACGAGACATCCCGCCATCTGAGCGGCTTTGTGGGTAACTACAGAAAGATGTCGGAACTGGAGAAGCCTAACTTAGGTAAAGTCGACCTACGGAAGATGATTGACGACATCATCTTGACATATCCTCAGTTGACATGGGAGATAGATGTGGCAACTGATATATCTGTACAAGCAGATGCGGGGATGCTAAGGCAGGTGGTGATGAACCTCGTGAAGAACGCCGTGGAGGCAGGCGCTGGAAAAATGGTTGTTACCGCCGTAGTCAACAACGCAGAAGACCTGGTGCAAAGCAATTCAAGACAATTGAATTTATACATTGGAAATGACGGGAGTCCCATCCCTGCCGAGAACCGCCAGTCACTTTTCGTTCCTTTCTTCACCACCAAACGGCAAGGGAACGGAATCGGACTCTCGCTGAGCCGACGGATGATGCTCCAGCAAGGAGGCATGTTGGAACTCTCCGACAAACAGTTTCCAGGATGCCATGCTGTATTTATGCTGACACTACCTTGTTCCGTCAACTGACTTGTTCCTTCAACAGAAACGACCATCGACGGTCAATGGTCAATGGTCAATGTTCAATGGTCAATGTTCAATGGCCAATGTGCAATGGTCAATGTTCAATGGTCAACGGTCAATGGTCAATGGTCAACGGTCATGGTCAATGGTAAAAATGTTTCCTAATGTCATACCCATGAAACATTTTTGCATATAACATTGCATGGATATACAAACAATCTACCTAAAAGCGCCTCTTATTACGTATTATTATACAGAGTTTGCGTATCTACCCTCGTTTTAACATTTGTTATGAAACATTTGACACGTACACTTTTTCTGACAAAAGGAGTGGGAAAAAGCAAGTTTTCACCCGTTTTTTTCTTACAATAAATTATAATTTATATCTTTGCCCAAATAATGATTCATTCAATTCGCTAACTTAACTTTTATTTGAAAAATCAACGCTTATGAGAAAACTTTTTACTTTCATTGCATTGGCCATGCTGTTCGTGTCGAACAGCGTATCAGCCGAGGACTACAATGATGCCATCATTGAAGAAGCCAAGTCCGACTATGAACGCACCAACCTCGTATATTCCATTTCCGAGATAGCAGGAAAACTAGGTGTCAGTGCCGCTGAGTTGGGCAAAGCACTCAACGACTGGATACCTGTGGAAGAATACAGTTCACCACGTAGCGACCTGTTCTCCCTGATTCAGAGCGACGGTACGTCCACCACCACCCCTACGGCATCATGGGGCGGATACTATCTGGACAAAATCGGCAACCTCACTTACTGGGGTGATAACGGTTATTGGTTTGTACACCCCGACTGGGATATCGATGCCGACGAACTCTACCTCTGTGTGGGCCAGAACCCCACCAAACCCCTCTATCCAGGCGAGACCGTGACTTGCACAATCGCCATGAACTATAACGGCAGGCAAGTCACCTTTGGTATCTCACTGACCATCAAGCAGGCAGAGGGCATCGACAAAACTCCCACCACTACCCTCTCCGACCTGGAGATTGTAGGCCGCACCACCTACGCCATCACACAGGTTCCCAACACCGACTGGTACAATGAGCCCAACTGGGTGGAGGTTCCAGGTATGGCGGCAGCCTTGGGCATCGACGAAGACTACTTTGCCAGCAAGATGAGATATATCATCTACGCCAAGAAGTTCGACGATGAGACCGAAAACTGGAGTGACCAACTCGTCAACGACCTGACCGCCACTCCCACTCCGGGTTTCTGGTTCGGTTCAGGTGTTCAGTTTGAGGGAGAAGATCAGGAAAGCGACGAACTCCAGCATGCCGACTGGGGCAGCACCGACAAGTTCTGGGTGGCCTCGCTCACCTACATTCCCGGCGACACCATCTACTGCACCATCGGCCAGTACGCATACGAACCGTGGAAATTGGGCGAACGTCATCATGCCGAGATTTACTTCATCTACGGCAGCAAGGCCTGGGTCATTGACTTCGACTTAACTGTCGATGTCAACACCGACGACGTGATTGCCAACTACACCTCTGTGGGTTCACAGACCTTCGAGTTCACCCGCAACCCGAACGACGGATGGGACAGTCTGGAGTTCTTCAACATTAACACCGAGGATATTTATTCATTGCTTGGCGCTGAAAGCATCTCCGACATCCGCGTGGCCGCCACCGACCAATATGGTGGTCTGACCTCGGCCTATACCGCCGACACTACAGGTTTCTGGTTCCTGCCTGAAGGTTCTGTAACCAATTACAGCTATGGAGCCAAGAGCTTCTATATCAACTATGTGGCCGACAGCCTGCGTTTTGAGTTGGGCAACATGCCCGATGCTTTCAAAGGCGGTGAGGAATGCAACGCTACCGTCTATTTCATCAAAGACGAGAAGTACTATGAGTTCCAGTTCAAGATGACGATGGAGAGTCCCCAATACACCATCGAGACCTGCGAGGTGACAGAAGTTGACTTTGTGGTATCGTTCGTTCCAACCGAAAGCGGTGGCTCTTGGGAGATAGGCCAAACCGACATGTCGGAATACGAGGAGATGCTGGGTACTTCACATGGCATCCTCTATGGACTGAACTCCGCTGGTGAACTCACCAACGCCTATTCTGTCAGCGAGGCGAACAACGGTGAAACAGGAGGTGGTTTCTGGATGTCGCCAGAAGACGAGAACCACTATGCCTACGCGGCTGGTTACAGCGGTGAAGGCGCTTTCGCTTTATGGTACTACGAGAGCACCATCCATTGGTTCAATGTGCCAGGCTTCCGCCACACGGGTGATTATTCCACCGCCACATTCTACGTGTTCAATTTCTGGAACGGCAAGGCACTCAAGTTGAACACCACCATCAAGTTCGTCAAGAATGTGATTGAAATCAAACCTATAGGTTCAGAGGATTTCGTCATGAAAGGCCGCGACGCTGAAACCGACGACTACTATGAGATTCCGCTCGACCTCTCCACATGCTGCTCTACGTTCGGATGCACCATGGAGGAACTGGAGACCAACGCTGAGTGGCTGGTAGTTGATGATGAAGGCAATCTCACCTCCGCCAACTTCGACAACATCTACGGATTCTCATTCAATGAGGACGGAGAGGCTGTGGCAAACATGGAAGAGGCAGCATTCACCGCAGGTTATACCGAGGATGGCACGCTCCGCACCTACATCATCGACGATGCCAACACAGACAAGGAGTACCACACCGTCATCTACCTCTGCTACAACAACAGGTATTATGCTTTCAACCTCGCCATCGGCAATGTCGACACCGCCATCAAGTCAGTTGACAACGATGCCGCTAAGGCTGGACGCATCTACGACCTGTCAGGCCGTGAAGTGAAGAGCCCCGCCAAGGGCATCTACATCCAGAACGGCAAGAAATTCGTGGTGAAGTAGAGATGTTAGAATGCAAAGGAGGGGGCTTTTTGCCCCCTTTTTTGATAGGGTGCCTTAAAGGTTTTAATGACCATAGAGACCTTAACGACCTTTGAAAAAACAGGAAAAGACGGGGAAACAGAAGAAATAAGAACAAATCTCAGGAGGAAAGACTATAGTTTACACATATTATTTGTATTTTTGCGTAGAGAATCAATGATACGAAAAACTATAGCAGACTAATAAAATGACCTAATTATACAAAACAATCATGAGAACAATCATTCTTACTATCGCTTCAATGTTTGTGGCTATCTGCAATATGATGGCACAAGACACAACCAACACATTCAAAAGCAGTATCGTGGCCGAAGAAGGTGCATGGTGCTGGTTTGCCGACCCACGCGCCCTGCATTATGAGAACGCCGACGGCACTATCAACGCCACCTATATCGGCTATATCGACGTGCATGGCAACGTGAAAGCCACTCAGTACGACTGGGTAGCAAAGCAGAAAACCGACGTGCTGGTGCGCAGTTACTTCCAGCCCGACGACCACAACAACCCGACGTTCGTGGTACTGCCCGACGAACGCGTGATGATTTTCTACACGCGCCACACCGACGAGGCAAAGATATGGTATCGCATCTCGCGCCGTCCTGGCGACATCACCGCATTGGGTGAGGAGAAATACCTGGCCACAGCCAACAACACCACTTACCCCTCGCCCTTCATCCTGAGCGACGACCCGAACCACATTTACCTCTGCTGGCGCGGCATCAACTGGCATCCGACCATCGCACGGCTGACCATGCCCGACGCAAACGACAACTGCAAGTTCGATTTCGGTCCCAAGCAGATTGTGCAATCCACAGGCGCTCGTCCATACGCAAAATACCAGAGCAACGGAAAGGACAAGATTTATGTGTCTTACACCACAGGCCATCCTGACAACGAGATGCCCGACTGGCTCTATTTCAACGTCATCGACATCAATAAGGGCAACGGACCCATCTTGCGCGACTTGAACGGCAAGCAACTGTCGGTCATCAACAACGGAGTGTTCAATGTGAACAAGAACAGCAGTTATGCCTCATCCTATCCAGCCACCATCGTTGACAACACCGCCAACATCCGAAACTGGGTGTGGCAGATTGTGCTTGACAAAGACGAGCGTCCCTGCATCGCCTACCCCCACATCGACAACGACAAGACCACCCACGTCTATTGGTATGCCCGATGGACTGGCAAGGAATGGCAACGCACATGGGTGCAGTACGGCGGTCATGCCTTCCACCAGAATTGGAACTCCACAGAACGGTGCTACAGCGGCGGTATGTCGATTGACCCCGACAACCCCAACGACCTCTATCTCAGCATCCCCACCAAAGACGGAGTATATAATAAGGACGGAGTATACGAAATATGGAAATACACCATTGAAGACGGGAAGGTCAGCGGTTCGGAACAAATCACATCGGGTTCGAAGAAGAACAATGTGCGTCCCTTCATCATCCCCGGTTCCAAAAAATCCAAGTTGCGCCTTTCATGGATGAACGGCGACTACTATTACTGGATGGTGAAGCAAGGCTATCCCAAAGGCTACCCCACGGGCATTCACTGCAACTATGTGTGGGAAGAGGAACTGACAAAGGAAGACCCCGATACTCCCCGCCCCGACTGCATCTGTTTCGGTCCAAGCGAGTCGTTCCATGTGGCATTCGCCATGAACGCCTCGAAATACGAAGGAACACTGCTCACCATCGGAGATAACAGTGAGGGCGGTCACGGCATGAGTTACAGCATCGACGGAAAAGACCAACGTCCTGTCGTGAAAATCAACGGCAAGACATACAAGAGCCAGAACTGCCTGCTCACCAGCGACGACTGGGCTACACAGAGCACAGGCACAAGTGGCGACAACCACCCCACTAAGGTGACAACATGGATTTTTTCGCTGACCTACGATGGACAAGTACTGACCACCTACCGCAACGGACTGGTTGACCAAGTGATTGAGTTAGAAAAAGACGACCTCTACAACAACACCGTAGATAATATATTCGACGAGAAAACCGCTGAAGGACACCAAATTCTGACGTTTGCGGAAATTTTCGCCTGCCAGTCACCAATGACCGTGCAACAGACTGTCGCCAACATCCAGTTGAAAATGGATGCAGAAAAAGGCAAGAATGCCTTGAAGATGCTGCAACTGCCCACAGAGACACGGACAGACCTTGTGCTGCCTAGTTCCATCTCTGGACTCGATGTCGCTTGGAGTTCGTCAAACGAATCTGCGATTTCTTCCAATGGCGTGCTCTTTCCTCTCGCCGAAGATACTCCCGTGACGCTCACTGCCACCATCTCAGGCGAAAGCCGTTCGTTCGAAGTGAAAGCCCTCGCCCGCGACATTACAAAGAACCTGCGCTATAGCAAGGACGACATCGACCTGACGAAGAACACCGCATCAGGATTCGACAGCAACACTTGCGTTGTGGCTCCCGAAGGACTGCTGGATGGCTTGCGCTCCTACACATTCCTGCTGACCGCCAACATCAAGACCATGACGAAGCAACCACGCCTTTATGACTTCGGCTCTGGTTCTGGCAACAGTCTTTTCCTACGTGCAGACGCTCTCGCAGCGGGCATCAAGTACAATGGTGGCACCACAACGATGGTCAGCAGCACCACCAAACTGAAGACTGGTACCGACTACAAGTTGGCAGTAACTTACGATGCCGCCACACGAAAGACGACCATCTATATCGACGGTAAGGAAGACGTGAGCGGCACAGCCAATCAGAATGAAGCTTACCAATTGGCTGAGATTGCCACCGACTCACGCAACTACATCGGTCGTACTCAGTGGTGGGATGGCGCTTACAAAGCCGACAACCAAGACTTCTGCGGCACCATCGACGGTTTCCGTCTCTATGATGTATGCCTCACGCAGAAAGAGATTTGTGAGCAGCAAGGCCTCCCTTTTGACCAAAAGGAACTTCCCACAGCACTTCAGAACGGTGACTTCGAAGGCAGTTACTCCGTTCAGGCAGGCAGTGGCGTAAGTTCCGACCGTGCCATCTATGTGCCTGAAGGTTGGAACGTGGACCGCTCCAACGGCAACAGCAACGACATCACCGCCCTACGTACGGGCGACTTCTACTTCGACCGTTTCTTCGGTGAATTGTCTCATCCCGATAACCACGGCAACCAGACCTACTGGATTCGCCAGAACTGGGGCACACCCACTCTGACCCTATCCCAGGAACTGCGCCTGCCCGAAGGCAAATACACATTCACCTGCGACCTCTGGAAGAACGGATTGGGTGGCGATGCTATGGTGAGTATCGCCACAGAAGGTGGTTCAACCGTGAAATCGGAGTCGCTAGAGAACAAGGCTGAATGGCAGCACCTGACCCTTAACTTCGAGAGCGACGGTGAAGCGGCTACCACCATCAGCCTCGCCGCCATCCACAACAGCGACGGTTCGGAGAAAATCATCGGCTGGGACAATGTGGTGCTGACGAAAGAGGAGATTGACGCGATTGAGTCAGTCTTGCCATCGAGCATGAGCGACAAGGATGGCGAGACCTACGACCTCAGCGGCCGTCGCGTGACCCATCCGAGGAAAGGCATCTACATCCAGAACAATAAGAAAATCGTGGTGAAATAAAAAAGTTTTTTTTACTGCATCATCATCAGGCACTGCATCAGAAAAAATGGCGCAGTGCCTGTTCTTTTTCTCTACATGCCTTCACTATGTATCATCAAATCTGCAACCACACGTCTTTTTTGTCGAATCATCATTTTTTTGTAATTTTGTGGTTAGTTTTTGTAGTTTTTCCGACATGCCAACGTCTAATGGGTAAAAACAACTGAACAGAACGACAGATTATGAATGCATTAGAATCAAAGTTTGCGCAGACCATCAAGCAACATCGAAGCACGATTTACACCGTGTGTTACATGTTCTCTCAAGACGCCGACGAAGTCAACGACCTCTTCCAGGAAGCATTAGTCAACCTGTGGCGTGGTTTCGAGGGCTTCGAGCATCGAAGCGACATCAAGACGTGGATCTACCGTGTGAGTCTCAACACCTGCATCAGCATGGACAGGAAAAAAAGGCGTCAAGCCACCGTTCCGCTGGCCATGGACATCAACCTCTTTGAAGACCGCGATGAAGACACCCGTCAGGTGGATATGCTCCACAAACGTATCTCACGTCTGAAACCCTTCGACCGCGCCATCGTCCTGCTGTGGCTTGAGGAACTCAGTTACGAGGAAATCGGTCAGATTGTAGGCATCACGGCCAAGAATGTCGGCGTACGCCTGTTCAGAATCAAAGAAGAACTCAAGAAAATGTCAAACGATTAACACTTACCCATTATGAACAACGAGATTGAAAACAACGTGAAAGAGACCCAGTTCGAGGATATGCGCCAGCAGTTGAACACCCTGAAGAAGAAACTGGGCGAGCAGGAAATAGTCAACGACCGCCTCATGCGCCGTTCGATGCGTGACCAGGTCAACAAGATCAACAACCGCTACTTCATCATCATGGCTCTTTGTGTGCTGATGGTACCCTACGGCTACTGGTGCTTTGTAATGCTGAGCCACCTCTCCATTCCCTTCTGGATTGGCACAAGCATCTTCATGCTGATATGTGGAGGAGCCACCTTCTACAACAGCCGTAAAATCAGCGACCCAGGACTGATGAGCCACAACCTCGTCGAGGCACGCAGAAAGGTGGCCAGCGCCAAGAAGTTTGAAGCAAACTGGCTGATGTTCGGTATTCCCGCTGTCATCCTATGGTTCGGCTGGTTCGTATACGAGATCTATCAGATTCAGGGAGGTGATCTTAACAACGGATTCTTCTTGGGCGGTTGTATTGGTGGCATCATCGGCGCTTTCTTCGGCATCAAGATGCATTTCAAGACCCAGCGCCAGTATCAGGATATCATCGACCAGATAGAGGATCTCCAATGCGAGTAACCCATCTGCCCATACATCCCATTCTCAATAGAAATCGTCGGCAACAGGAATCCTCCTGAGCCGACGATTTCATTATATCAATTCTTCATTGCGTATGTTTTTCACTTTTTTAGTGTCGTCAGAAAATAATAATCCAAGTTTATTTCGTTTTTTTATTGAGGACGTTAGCATTTTCTTCGTCTGAAGGGTATTATCATAAAAAGACGAACAAAAAGTGATGAAACGAGAGATTATCCAACAGCTATTCATGCAGCACTATGCCAAGATGAAGCGGGTGGCGCGCACCCTACTGTTCGACGAACAGGAGAGCGAGGATGTGGTCAGCGACATCTTCGAGAGCCTGCTTCGAGGGCAGACGGTCCTCATGCCAGACACCGAGGAACGCTACTTGCTGACAAGCGTACGCAACCAGTGCCTGAAACGGTTGCGCCATGAAGCAATCAGAAGAGAAGCCGACGACCAACATACAACTTCGCTTCTTGACGAACCAGACGCAGAAGACGATCGGGTGACCGACATTGTGGAGTTTGTGGTCGGCCATCTGTCTGAACAGAATCAACGCATCTTTCACTTTCGCTTCACCAAAGGCTATAGCTACGAAGAGATTGCCGACGAGGAAGGCATCAGTCGGGTAGCCGTGTGGAAACACCTCTCGCACATCATCACAGAAATCAAGAAACATTGTAAAACGAGAAGCCTATGAACCCTTCAGACGATAAGCAGTTGTTCCTCGATATGCAGGAACACCCCGAGAAATACTCCGACGAGCAGTTGGAGGCCATGATGGCCGAAATCGATCGTGAGCCAAACACCGATGTGGCGTGGTCGAGATTCAATAACAAGACCAAGGAACGCCCCACGCGACTTTGGTGGCAAATCGCCGCAGCGTTAGGAGGGGTTATCTTTATGGTTGGCATTGCCTTTGCCGCTATCCATATGTTAACGCGAAATGCGCCAAAAGAGCCTCATCAATCTTCTGAGACAACTATATCTATTTTCGAAGAAGAGAAAAGCGTAGACCCTGTCGTCTTTGAGAACGTGCCTTTGGATAGCATCCTCACCAGAGTTTCCTCCCATTACAAAAAGGTCGTCGTCTTCCAAGACGAGGCACCACGGCAGATGAAACTCATCATGACGTGGCATCCCGACGCACCGCTCACCGACTTCATCGACCGCCTCAACGCCTTCGACGGACTGAGCCTACACATCCAGAACGACACCATCATTGTGGAACAGATTATTGAGGAGGAGGAATGATGAGACGATTGACTTTATTACTTTTGTTAGCCACCACTGTGGCTGTACGTGCGCAAGTCACACACCAGTTCCACAACACCCCTATTCTGGAGGCCCTTCAAAGCATCAACCAGGAACAAGCGGACTACACCATCGACATCCTCTCCGACGGACTCGGTGACCTCCGTACATCTGTCAAAGTCATGAATCTCTCCGTGCCCGACGCCGTAAAGCGCATCTGCAAGAACCAGCCCGTGAAAGTGAAAATCCATGGCAACAGCATCACCGTCCAGTACAAGGCCAAGGCCGACAACCGGATAATCACGCTGACAGGAAAGGTCTATGATCACCTGACACACCTTGAACTGCCCCACACCAGCCTCCGGCTATTGACACTCGACGGACAGGTCATCGACTCATGCGAAGCACTGTCACATACACAGTATGGCAACGGCCCCATCATCGAACACAGCGATTTCGCATTCCGAGTTCCGGCCCGTCCAGCCAACTACATCATCCAGGCTGATTACGAGGGGTTCATGACCACCAAGATGCCCTACGAATTCGACAACATCTACCGGCGGGAACAAAGG
>JAEEGG010015930.1_pt1 | contig 15697 bp, 15 predicted proteins | sample 9134161 | NCBI WGS metagenome assembly JAEEGG01 (sample SAMN16246543, study PRJNA631951) | gut metagenome | biome: gut microbiome; feature: rumen; material: CR-attached | host: Bos | place: Iran: Karaj | collected 2018-10
TGAAGACCGTCAAAGGAAATGCAAAATGAACGTCATGCGGGCGGGGCCCCAGCTCGGAGTTGCGAAGGCCGCACGGGCCCCTCCCTGCACCCTCCCCATCCTTGGCCGACGCTCTATTCTCACACCGTTAAATTTCATTCCCTTTACTAAACAAAAAACTCGCTTTACACAAAAAAGCGATTGCATTTTCACAATTTTAAAGTGGCGGAAATTTGGCGCTTATTTGCGGATGGCGTCGCGGATCCATTCCATCCGCTTGCCCTTCCAATAGCTCCAGTCGTGCTCGCCTTCCGGGTCGAACCGGAGTTCGCAGTCCACCTGAACAGCCTTGCAAAATTCCGTAATCCACGGCACCGTCTGGTCAGACGGGTAAAGCCTGTCTTTGCCCCCCTGCAAAAAACGGAAACGCCCGACATGCATTTTCTTTGGCGCCGCAAGTTCCAACGGTCCACCCAAGAATGCTCCAAACGAACTCACGAGCAAGCGGTCATCCACCATACGACGACCTTCGAGCGAATAAACAAGAACCCCCAGCGAGCCGTCCGAAACGCCCACCAGCGAAACACGCTCCACTGGCGCGCCGCGCTTTGCAGCCACAGAATCAAGCGCCGCATCAACAGCATTAATAGCCGTCTTCGTGACCCAATGGTTATCGCGACAAGCCGATACGCTCACCACAATTTTTTCAGGATATAGCTCCGCAAAGTCAGCCCCAGCAACAAGCCCTTTCGCGCAGTTACCACTACTCATGCCACCATGGAACCACACGACAACCGACGCTTTCTTTATTTTTTTCGGCCACCAAATTCCCGCCGGACTTTGGAACGACGAACCCGCACCAAGCACATCAATCAAAAGCGAATCCGGCGCATTAGGGGTAAGCACTTTAGAGGCAGGCGCACTAGGCGCAGCAAACGCCTGCACACCAGCAAGCATCAACGTCAACAACACAAGAGCAACAAAACTTAAACGCATCATTCCGCGCCACTCGGCGAATCCTGAAATTTCAACTGACGTGGCTTATGCACCAGCGCCACAAAAATGAGGATAATCCCCATAATCAGCATAATGGCAACAACGCTCACGCCCATAAAGCACCAGTAAAAGTGGTAACCATCCATCAAGTATTCCCAGCTGAGCTCGCCATCCGTCGAGGTCATCGACTTTACGACATACTTGTCACCCACCTTAACAGCACGAACTTCCATCGGAATTTCACTAGCATTCACAGCCGAAAAATCATACCATTCCGAGAGTTCATCCAAAATTTCATCCGTGGCATAAAGGACAAACGTACACTTGCTGTCCCCATTGAGCTGGAAAAAGACCTTATCAAAAAACGGAATATTCGATCCGCCAAACAAACTAGGAACGGCGGCAAAGCTCACCTTGCCATAAAAAACGTGTTCTTCCCATTCAGCGGCCGCAAAGCCATACTCAAAAGAGAACTCTTTCGTAATGCTCCTGGCCAAGGGATAGATATACCAAGAAACCCAACTAGCAAGGAATATCAGCAGGAAACCAAAATTGATAAAGGCAACTTTACGAACACGGAAAATAGACATTGCAATCCTTACTGTTTAGACTTGAATATAAAGAAGAACGTGGCAAGCAAAAGCACAAGCGACAAGAAATAGAACGCCAGCGGGATCTTTGCCGAAAGCGAAATCTCTTTCACGTTTTCCATCTGGAAAAAGTGGAGCAGTTCGTCACTTGCGCTGAGAGTCTTGTCATTATTAAACTGGTTCCAGGCATCGTACAAATCCAGATTTTTCTGGAACAGCGTTTCCACGCGCTTATTAAAAGCCTCCGGCAACACAAGCCCATCCGGGAGCACCGCATAGCCCGCCCTTGCAGAATCCAATTTGCGCACCAAAGCCAAATCGACATCCGAAGGACCCATTTCCATTAGGCGGTAAACACGCTCCAGTTCATCGATCCACGCCGAGCGTTCCGAAAGGTAGCGATGCAAGCAAGAAACCTTCGCCAAGACACTCGACTTGAAATGCGATATCGAGGAAGCCGGAGGCGTCGAAAAGCCAGTCTGTTCCAACTTCTGGATCCCCGCATCAAATGAGAGCGCTACTTCGCGGAGCGTCATCATCTGCGCAAGCACCACCGCCGAATCCACCTCGTAACCGCTACGGACACGTTCCATCGAACGCATGAGGCTCGCATCGGCAAACTGGTAATCGCAAAGCGACTTCACGTACTGGGAATAAACGGCGACCTGCGGTTTTTGCGAAACGTAAAACAGCGCCGTCAAGCAAATCGTAAGAACGACAACAAGCCAAATCCAGGGAGTCTGGATTTTCATGTGCAAAGTTTCTGCAATTGTTTTTTTTGTCTGTCCGTTCACACCTAGAAATTACTTTTTTTCTACTTTACGAACAATGAAACTCCGTCATTTAATCGCCTTTTTTGCCATTTTATGCAGTTTCGCCGGGTGTACCGTCGAACGCGCCGAAGAACATATCCTCGCAAGGCACGTAAACGGAGTCAAAAAGACCTCTATCTGGGTCTACCCCGACGGCACCATCCTCAAGCGTAATGAATGGTACAATGACGGCATCAAGGAATTCGAAATACCTTACAAAGACAGCCTCCCGCATGGGGAATTCAAACGCTGGACTGGCTTTGGCGATGTCGCAATGATTGGGCACTATAACAAAGGGAAAAAAGACGGCAAGTGGACAGTCTACTACCAGAACAAAAAAGTCGAAGCGGTCCAATTTTATAAAGACGACCTCCCTGTTGGCGACTGGGAAGGATTCCATCACAATGGGGTAAAGGCATTTGAAGAACATTACGACGACAACGGGAACCACATCGGTGTGTGGAAACATTTTCACGACAATGGTGTGCTTGCCGAAGAAAACAGATGTCATGAACCTAACGGATATGTCAAGCGTTTCGGGAGAAATTGCAAAATCACGGAGTACTTCGATTGCGTGAGTGGCAATTTAGAAGGCAATTACAAAAAGTACTACGAATCATACGGGCCAGTGGACTCCACAAAAAATTGCGAACAAGCGCAAATCATGGAAGAAGGGATTATTGAAAGTCAATTAGCACCGTTGCCGCTAACATTCTACAGGGCAGACGGGTCCCTTATCAAAAAAATCAAGTCGAGTTTTTTCAAAGGTCGTGAAAAAATCCAATGGTTCGACGAAAACAACAATGTTATCCGAGAAAGCAGTTTTATTGCGGAAGATTCCACAAATAAATCCGAAGTTACCGGCATCGCTTACGGAACATGCGCCAATTCGTCCACGCTGTTCTGTGCAGAAACCCTATTCGTCCGTTCTTCAGAACCCAATGGAACGCTTGACTCTTGCACTTTAAGTTTCAAAGACGATTTCAAACAAAGCATCGGCAAGTATCCGGCAACACTCCGTTACATTCAAAAAGGACACGTTCTTTTGTACGAAGAATTCTGGACACGAGAATACAACACTATCGATGATACACCTAGCACACCAAGTATTCAAACAAGCCGCAGTTTCTACCCGGACAGCATGGGCGGCAGAATGGCAAGCGAAGGGTTCTGGCAAACAGACGCAAACGGAAAATCCAAGCGTCACGGCGTCTGGCGCAACTGGTACCCGAGCGGTGTATTGAAGGATAGCCTCAACTACGTGAACGGCGAACGCATCGGCGAGCAGTTCAGCTACGACAGCACCGGCAAGCTCACGATACATAAAACAGAAGCCGGCAAGAACCGGCCCGTGATAATGCACATATTAGGGGAAAGGTAACCTACTACCTAATTACACTCGAGACTTCGATAGACTGCGTGGAGCCTTTGAAGTTCCAGGAGACTTTGACTTTTACTTGTTTCGCATAAACGTGGTGAATTGTTTCGTACTGCGAGGCGTCAGTCGATGTGTAGTTCTGCGTTGCAGAAACAGTCACTTCTGGCGAGTACGTTACCGTAGCAGAATCGCCCAGACCACGAGCCCACTTGCGATTGATATCATGCACTTCAAAAGTCGTATCCTCCGCAGATTTCGACGGAATCGAGGCAATCCCCACGGACTTGAGGGAATCCAGCACCTGCTGGGCAACTTCAATAGCACCATCACGACCGCGAATACGCAACAAGGCATCGTGGTTACCGCCTTGAAGATTCAATACAGCCATGTACATAAAACCAAGGACCGCAGCAGCGACCAAGATTTCAACAATTCCAAAGCCTTTTTTGTTCTTCAAAAGTTTCACCATAATTTACCTACAATTTGTTCCAAAAGCTGCCTGTTCTCCATTGGGGGATAAGCATATTATTATTCCTATTTTTTTCTACAAGACCATAAGCATAGCTGGTGCCATACTGCATGCACACATAACCTTCGGATGGCGCCGCAGAAAGACCTATACGAGGAATAAACAAGGCTCCTTCGCTCGCCCAGTCCTTATCCGCGGTACTAAATTCGTCAAGTTGGACTTGATCATCACAACTAAATCTAGCTGGAGCTTCAATAGTAAGCGAATCAATAGGCTCTACATTTTCGATAGATCCAGCACCACAATCATTTACCATATACGCATAAAGAGTCTGCTCGTTATCGCCAGCCATTTTGACACAAATCCGCTTTGACAATCGATTAGCATCATTGGCTACACGTTCCAAAAAAGCGGCCGTGTTTTGCGCGCAGTCTTTTATTCGTGCATTGATAACAGCCCCTCTCAAGCCAGCAACACCCATAGACGATAAAACGCCCATAATCGTAACAACGACTAGGACTTCTACCAAGGTATAACCGTTCTTTTTAGAGCCATGATTCAGCATATCTATTTCTCCAAGCTAGATTGAACCAAAATTAATATAAAAAGAGGTTCTTTTCCGCTTTGGTCTAACTTATAATATACATAAACACGGCTCAAAAGTAAACATTTGTAAACAGAAAATACGTTTTTGATGAAAATCGTGATAAAAACAATATTAAAACACGTAGCCGTGTAATTTTACCCACACAAATTGCTATATTACACACCGCACAACCTGCCCAGGTGGTGGAATGGTAGACACTGGGGACTTAAAATCCCTTGGGGGCAACTCCGTGCGGGTTCAAGTCCCGCCCCGGGCATTGTTTTTGTGCTTCACTTCGCAGAAGGGAGGTAGATCATGATTGAATTCTATCCAAACAGCATATATTATCCGCGCGAAGCGGTCGATGAAAAGCTTGCCAAAGGTGAGCTCGAAAAGACCAAAAAGTACTTGATCGGTTGGACAGAACGCCACCGCGAAGAAATTTGGGAATGCGCCCGCGAAGATGCTGAACAGCCTTCTGACGAAATTCTCCTCGACAACCTCCGTGCACTCCTCCTCTGCAAGGGTTCCTTGCAGCCGGCAGCCGAAATGGGCGCCATGATCCGCGAAATCACGAAGGAAGTCTGGTACCAGAACGAAAACGGTCCTAAGGATCCGGACATGATCGCGGTGGACTGGCAGACGAAGTACTTGACCAAGTGGCGTGAAGCCCGCATGTTCGAAGCATTCGTGCTTATCGAAAAGAACGCAAAGCAGCTCGTCGAAATCCTGAGAGCCTAACCTAGAGCTAATCGCTCGCTAACAATAGCATTTGCCAAGCTCCACCTAGTGGAGCTTTTTTTTGCATTTGTTGTCATGCCGGCCTACCTGTCCTCGCTTGACGGGGACGAGCCGGCATCGCCTTTAATAGTGTATGGTGACCCCGGAACGGAGTCCGGGGTGACAGTAAGGGGTTAAACCCCGCCACGGAAGCGGATAGGGATCCAGATCTCGAGTTTGCCTTGCTTGCTGGGCGGAAGGCGCCAGAAGTATTCGACGTGCTTCAGGAGCTTGACTTTGAACACTTCGTTATCAGAACTCGTAAACATGATTTGCGGGTCCTTGAAACGTCCAAGACTATCGAGCGTGAGGTGCAGTCCGAGGAACACTTCATCATCGGACTTGAAGAACTTGTGCCCTTTGCGGGCCACACGAGCTTTCTTAAAATACTCCGAGGAGAGGTAATGCAGGCCTGCGGCGCGCCCTTCCAAGAACATTGCAAGCTTGTTCAGGTCACGCCCTGCAGTATTTTCAATCACGTAAATTTCGTCAATCGAGGGCATTTCCACGCGACCGGTAAACGCCTCTTCGGCGACTTCCTCTTCTTCATCCTCAACATCCACAATAGGCTCGTACTGCGGGATGCTGTAGACAAAGTACAACACAGCAACAAAGACGAGAGCAAAGGCAAGCAATGGAGCATTACGTTTCAGCATAGCACTACTCGATAGACTTGATGCAGAGCTGCACCGTCTTGGTGTTGTTATAGTAATTCCAAATCGGTTCGAACACAACCGTCACCGGACGGGAGCGTCCGAGCAAAGCCTTGCTCTTGCGGAGTCCAAATGCGATAGCCGGGAAAACGGCACTCCCCGCCTGCGAAATTTCCATCTGCAGGTGTCCGCCGCGAAGTTCACGCACGCGATGCACGGTCACGTTTTCGGCACGGAAGGCGGGGTACGGGAAGTTTCCGCCAAACGGTTCGAGCAAGTCGATGAATTCGAGAATCGAGCGTTCACGAATCGGGTAACGCCCTGTCGGTACGCGCGTTTCTACGGTCAGTTCGCGGAGCGCAATCTTGATATCGTACGGGTACGATTCATCAGTGTTGATCACCTCGCCGGTATAGCCCTGGTCTTTTGCAGACTGCAACAGGCGCCCGCGGAGTTCTTCAATCTTGCCCGCTTCGAGCGAGAAGCCCGCCGCATTTGCGTGACCGCCCCAACGGTCAAAAAGTTCACGGCTATCAAAAAGCGCCTTGTGCCAGTTGAATCCAGGAACTGCACGGGCGCTCGCATGTGCCATGCCGTTGATAATCGACAGCACGGCCGAAGGCCTGTGGAATTCCTGGGCAAGCTTTGCCGCGACAATGCCAATCACGCCCACGTGCCAGTTTTCGCCCGCGACAACAATCACGGTCGGGATGGTGTCGCCGTAAAGTGCCTTTACTTGTTCCATCGCCATTTCGGTGATTTCGGCTTCTTTCTGCTTGCGACGGGTATTCCAATCTTTCAGCTCTTCCAAAAGCTTACCCGCCTCACCTTTGTTTTCGCACAAAAGAAGTTTAAGGGCAGGGTCCGGGCGTTCCATGCGGCCAGGTGCATTGAGGAGCGGTGCAAGCTTGTACATCACGTCGATGCCACCCACACAGCTATGGGGCTTCATGAGGGAGGTGTACATTTCTTGCACGCCAGGCCAGCGGCTGTTCTTGAGGCTTTCGAGCCCGGTACGCGTAAAATAGCGGTTCTCGGGCGTCATCTGCACCAAGTCCGCAAGCGTCCCGAGGGCGACCAAGTCCAGATATTCCACCGGAGCCTTTATGCCGAGTCGGCTGAACAAGGCACAAATAAACTTGTACGAAACACCGACACCGCAAAGTTCCGGGTTCGGGTAATTGTCGCCTTCTTGGTGCGGGTCCAGAAGCACATCGCTCACCGGGAGCCCATCGCCCGACGGCTGATGATGGTCCATGACCATAACCGCCATGCCGAGTTCCTTGGCATGCGCGATTTCCACGTTCGCGGTAATGCCCGTATCCACGGTAATCAAGTTGCGCGCCCCCGACTCGTACATTTCGTCGACGGCAGAAACCGAGAGTCCGTAGCCATCGCCAAAGCGGTTCGGGAGTCGCCATTCAGATTCAATACCCACAGTCTTAAGGCAGCGGGTCAAAAGCGTCACGGACGTCATGCCGTCCAGGTCGTAGTCGCCAAAAATGAACACGCGCTCGCCACGTTCGCGAACCGCAAGTATCCATTCCACAGCCTTGTCCATCCCCATCATGAGGAAGGGGTCATGCACGTCGCTCTCGTTAGAGCACAGCATGTGGTACGCATCAGAAACAGTCTTGATGCCGCGCGAGACCAAGAACCTCGCGACCGCATGCGGAATCTTTAGCGTAGAGGACAAAGTTGAGGCGACAAGATCTTCCATTACTTGTAGCCTTCAAAAAGTTTTAGCGAGAGGTTCTGGAGGCAGGTCACTGCCGCCATTCGCCTAGAGGCGATTCTCGACATAGTTTCTTGCACGCTCACGAGAGCTGCTTCGAGGGCAGACGCCCCTACTTGCGGGTAGCGTTCGAGATTCACGCTGCCGGTTGCTTCCGGGATGCGGAGCGGAGCGCCCGATTGTTGGCGCAACAAGTCCGTAATCAAGAACGAGAGCACTTCCAAGAATCGGTTCACGATGGCAGGGTCTTCAAGTCCGGAATCTTCGAGCTTAAAGAACAGGTCCGTGTAGTCCTGCGAAAGCGACTTCTCGATAAAATCGACCGCAAGCGGGCACCAGTTTTTGGCGTGTTCGGCGTAATAAAGCGCCATGCCAGGGGAACCCACAGCAAGACCAATCACATCGTCGGTCAGTGTCGATTCGTCAAATTCTTCGCCACCCACGCGGATGGCCTCCTGACGCACTTCCTCATCCGTGAGAGGCGGCAGGTGGAGCGCAAGGCAGCGCGAACGGATCGTCTGCAAGAGCTTTTCGCGAGACGAAGTCGTCAAAATGAAGTACGTGTTCGGCGGGACTTCTTCGAGAGTCTTGAGGAACGCATTTGCCGCAGAATCGTTCATGCGATCGGCCTCGGCGATAATCACCACGCGCACGCGGTCGCCCTTCATCGCAAAGGAGGCGGTCATCGTACGGATGAGTTCCACCGAAATCACGGCGCCCGCACTGAAAATATCCACGCGGTACGGGTTCTTTGCGATTTCTTCGATGTAGGCCTGTTTAAAATCCTGGATGGTCTTTGCAGAGCTCCCGGCAGAGACATCGGCCGCATTGCGGGCGCTTGCCTCTTTCGCTTCCATCGGAAGAACCCAGTTGTCGGTCACGCCGGTATCGGTCGCCATTTTGCAGCCAAAGCAATTACCGCACGGGCGAACGCTCGGGTTTGTACACTGGAGCGCCTGGGCAATTTCCATCGCAAGCGCTTTTTTGCCAATGCCCACAGGACCGTCGATAAGAATCGACTGCGGGAAGCGGTTCTCACGCAACGCCGCCATAAGACGAATGCGGATTCGTTCCTGGGAGGCGGGGCCATTTAAGCGATATTCTATCATCTCTGTTTCAACCATTGCAACGGGTCCACGGTCTGTGTCCCTTCGCTGACTTGGAAATACAATTTAATACCATTTAACGAAGCGATATCGCCCACTTCTCCAATTTCTTCGCATTTCTTGACACTTTTGCCCTCTTGGACGTGGATTGCCTTCATGTGACCGTACACCGTGTACGTTCCATCTTCGTGTTCAATGATAACAGAGGGGCCGCGACCGTCAATTTCAGCAACCATCGCTACAGTTCCGGCAGCTGCGGCACGGATGCGTCCACCGCGCTTTCCGCGAATTTCCACCCCGAGGTTACGCGTCATGATGTGAAGCACCGGGTGTTCTTGCAGACCGTATTCGCTGATAATCGGACCGTCGAGCGGCATGCACTTGGGGCCTTTGAAATGCGATACCGGAGTCTGCTTTTGGGCGATCTCTGCCTCACGTTTCTTTTCCGCCTCACGCTTCTTGTCGGCAGCTTGGCGTTTTTTCTCGGCTTCGCGTTCCTTCTTCTTGAGGGCGGCGAGGCGGGCTGCCTCGGCGCGCTTTGCTTCTTCGATTTCTCGCTTGCGGCGCTGCTCAAGTTTCTTGAGGAGCGCAAGCATGGTCTTCTGGTTGCGTTCGAATTCCTTGAGCGCCATGCGCTGCACAGCCTTGTCGTGCTTGAGGGAATTCAGCATTCGAGCCTGACCGTTCATCTGCGCGACAAGACCGCGTTCTTCGACCGCCTTGCGGGAACGAAGTCTCGAAAGCTCGGCCAAATGCTTTTCTTGCGTCTGCTGTTTCTGCGTGCGTTCGGCAATGAGCTGGCGGAGCGTTTCCACGTCTTCGCGGTCGCGGGTTAGCAAGTGATGCACCCAGTAAACTTCGCGTTCCGGGTTCCCGTTCTTTGTCAAAAGTTCAAAAAGGATTTCGGCATCGTTACTGCGACCGTGTACATACAAATTACGGATACGCTTTCTCATGGCGCGTTTGCGGGCCTTGATTTTAGCATCGAGAGAATCAATATCCATCACCAATTGCTTGACCGCCCCCTGCAACATATCCTCATTGCGGGTCAGTTCCGAAAGGTAAGACCTGGTACGGTTCAAGTTCTGGTCCAAAAGCGAAATCGTATTCAAGACGCCCTTTTCTTCGGTTTCAAGGACGGCAAGTTCTTCACGCTTTTTCGCAAGATCGACCTCCAGCTTTTTGAGGGCGTTCTTCTGTTCATCAATCTGCACATCGGTCTTTTTCGGGGCTGCATAAGACGAAACGGCAGAACCCGCCACCACGGCAAAGATGAAAACCAAAAGCGGAATGAACCGGCAAACAAGTCGCATTATTCCTGCTCACCCTTCTTTTCGAACAAGAAACTGCGCACCGTGCGGAAACTAAAGTAGCCCGCAAGCATCGTTTCCAGGAGCACCGTAAATAGCGCCACGATTCCAAAGTAGGCAACGCCACTTGCTACAATCGGGAACATCTGCACGAGCGAACGGATGACAAGCCCAAGCAACAAAATAGCAACGCCACTCCCTAAAAACCCTTGCATTGCCCCTTCGAGCACAAACGGGAATTCAATGAACAGGTAACTGCCACCCGCGTACTTCATGTTCTCGACCAGGAGCTTGCGGGACATAAGCGAAAGCCTCACCGAATTGCAAATGATAAGCGAGAGCGTAATGAGCAAAAGGATACTGATGCAAATCGGCCAGAAAATCATCTTGAACTTCCACGATGCAATTCGCGAAGCCCATTTTATCGGAGCCTGCACCTCTTCAAAATAAGCTTCTTCGGCAATCGTATTGCGCACTTCGGAAAGGTCTGCCGGGTTGCGCGCCTCTTCGCTCAAGGATACTCGGAAGAATGCAGGGATCGGGTTCCCTTCAACAAGCTCCAGCATGTCCGGCGAGAAATGGTTGCTAAAATCCACAAGCGCAGAATCCGCACTCACAAACGTTACAGACTCCACATGGCGCGTATGCTCAAGCCGCGTCTGGATAACCGCAATGGAATCTTCGGGAACGTCCTCTTTCAAAAACGCCTCAATCACGTACAGCGATTTTTCGACCGAGAGGAGCTTAAACGAGACGCCGAGCGCCGTAAAAGAAGCCGCAAGCAAAAGCGAGCACAGGAAAATCGTCAACAGAGACGGGAGAATCACCGTGCGGTGTTGCTTCCATCCTCTAAAAGATTCCGATATTAAGTAACCTAATTGTCCGAACACGCCTCGAATATAATTAAATTTATAGAGGTTCTTTAAGGGGCTTTTATGGGAAACATCATATTAAAGATTACCGCCTTGGTATGCGCGATGGCCCTCTGGTTCTATGTCATCTCGCTGAAGGACTTCCAACTGACGATGGAAGTTCCGCTTACGTTCGTGAAGTTGCCCGAAGCGCTCGCGATTGCATCGAAGCCGCCTAGCACAGTTTCGGTGACCGTCGAAGGCAAGCCCCTGGACCTTATCCGCCTGCAGTCGCAAAAGCAGGCCGCGATGGTTGTCGACATGCACCTCGCTGAACTCGGTTCCAGGCGCATCCACCTCGATTCCAAGAACTTTGTCGCCCCGAATTTTGCAACCGTCCACTACGTGGAACCGGACAACCAATACCTCTTTATCGATGTCGCCGTCGATACGCGTATTGAGCGCAGCATCCCCATCAAGAGCAATACGAATTTTAACGCCGCTCCGGGCTATGTGATTGTGCAGCAGCCCAAGCTTTTGCAAGAAGACTTGAAGGTTTCTGGTGCCCGTAACGCCCTCACGCGAATCATCGATATCCCGACAGATTCCATCTTTATCGACAGCATCAAATCGAGCCAGACGTTCTCCGTAAAGCTCCAGACAGAACAGTTACCGCCGTTCGTGACGCCCAGCGATACCGTCGCCAAAATTTTTGTCGATGTCCAGAAAATCAAGTCCAAGGAATTCAAGAACATCCCCATCCAGCTGATTGGTTTCTATGACCGCGCCTTGAACACGCTCTCGCCGCAGCAGGCGACCGTCGAAATTACCGGCGGTGAAAAAGTCATTGAAGCAGTGAACAGCAACGACATTGAACTTTTTATTGAATACAACCGCTTCGCTATTGAAGATGCGGACAGCCTCGCTCCCACAGTCAAGTTGAACTTGCCGCCCGATATCGACCGCAGCATGTCCATCAAGGCAATCCTTGTCAAACCGGACAAGATCAAGCTCATCAAGACAAAGACCGAGGACGATAATAAAGACGAGGAATACGGAATATGATTTGGCTTGGAATTGAATCCAGCTGCGATGAAACCGCCTGCGCCGTTTTGCAGGACGAACCTTTAAAAGTTCTTTCGAACCCGCTCTATAGCCAAATTGACGAACACGCCCTCTATGGTGGTGTTGTTCCCGAAATTGCAGCCCGTGCGCACTTGCAAAAGATTGCACCCATCGCCGAAGCTGCCGTCAAGGAAGCAGGCATCGAACTCAAGGACATCGACGCGATTGCGTACACCACAGGCCCGGGCCTCATGGGACCGCTCCTCGTCGGTGCTAGCTTTGCCAAAGGACTCGCCCGCGATTTGAACATCCCGGCTTACGGCATGAACCATCTCGAAGGCCACCTCGCCGCCGCATGGCTCTCGAACCCGGACATTGAACCGCCGTTTTTGACGCTTACCGTCTCGGGCGGGCACACGGAACTCGTGATGGAAGAACCGGGATTCAAGTACACAAGCATCGGTCGCACCCGCGATGACGCCGCCGGCGAAGCATTCGACAAATGCGGAAAGCTTATCGGTCTCAAGTACCCCGCAGGCGCAACCATCAGCCGCCTCGGCAAAGACCACAACCGCAAATTTGTGGAATTCCCGCGTGCGCTCCACACGCACGACAGCTGCGAATTCTCGTTCAGCGGCTTAAAGACCGCCGTGCTCCGTTACACCGAAACACACGACCCGGAATTTATCCAGCAGAACCTCGGCGACATCTGCGCCTCGCTCGAAGACGCGATTGTCGATAGCCTTGTCACAAAGACCATCAACGCCCTCAAGAAGACAAAGATGAAGACGCTCGTGATGGGCGGTGGCGTAAGCGCCAACAGCTGGTTGCGCACCCGCTTGCAGGATTACTGCGACAAGAAGGGTATCCGCTTCTGCGTGCCGGACCGTAGCCTGAGTACAGACAACGGAGCGATGATTGCGGCAGCCGCCATCCGTCGCAAGTTGCAGGGCAAGCTCGAGTCCATCGATGTCGTGAAACCTTGGATGCCGCTCGCTCTTTAGACGAGAGAACGCCCGCCACGGCGGGCTTCAAACGAGAGAGTAGAGACGAGAGTGCGCCTGCTTCGGCGGGTTAAAAAAGAAGGAGAGAATATGAAAAAAGGTTTATTGGCAACAGCCCTTATTTGGGTAGCAAGCGCTGTTGCAGCACCAACCATTACGCCTGTCGCCCCGAAGTTGGTTGACGGCTGTTACCAAATCGGCACCGCCGAAGAACTTTACGGTTTTGCCGCCATCACGAATGGCACGAACGGCATGACTCGCAACAAAGCCGCTTGCGGCAAGCTCACCGCCAACATCGTTGTCAACAAGAACGTCCTTGCCAATGACACGCTCAACGGCGACGGCTCTAACTTTGTTCCATGGACTCCGATTGAAGAATTCAGCGGAACAATCGACGGCCAATACCACACCATCTCCGGCCTTTACATGAGCAAAGACCATGACGAAGCCGAATGGGTCGCCCCGATTCTTTCAGTGAGACCGGCGAAAAGCAGCGATACAATCACCATCAAGAACATCGGTATCGAAGATTCATACATTTATAACAACAGATATGCAGCCGGATTCATCGCCACTGTAGATTCCGGAACTGTCACAATGACGAACGTCTATTACGCAAGCTTTATAAGGGGCAGATACGACACTGCTGGCGGGCTTATCGGCGAAGTCAAAAAAGGATCTTTGTTCATCAAGAATACATACACATTTGTTCCAAGATCAATTGTCAGAGAAGCGTGTCTCGTAGGCGATATGTTTTCCGGCACAAAGAGCGAGAGCATAAATTCTTACACCCCAAGTGAATTGAACCTCATGACGGGTATCAATGCATTGAGCATTCCCTACAGAGAATTTACCGACGGCTCGCTCGCGCTTAGGCTCCACAACTATGACGAAGGCAATGCATGGGGTCAAAATGTAGGCGTAGACAATCACCCGACATTCAGCGAAAAAGTAACCAACTACGCAGGCAACCTCAAAGTTTCAAGCCTCACGTTTAATGCAGGGATTGAACACGAGCCTTATATCGAAGGATATGTCGAAGGCGAAGTAACCCCACTCCCCATCCCGACAAGAGAAGGCTACGCCTTTATCGGCTGGTTCGAAGACAAGGATTTTACTGGCGACACCATATTGACAATCAACCGCCAAATGACGGGTGACAAGGAATTGCACGCCATGTGGGCAGCACTCCCCAAGCTTGTGAACGGTTGTTACGAAATAGGCACAGCTAGCGAGCTATATGGCTTTGCCGCAATCGTCAACGGCACCAACGGAACAAAGCGTGAGAACTGCGCCTGCGGAAAGCTCACGGCAAACATTTCGGTAAGCGAAAAATTCGTCGAATTTAGCACGTACAAGCGCTGGTTTCCGATGATGGAATTTTGCGGAACGTTCGATGGCAACGGCAAGACTATTTCTGGACTGACATACTTAACGAATGGTTCCATCGGAAATATCGGATTTTTCGGAACAACAAAATCCAAATACATTTCTTATAACGAACAATATCGAGCAGTCATCAAAGATCTTGAAATTGCCGATGCCTACTTCCAAGCAGACACTTGTATCGGAACGCTAATCGGAAATGGCCGCGATGTCGATATCATCAACGTTCACACAAGCGGCTCTGTCCACGGAAGATACGCTATCGGAGGAATTGCAGGGCAACTTACCAATTCTAACATCACCCACACCATCAACGAAGCCGGAGGCGATGCAAGGGCCGCTGGCGGCAGTTTCATCGGCGTCTCAAACGGCACAGTCCAAATCACGAATTCATACAATAAAGGGCATGTTACTCCAAACAATGACGGCTGTTGCTCATCATCTAACAAGCCAGCCATCCGCGTAGTGGGTTACAACTATGGAACAACCATATTCGAAAACTCCTACCACATGCCAACAAAATACTGGGACAATGACAAAGCTACACTCGATGGCGTTACCGCTGTCAACAGCTTTTACGATGGTTCCTATGTTGGCAAAATCGGCACTCACGTTACAACGCACGAATTCAACGATGGCACAGTAGCCAAGCTTTTGCGCGAATACAAAACCGATAACGTAGATGGTTCAATCTGGGGACAAAATGTTGGCGTTGACGAATCACCTGTTTTTGTAGACAAACTTGTATTCTCTTCGACAATCACACCCAAGGCACCCAAGCAGACAAATGGTTGTTACCAAATCGGCACAATCGAAGAACTTTTTGGGTTTGCAAATATCGTCAATGCAGCCTTGTACAACATCACGCCGTTCTGCGCCGAGCTCACCAGCGATATCGTTTTGAACAAAGACGTTCGAGCCAATGAAAAGGGTGCAATTCAATGGATTCCCATTAAGGATTTCGACGGCACATTCGATGGTCAAGGGCATACCATTT
>JAEEGG010015931.1_pt1 | contig 15697 bp, 16 predicted proteins | sample 9134161 | NCBI WGS metagenome assembly JAEEGG01 (sample SAMN16246543, study PRJNA631951) | gut metagenome | biome: gut microbiome; feature: rumen; material: CR-attached | host: Bos | place: Iran: Karaj | collected 2018-10
AGTAAAAAGTCTCTGTGAGACAGACAACCATGCAAATGCCGCCTCTCCCGCATCAACTCTGGCCAGAGCCGACAAGGGCATCTCTCATTCAAGTGAAAATGGGGGATAAGCCTGGGATAACCATCCTTTTGACACCCACCCCACCCTTTGCTAGACTATTCACATCGTTTTCACCCCGGCGCGGGTGCGCCGGAATCAACCACCAAGGAACTTTCAAGAGCGTCCCCGAAGCCATGGGGTGCCTCGCGTCGGCGACAGACCGCGAAAACCGGCCCGACCCGTCGGCGATGATCTTCTACGCCCCGCTCTACCAGGACTACCTGCGGCTTGGCGCCTCCATTGGCTGCTGAAGTTCGGATGAAATGCTAGAATTACCAGCAAGGAAATGAGAAGTCCGCTGGACAAAACCCCAAAAGAACGGGGGCGCCCTTCCGGCGGCATGCGCAAGGCCGGAAGCCTCCTCCATTGCCCGCAGAAAGGCATCTTCGCCTTCAAGCGGCTTCTGGAGCGCTGGGACAGGTACTTCGAGATAGTCGAAGCCAGCTTCCCGGGCTTCGGCCGCAAGCAGTGGATCGATAGTGCAAATTCCGAATTTCATGTTGTCTGCTTCCTTTCTTTCAAGCTTTCACGCTTCCACTTTATCATATTCCCGAATCCACCATCAAACGGGACATTTTTATTCGGCGCATTCCGCCTAATAGCCATCGGGGGCCGGCACAAGCGAGAGCAATGCGCCGATTGGGAATCCGGGCGTCAGCGTCTGGCCTGGGGCGAGGAGGGCAGGGGCCGGAAGGCGAAAGGCCGCATCGGGATGCTGGACGCCTTCCGGCGAAGTCCAGAACCGCATGGCCGACAACCCCTCGAAATCATGCGTGGTGAGACCCCACTGCGAACCGTCTGGCAGAAGCCAGCGGCCTTCGGCTGGGGCGTTGTAGAGTTTCTCGACATTGCGCCCTGGCTGCGGCTTCTTGGCATTCGACCAGGGGCGGAGGAAGAGGCTCCGGACTTTGAATGGGGCGTCGCCGAGGTTTTCGACGGAGAGCAGTTCGACGAGCGCCTCCCCGCGACCGGGCGCGAGCGAAAGCCTGGCGTTGATGGCGAAGCGGACTCCGGCAGTTTCGCCTTCTCCGCGCAACGTGGCCGAGACGATGCCCGTTGATTTGTCGCGCACGGGTTCCCCTATGGCGGCAAGACGCGAGATGTCCGTCCAGGCGGGTCGCCCGTTCCGATCCCATTCCAGCAGCGCGCCAAGGCGCCCAACAGGGCAAAGGACGTGGGGACTCCCCCCGCACCCCCCTGGCGCCTTTGGCGCAAGGCTGAAGGCGATCTCCTCGGCCAAGTGGCGCCCGCCCACGCGGCCGGAGAGGCGCACGAGGCCGTTGGAGAGAGTCCAGCGGACGCCTTCGCAGGCGAATGCGACCGCTGGGAAAGGACGGGGGACTGCGCCCCCCGAACCCTTCGCGGCATTGGCGAAGTAACGTTCGCGCTCGCATGGAAAAATGGCGTTATCCTTTCTTTCGTCACTCGTCACTCGTCTCTCGTCACTTGCCAAAGGCTCAAGCCGCCACTTCACCGCGTCTGCCAGGACGCGACGGAAAGTCGCGGTCAGCTCCTCGTAGGGCTTCCCCTCCTCATTCACAAGGCCGTAATTGCTGTCTTCGGGGAAAAGACGGCTGATGCCCTGCGCCGGTTGGTCTAGCCACATGAAATAGTCGTTCCCGACGATGAACGGGAGCGAGAGCAGCGTCTTCAGGCAGAGTTCTGTGGCGGCTGCGCGCTCGGCCTGCGTTTCTACGCGCATCCCGGCGCCGTATGTGCTGGGCCGCGTGTCGAGCGCCGGAAAGCTCCATTCGGTGATCATCAGCGGCTTGCCGCAAATGGCGTGGACTTCCTCCAGATGTTCGGCGTATGGGCGGCCTCCACGCTTGTCGAGGACGACGCCCGCGTCGATGTCCGCCCATGGATACATGTTGAGGGAGACGATGTCGCAGACTTTGCCGGCCTCTTCCCAGATGACGTCGTTGTGTCCCGAAAAGCCGGCGAAGCGGCAGCCAAGGACCATGTGGTTGGGATCGGCCTTGCGGATGGCGGCGGCGTTCGCGGTGAAGTACCGACGCGCCGTTTCGCGCAGGAAGGCGACGGCCGGGTTGCCGGGGTTCTCAGCGGCGATGCGCTCGGCGGCCTGTCGCGCCGAATGGTCTTTGGGAAGCGCCATCGCGAGGTCGAAGAGTCCGAGTCCGGTATTCTTCTGCCCGCCCCACCATGCGAGTTCGTTGTCGATGAAGTAGCCCACGAGCCACGGGTCGTTCCTGTGGCGCGCGACCTTCACGCGGCAGGCCCATTCGAGCGCCTTTTCGTAGCCGGGATGGAAGACGTTGGGGAAGCTCGTGCCGGGCGAGTGGCGGTTCGGGGAAATCCACCATTCCTCGTCGCCGAAGGTGAAGCGGTCGCTCAAATAGAGGCAATCGACATGGGCGAGGGCGCGGTGGCGCAGACCGGCGTCTCCGCCAGCGCCGAGCAGCGTGAAGCCCCAGCTGGTGAGCCGGTCGAGCGTTTCCGTGCGCCACGCATCGAGGTCAGGATAGTTTTTGGCGACGTGGCGGCCGTATGGGCTGTAGCCAAGAGCCTCGCAATGGAAGCCTGACGCGCTGACGTGATCCACGCCTTGCAGCACGACGGCGCGGCCGAGCGGGTCAATCGCCCAGTTGATGCCGTCAATGTTCTCGACGTGGAAGAAGCCGGTGGCCTCTCCGCGAATCCCCGTGTCCGGGCCAACGGGGATAAAAGGCCTTTCGCGCAAGCTTGCGCGACCCGGCGCTGGAGCGCCGGGTGCAAGACCTTCGGGCGAGTCGCCCGCGTCCCAAGAGGCCTCCGCATCCTCGACCCTTGCGCGGAAGCGGCCTGATACGCGCAACGCCGGGGCACCAGGGCCGATGGGCGAACCGGGGCGCGGCTCGTAGGCGCAGCGGTGCAGGAGAGTCCCCGTGGCAGCGTCGCGAGCCTCGCCCTCGACCCGTTCAGGCGTCACGCGGAGCAGCAGCTTGACTGGCTTGCCCCATTCCCATGTTCCGGTGTCCTCGAAGGCGACACGCTTGAAGTGGCTCTGCGCGCCGAGTTCGCGGCCGATGTAGGCCTCCAGCAGAAAGCCGTGCTTGGCGCCGGCGCGTTCGGGTCCCTTCAAAAGCGAGAAATGCCAGTAGTCGCCGGTTCCGTCGATGTCCCAGCAGGCGATTCCGACGCGCCCTGTTTCCGGGTCATCGCAGGAACGGGGCGTCACCGTGGCGAGCATCTCGACGCAACGCGAAAGCGGCTGGTCGCCCAGCGCCAAACCGAAGGAGAGCGACTCCATCGCCTCGCCGTCCGGTCGCCAGCCGAGCGGATCGAACTCCGGAAAAGCGACGCGCGCCGCCCAGGCGGGCGGCGCGGCGATGGCAAGCGACAAGAGAAGGATGCCGACCTTGCGCATGTTCGGTTTTCCCTGCTACTCAAGCGTCAGCGCGACGCGGATGCCTCTGTCCTGCCCAGCCGTCCGATCCCATCCGAGCTGGAACGCGGCGCGGTGGCGGAACGGGCCGCGCTGGAAACTGCCGCCTTTCAGGGGATGGTTGTTGCCCGCCGTTGCCGGCGTCGGCGTTTCCACGTAAGGATTGGAATCGTTTCCGCTGAACTGGTCGAGGCAGATTTCCCAGACGTTGCCGTGCATGTCGTAGAGACCCCAGGAGTTTGGCCGGTAGGATCCGACGAGGGCCGTGCCGCACGTTGTATCGACGTTGGCGCTTGTCGTGGCGAGCGTGGCCGAAGCCGCCGTGTACGTCCCCATGGCGTTGTTGTACGCGTTGCGGGCGATCTCGTTGAAGGCGGCGTCTTCGTAGTCTTTATCATTGCCTGCGCCATTCAGCGATGACGAAATTGCGGTGCCGTCGCCCCACTTGTAGTTTCCGTTGCCGGCCTTGCACGCGTATTCCCACTGCGCGGCGCCGGGAAGATCGAAGGCGAAAGCGCCGCCGAACTTCGTGCGGAGTTTTCCGAGGAACGACGCGCTTGCAGGCGCTGCGGTATTCGCGTTGTCGCGGATCTGCGCGTATGTGACGTTCTCGACGGGACGGGCCGCCTTGTAAGTGTCGTTTTTATGGTAGGAGGGCCATGCGGACAAAAGCTGCGCCCACTGCTGCTGTGTCACCTCATAGACGCCGATGTAGTAGTCGTGCGAGAAGGATACTGTGTGCTGTGTTTCACGACCGTCTGATGTCCAGGCCCCAGGTTCGTCCTTTGGGGCTCCCATCTCGAACGCCTTGCCGCGCGCGTAGATGCGGCGCATGAGGAGCGTGGTCGTCTTGTAGAGGATGTCCTGGACGCCACCGGGAACTGCTTCGGCGCAGGTGTAGTATTTGACGCCGCCGGAGACGAGGTCGGCGGCGAGATACATCGGCGGGTCGTTGGTGGCCCAGGCCGTGATCTTTGCAGTGAGTTCAATGCCGTCGCCGGCGGCGATCTTCTGGTTCGGCCAGGACTTGTCCGGATGCCAGACGAGCGAGCGCGAACCGGGCTGGACGACCTTGCTCGCGTCGCCGTCGATGGCCCAGACGTTCTGCTGGCCGATGGAGACGCCGTTGGTGCAGATGTCGAGCGTGATGATCGCGGGGGCGTCGGCAAGCGTGTAGCCGACTGTGACGGCGCGGGTGTTGGCGTCCTGCGAGAGCGTGACGTCCGAGACGGACGGTGTTGCGGCGACGACGGCAGTCGCCGCGATGGTGGTGGCGCAAAGCGCAGTGAAAAATGATAAGTTATTCATGGTTGAAAAGTTGAAGGGTTGAAAAGTTGAAAGGTTGAAGGATTTAAGGGCGGCTACCGGATGATGATGGTGAAGCTGGCGGGTTCATTGGAGTTGAAGCGTGTGAGCGCCGGCGACGCCGTCTCGGTCTGCGAGACGAACGAGTGGAAGCCCGTGAGCGGCGATGCCGCCGATGCGTCCGCGAATGCGAACGAGTCGAATGCCGTGAGCGGCGACGCGCTCGTAGCGGTTGCGGCGCCTAATCCGCTCTGGTCAGGGAAGCCGTCGGAAACGGCGGCTGCCGCTGCTACGGCTGCTAGAGACAGGACTGCCGCGCAGGTTGCGCCATGCGGCGCGAGACGTTTTCGATTCATGTTCTTTTTGCCCTTTCGGTTAGTCCGGCGCGGCACCATGCCACGTGACATTTTCTATTCTACTCTTTGCCGGAAGAACTTTGCGGACAAATCAAAACACTATTTTTGGACAAATTCAAACATGGTGCTCAATCATCCATTTGCGGATGGTCATGCCGACGCGGTTGCGGAAGACGCGGCGGAAGTCGTCATGCGAGGCATAGCCGCAGAGCGCGCCAACGTAATCGGGGCGCTTCCCTTCCCGGAGCAGTTCCTTGGCGCGTTCGAGCCGCGCCGCGTGGATCTCGTCGAGGATGGTGCGGCCGAGTGTTGCGCGGAAAAGACGGTCGGCGTGGGTGCGGGAGACGCGCATGCCGCGGGCTACGTCGCAGGGGCCGAACTTCTCCTCGCAGGCGTTGAGGCGGATGTTCTCCAGGGCGGCGGCGACGCGCCGGTCGCGGGCGAAGCGCGACGAGGCCCGCAGTGCGACGTGGGAGGCGGGGATGGCGCGCGAAGTCGGCGTATGGCCCGGATGGCGCATCCATCCGTCGAGCAGTTCGACTGCGGCGACGCCCTCGGCATGGCGGTCAAGCACAATGCTGGAGAGAGTTGGCCTCGTCGCCTCGCATACGTGTGTCCGGTTACCGACGGCGACTACCGCTATGTCGTCCGGGACAGCGATGCCAATCGACGCGCATGTGGAGAGGATTTCCTCGCCAACGATGTCGTTGATGGCAAAGATGCCGCATGGTTTCGGGAGACTTTCCAGCCAGCGTCCGAGGGCCATAACGGCACCCTCATCGCCCTTTAGCGGCCAGTCAAAACGGTGGAAGCGCTTCCCGGCGATTTCAATGCAGTGGGCGAAAGCCGCGCCGTAGTCGCGGCTAAAATCTGCGTCGATCTTCCACGGGACGAACGCGAAATCGCCGTAGCCGGAGAACAGGAGCCTTCTTGCTGCCAGCGAGGCTATGGATTCCGAGTCCCAATGGACGCAGACGGCGCCGCCGGCGGGCATGAGGCCGTCGCGGTTGCGGTGGATGAACACGGCGGGGATGTCACGGCCTGTGATTGACCGAACCTCCGCCGGGGAAATCGCCCATCTCCAGACGATGATGCCGTCGGGACGCAGCATGTCCGCCAGGGTCGCCGCCGATTCGGTTGGTCGCGAGGAACGTTCAAGGCGTATGGCCCCGTCGCCCGAACGGGAGATTTCCGCCGAGAAGAAGTTCCAGCCGAAACGCGCCGACACAATGCGGACGGCCTCGGCGCTTTCCGCAGCGCGGGAGTCGTTCACCGGCAGAAACATCAAAACCGTCTTCGTCTTCATCGGCTACACTTTTGATTATAGCAAAATGCCGTCAATGCAAATTGTTGTTCCCGGCGCGGAGCGGGATGCGATTGCCGCGCCAGATGAAGGTTGCCGGAAGATTTGGAGGGATGGCGATGGTGCCTGAAAGGGAGTCGCCGTCGCGGTGAAGATCGATGGCTATCAGCCCTTTGGGTGTCAGCATCGACGCTTTGATGCGCGTGAGCGGCCCGAACTGTGGCGCGATTTCGGCCGCGGTAAAGCCGTTGCACACTGGCCGGATGCCGGCAATGCCGGTCTGGAAATGGTAGAGCGGGTGTGCGCCCCAGGCGTGGCAGTCGCTACGTCCACGCTCCCCAGGCGCCTCGACGGGCGTCCTGAGGCCGTCGCGCACAAGATCGCGCCAGAGGCTGAGCTTTTCCTGAAAGAGGTCTGCCCGTCCGAACCGGAGATACGTTTCGAAGAGGTAGTGCGAGAAGTAAATCGTGCAACGCGCAAGATCGTCCGCCTCGACTAGTCCCGCAAAGGCCCGTTTTGCCATGTGCGGCGAAAGCATCCCCGCAAGGAGCGCGAGGCATTGCGCATGCTCTGAAAAGCGGTCTTTCGCTACGGTGTCCGCGACCATGCCGCGCTTTTCGTTCCAGAAAAGCTTCAGAATCGGCGCGATGGTCGGGTCGTCGCACCCGAACGTCGCAGTGACTTCGAGCGGATAGCGGCTCTCCGCTATGGCGAGGCGGTGCAGGACCAACGGCTCCGTGCCAGTGCGCACCGCGATTTCGATCCACCTTCCGGCCTTCCACCATGGGATGGTAAACACGGCGCGGCGGCGTCCGTCGGGATAAAACGTGTCGCGCATAGCGCGCAGGACCGCCTTTCCGTCGAACTCGTCTCGGTTGCCCTTGTTCGCGTAGATCATGGAGTTCGGCGGGCGCAAATTTGTCATGACGGCGAACGAGGGACGCATGCGTCCCGTGTATGACTATCCCACCCTTGACTACTGCGGCGAGTGGGAATGCGACGTCGAGCCCTACAACTCAGACTGCACCAACGGACGCGTCTTCACCGCATGGGCGGAGACGCCGGACGTCTGCCACTGGCGCTACATCATGCTCACCATGGATCACCAGAACTTCCCCGGCATGCCCGACCCGAACTGGACCTACGGCGGCATTCGTTTCTATGTGGCGAAGGACTTCCAAGGGTAAGACCCTTCATATTTACTGCGAGAGCGATGAGCGATAAGACGCCCTCTACGCCCACAAGCCGTGGGTGCTGAAGCACGACGGCGTCGTCCATCACTGGTATTGCGCGGTATCGCGAGATGCCGACGGCCGCGAAATCCGCGGCATTGCGCTCGCCACATCGAAGTAAGACCATAGCATCGGGATTCCGTATGGGACGCTTGACGGCTATAGGGGACTCCTTTTAGACTGATAGTTTCTGTCTGTTGTGATAAGATTTATGCGCAGAAAAATGATAAGACATGTTGACAAAACACCCCAAGGGGATGGGCGCCCTTCCGGCGGCATGCGCAAGAGCCGCATTGTCCTGGCCGCATTTGTTCCGGAATCGCCGGCGCACCGGTGCAAGTTGCAGGGGTTCTGCAACTATGCCGCCAAGGCGGGATGGAACGTCGAGACCGTCTTCAACATCGGCGCCCTCGGCCAGAGCATAACGTCGCTGGACGAACTCGACATTTACGACGGCTTCGTCATCGACTTCTGGCCGCTCTACCACATCATCGACCCGCTCAGGCTGCAACGCCCGGTTGTCAGCGTTGACCGCTCGTTCGGCGATGACTGCGGCATCGACACCGTCATGTGCGATTCGCGCGCCGTCGGCGTGACGGCGGCGCAGGAACTCCTGAAGCGAGACCCCGCCTCAATTGCCTTCGTCGCGCCGGCCCTCGACTGGAACTTCTTCGAAACCAGGAAGGAGTCGTTCATATCGGCGGTGGAGGCGGCCGGGCGGGATGTGCTCGTCTGGAGCATCGGCGACAAGGACGACCGCCTGGCCGAACGTCAACGTCTGGCCGCTTGGCTCCGGTCGCTCCCCAAGCCCTGCGCCGTCTTCGCGCCGAATGATGTCGTCGCCGTGGCGGTATTCTCGGCCGCGCGTCTGGCCTCGTTGCGCATGCCGCAGGATGTCGCCATCCTCGGCGTCGATAACGACGAGCTTATTTGCGGGAGCTGCCTGCCGTCGCTTTCGAGCGTGATGGTCGATTTCGAGAACGCCGGGCGGATCGCCGCGCGGCTGCTGGACGCCCGCATGGCCGATGCAGATGCCGGCCGCAGCCGCGGCCCTGACCGCCATGAGACCTACGGCGTCCTGGGCATCGCCTCACGCGGCAGCACCCGCGTGGTCCATCAGGACGAGCATCCCTATCTCCAGCACGGCCTTGAGTTCATCACGCGCAATGCCTGCCGGGGCATCTCGGTCGCCGATGTCGCGCGTGCGATGTTCCTCTCGCGCCGCGCCGCCGAATACGCATTCGCCGCTTCCGGCCGCACCATCCACGGCGCCATCCTGGACGCCCGCCTCGACCGCGTCCGCAAACTGCTGCTCGCGACGTCCGCTCCGCTCGAGGCCATCGCCACTTCCTGCGGCTTCTCCTCCGCAGAGTACGCCAACCCGCTCTTCAAGGCGCGCTTCGGGGCCACAATGGGCGCTTTCCGCAACAAGGCGCGGAAAGAACGGTAGAAATCGCTCCGGCGGGTGCCGTTGCGTTGCGCATACCGCCAGACGCCAAAATTGCGCATTTGCAGGGTTGGAGCCACCTGCATTCCATGCTAGAATGGTATCATGATTCTGTGGGGCTTGCCGCTCCCGACGATGCCGCCTGCCGATGCCAGAACGTCAAACGAACGAAACCATGAAAAAGCAGCTCATTTTCAAGGCCCCATTCTTCGCAACCATTGCCATTGCCGTCGCCGCGCTTCCAGCTGCGGCTTCCTCCGCGCCCCCGCCTCCGCCCGCCGGGCAGGTCGCCCAGGCGCCCGCGCTGCCGATTGCCCCGCTGGACGGCCTTGAGTGGCGTCTGCCGCCCCGGTTCGCGACGCTGGAGGACGGGCGGCTCGTAATCGACATCCCCGCCGACGCCGGACCCGCGGACGCCCTCGCCGAGGCCGCACTCGATCCCGCGCTTCTCCAGGACGCCGAAGGGTTCTCCGTGGAGGTTTCGGCCGAGTGTGAGAAGATCGTGCGCGGAAAGCGCAATTGGCACGGGCTCAAGATCCAGCTGCATTGGATCGAGTCCGCAACCGGCAGGGAGGGCTGGGAGAACATCCCGAACGTTTCAGGCACATTCCAGCCACGGCTTCTCCGCAACGACGCATGGTTCAATGGGGCGCGTCCAGACAAGGCGACGCTCCAGTTCGGTCTCCAGGGCGCAAGCGGCCGCGTCGTCTTCGACCTTGCGACGCTACGCGGCGGCAAGGGTTTCGGCCTCTTCCGGCCGCTCAACCGGGACAAGCGCGTCGCCTATCCTGAACGCGTCTCGCGGGACGCGCGGCGGCGCGGGTTCATGCTCCCCGGCCGTGACCCGACCGAGGACGATTTCGCGACGCTCGCCGAATGGGGCGCCAACATCGTCCGCTTCCAGATGGTCCGCGACTGGGGCAAGCCTGGTTCAAACAGCGACCTCGACGAGTTCGCGCGGTGGCTCGACAGCCGCCTGGATGTTTTGGAGGGCGTCGTGCTGCCGCTCGCGCGGCGCCATGGCATGAAGGTCGTCGTGGACTTCCACGTGACGCCCGGCGGCCGCGCCGCCGGCGGCGAGCTGCCGCTCTTCTACGAGCCGCGCTACGCGGAGTTCTTCGTTGATTACTGGCGGCGCATCGCCGCCCGCTTCGTCGGCAACGAGGACGTAATCTACGGCTACGATCTGGTGAACGAGCCCGAGCAGCTATTCCGCGCCGCCGTCGATTATTGGACGCTGCAGCGCATGGCCGCCGAGGCCATCCGCGAAATCGATCCCACGACCCCGATTGTCGTCGAGGCCAACCACTGGGACACGCCGGGCGGCTTCCGCACCCTTTCGCCGCTAGCCCTCGACAACGTCATCTATCAGGTGCACATGTATCATCCGGACTCGTTCACGCACCAAGGCGTGGGAAACCGCCCCGTCGGCATCAGGTGGCCCGACGAGTCGAAGGGCTGGAACCAAGCCGACTTGCGCGCGACGCTCGCCCCCGTGCGCGACTTCCAGCGGCGCCACGACGCGAAGATCTATGTGGGCGAGTTCAGCGCAATCGCCTGGGCGCCAGGCGCGGAGGAGTATCTGCGCGCCTGCATCGACCTCTTCGAGGAGTATGGCTGGGACTGGACCTACCACGCCTTCCGCGAGTGGGACGCCTGGAGCCTCGAACGTGAGCCGGACGGGCCGCGCTCCGTCCGCCCCTCCGCCGACAACCCGCGCAAGCGCGTGGTGCTCGGCGCGCTCCGCAAGAACAACGAGGCGAACCGCCCCGGCGAGTCGCAGTAGGAGCCGGGCCTGTCGCCTTCAGGGAAAAGTGCTATAGTAATATGCATGAGTTCCGCTTCCTCCGCCGGGCGCGCGCGGCTGCGCTTCGGCCGGTACGACTATGCCGCGTTTATAACCTTTGCCGCTTACGCCGCCTCCTCCCTTGCCATCCCCGTTGTTCTCGTGGACATGGCCGAAGATCTTCGTTTCCCGCTCCAGGATGGCGGAATGGCGACTGGAGGCTCCTTTCAGGTCGTCCGCAGCCTGGCGATGTGCGCTTCGATGCTCTTTGCCGGCTTCGCCGCAGCGCGCTGGGGCAACCGCCGCCCACTCGGCGTCGCCATTGGCACGATGGGGCTGGGCCTGCTCCTATGCTCGCTTGCGCCATCCTACATGCTCGTCCTTCCCGTCCTGCTCGTCGCCGGTTTGGGCGAAGGAGTCGTCGAAGGACTCGGCACGCCATTCGTCCAGGACATGCACGGGAACGATCCCGGCCGCTATGTGAACTTCGCGCACGGCTTTTGGTCGCTGGGCACCTTCGCCTTCGCCCTTCTTGCCGGCGCCGCGCTCGTCTGGCATGTCAGCTGGCGCGCCATACTCGCGGCGGTCGGCATTCTCGCGCTAGTCCCGATGGCGATGCTCTTTCTGCCGTCGCGGACGCCGTATCCGGAACGTGGCGAACCCGATCCCCCGTCCCGCACGTGGTTGCGCCTTGTCGAGCTCCTGCGCACGCGGCGGTTCTGGATTTATTTCGCCGCGATGTTCTTCGCGGGCGGCGGCGAGTACTGCCTGACCTTCTGGGCAACGAGTTTCGTCCGCCTGCACTTCCAGGCGAGCGCGTTCGCCGGCGCCCTTGGCACGGCCGCCTTTTCGGCCGGCATGTTCATCGGGCGCACCGGCTTCGGCAACTACGTGGCACAGCGCCACCTCAAGCAACTCATCGTTTCCGTCGGCATCTTCGGGGCGGCCATTTCCACGCTCGTGATCCCGTTCTCGCTCCACTGCGACGCCCTCCCGCATGGCATTGTGAGGCCCTTGCTCTTCCTTCTGCTCTTCCTCTGCGGCATCGGCTCGTCGCCCTTCTGGCCGAGCATCCAGAGCCTCTGCGTCGACCGATTGCCCCAGCTCGACTCCACCCTCGCTTTCATCGTCCTCTCCTGCGCCGGCGTGCCGGGGTGCGGCTTCTTCACCTGGCTCATGGGCTTCTCGGGAGACCACTTCGGCCTCGCCCACTCCTTCGCCCTCATTCCCTTCTCGTTCCTGACCATGGTCGCCCTCGTCCTGCTGGCCGCGCCGGCGCGCGGCGGAGACAAGGGGTAGAGGAAAATCATTATGAGATTGCGAATTATAGAAAGAGCCATTATGAGATTATGGAATTGTTGCGCAAGGCAGTCGCGGACAAGCGCCTCGCCGATGCCGCGTCCGCGCGCCGCCGCGGCGACGGCGTAGCTGGCGTTGGCGATGTGCCCGCACCGCCCGACGTTGTTCGGGTGCAGGATGTAGAGGCCGAGGATTGTCCCGTCCGCGTCGGCGGCGACGGCGGACCGCGTCTGCCCGCCAAAGAAGGCCGCGCCGGTGGCGTCGTCGAGAGGTTCCTCCTGAGGGAAGGCGTCGCCCTTTTCGAGCACGGCGTTCCAGATCGCGATCATTGCGGGTAGATCGGCGGGGGTGTATTCGCGGATGTTCATGGTGGCCTCGTGCATTATGAGATTACGGGATTTGGAGCGTCGGAATCTATGACTTCTCGAGTCTCCAGCCGAAGTCATTGTGGTAGATCATCTGGCGGGTCATGCCGCCATCAATGCAGATGTTTTCGCCCGTGATGAAGCCCGCCTTGTCGGAGGCGAGGAAGAGAACCATGTTCGCGATGTCCATCGGGTTGCCGACGCGCCCGGCGAAGTGCTGCGTGGCATCGGGTCCGTCATATTTCTTGAATGATGTATCGACGTGTCCGCTCTTGGCGATCACATCCGCCGCGAATCGTTCAAGCGTGGCCTTGTCGGAAAGGTCGCCCACGAACCATGGTCCGTCCTTGACGTCAATCACATGAACCGTCGCGCCCTCGCGCTCGAAGCACTCGGCGCAGCACTTGCCGATGCCCTGAGCTACAAAGGGACAGACAATTTGCAAGAATATGGTATAATATTTGTTGGAGGTTATATGCGAAAAGCAAGAATCAAGGATGATGGGGAATGCTGGTACCACATAGTTAGCCGGACGGCGTTCCAGGAGTTCAAGTTCACGGACGAGGCGAAGGACATGTTCGTCGCGATGCTGAGGAGGGTCGCCTACTTCTCGGGCATCGACGTCCTGAACCACTGCGTGATGTCGAACCACTTCCACGTGCTGGTGCATGTGAGGAGGACGGGGGAGATCACCGAGGAGGAACTCCTGCGGAGGGTCGCGGCGCTCTACGGCGCGGACAATGCCGAGGAGCTGCGCACCCGCTGGGAGGACATGCGCAAGAGGAAGATGCTGAAGCGCATCGAGGAGGAGCAGGAGGCGTTCACCCGGCGCATGGGCGACATCTCGCCGTTCATGAAGTGCCTGAAGCAGCGCTACTCAGTCTGGTTCAGGCACAACTGCGGGATGTTCGCGGGGACGCTGTGGGAGGGGCGCTTCAAGAGCGTCATCGTGCAGGGCGACTCGAAGGCGCTGTCGGCCGTGTCGGCCTACATCGACCTGAACCCCGTGCGCGCTGGCATCGTGGACGACCCGAAGGACTACAAGTGGAATGGCTACCACGCCGCGATAAACGGCGACAGCGTGGCCATGCGCGGGCTGGCGCAGGTGTTCTGGCCCGACGCGACTGAAAAGGACTTCGCCGGGGAACACCTGGGGCAGTACCGCGAAATACTGTATGTGAAGGGCGGAGACGCGATTGACTCCGAAAAGGTGAAGGAAGTCGTCAGGCAGAAGGGCAAGGTGCCGCTGCCCCTGCTGCTGCGGTGCAGGGTGAAGCAGTTCCTGCGCGGGACGTTCGTGGGTTCGGCGGAGTTCGTGGAGGGCGAGTTCCAGAAGCACCGCAGGCACTTCGGCGCCGGGCGCAAGAAGGGCGCGCGGCCAATCGGCAGGTGCGAGGAATGGTGCGGGATCAGGCTGTGCGCCGCCAGGCAGCTGAAAAATGCGTGAAATGCAAAATGCGTAGGGAGAAAGGAATGAATGATTATTACAAATTACCTGTCCCTTTAATTGCTGGGAACTCGCACAGGTCGCCGTAGTCGTGGATGTCAAGCTTAGAGACCACCTCGTTCTCGGCGCACTCGGCTCTGCAGGCGGCAAGGGGTTCGTCTCCATTCGCGCCCTGCGACCTGACATCTTCCTCTAGAAGGCGGCCGCGACGAAGCACGGCTCTCCCCTTCGTGAACGTCATTAGGCGTGAACCAATCCGCGTGTTCCCATTCTCTGCGCCCTCCGCCTCGCCGCGCCGCCGCGTGAGATCCCCTTCGCGATTCCTCACGCGAGTGTCGTCCGCGTCCGGCGGATGTTCTCCACGTTGGCGTCGGGGATGTCGTCCGGAAAGCGCTGGCACTCGGCGAAGCCGACGTTGCCGCCATTCGGATAGCGCTCCGGCGAGGCCGGTTCCCGCGTGAACCGGCAATCGACAAAGGAGATGTCCGAAACCAATCCCGGACGCGGTGCGGAGACGACCGGGTGCATCAGCCCGCGCGCGACGACGTTCCGGAACCGGAGGCCGCGCACGGAGCGCACCTTCGTCCCCGAGTGGCCGGAAATGTGGACATAGACGGGGCGCGCGCACACGGCGTCCATCCGGACGTCCGTGAATTCCAAGTCCGAAATGTCCGTCGCCTCGCGCCCCTGGTCGGGCCAGGTGTCACGCGAATGCCAGTCGGGCAGAAATACCCCGATCCCGCAGACGGAATAGCGGATGTCGAGCCTGTCGAACGAGCAGTCGCGAATCACGCCGTCGTTGAGCCAGCCGACGCGGACGCCGCACGAATACGACCGCAGCGAGCAGTCCGCGACGCGCACCCGCTCGCACACGCGGTTTTCGCGGAGCGAGGCGCTGTTGGCGCGCACGACGATCGAGTCGTCGCCCGTCTCGATGCGGCAGCGGTCGATTTCGACGTCTCGCGAGCAGTTGACGTGAATGCCGTCGTTGTTCGGGAAGTTCACGTCCGACTCGACCGCCATGTCGGCGAACCGCACGCGGTCGCAGTCGTGGACCCAGAAGCTCCACCCGGCCGGCGGGTTGACGACAGTCACGCCCTCCACGCGCACGTCCCGGCAGCCGGCAAAGAAGACAAGTCGCGGCGGTGAGACGGAGAGGTCGAACCTGCGGCGCAGCTGCCGGCTGGGGCTTTCGGGGTCCGGTTCCACGAAGGCGTAGCCGTTGCCGTCGATCACGCCCTCGCCCGTAAGGGCGACATGATCCGCCTCGTCGGCGAAAAGCAGCGCGGCGGAGCGCCTGCGCGGGCACATCGCGGAGTCGATGTGGCGGGCGTCGGGCCGGTCCTTCCAGTCGGCGCAGTCGGGCGAGCCGAGAAGGCGCGCGCCCTTCTTTAGATGCAGCTCGACGCCGCTGCGAAGGAGGAGCGACCCGGTGAGATAGACGCCCGCCTCGAAAATGACGCGCCCGCCCCCCGCCGCCGCGCATGCGTCGATGGCGGCCTGGAGGGCGGCCGTGTCCTTGGCGACGCCATCGCCGTGCGCGCCGAAGTCGCGCACGGCGAAGTCTTTGGAAAACGAGGCTGCGGACATTCGCGCTCGCGTCGTTTCGGCCACGTCAGAGTACCGTTACAGTCCGAGTGCCAGGCTGAAACCGAAGGGGTTGTACCCGGCAT
>JAEEGG010015932.1_pt1 | contig 15697 bp, 4 predicted proteins | sample 9134161 | NCBI WGS metagenome assembly JAEEGG01 (sample SAMN16246543, study PRJNA631951) | gut metagenome | biome: gut microbiome; feature: rumen; material: CR-attached | host: Bos | place: Iran: Karaj | collected 2018-10
GGCAGTCTTCCAGACGGGTGGCCGGACCCAGGTCATATCCTTCGATGCTTACCAGGACCGTGGAAGGCCAGGGTTCATCGTCGGTCATGGCGAAGGAGTTGAGCGACTTGCAATGGTCGAAGGTACCGCCGCCAAGCATGAAGTCTCCCTGGATGTCGTTGCCGGCCACATCCTTGCCGAAAATCTCGCGGGAAGAGGCCTCGAAAATGAGCTGGGCCGATGCCACCTCGTCCAGGTCCAAATCCTTGGGAAGCTTTACCTTGTATTCGAAATAGCCGTGGCCGAAGCCGTTCAGCTTGAGGCCGTCCATCACGGAGGAATGGCCGTTGGACCACTCCTGGGCCGTATAGGAGCTCACCGGGAAGCTCACTACCCTGACGCCTTCGGGACCGGTGCCCTTCTTGACGCGGAAGGTGGTGAAATTGCGGTGGAGCACGGTGCCATCGGCCTTCTTCAGGATGTAACGAAGCAGGTACAGGCCCTTTTCTTCGGGGATGGCCACGCGTACCTTTCCGGCCCTGCAGTTCATGTAAGGCTCGAAAGCGACGGGCTGGGAATCGTTGCTGTAGGAGGCGAAGTCTCCCAGGGTGTTCCAGCCCACCAGTTCGGTCTCCAGCGTTAGGCCACCGGGATTCTCATCCGTCATGAAGGAGGCCACGAAGGGGATTTCCAGCACTTCCCCGCCCCGCACCTCGGAATAAAGGTAACGCTCCGGGGAAATGTAATACTTGCTGTGGAAATCGGCCAGGGTCATGCCGGGCACCAGGTCTCCCAGACCGTCGATCTTGGGAGAACGGTCGTACTGCACATAGCCGTTCCACTCGTTGATAACGTCATGGTGTTCCGTATACAGCCAGCCGGCGCAGCCGGGATGGCGGCGGAAGGCGTCCATCATGATGTGGTAGTCCCAAGTAAAGTCTACGTCTCCGGAACTGCCGTCATAGCCCCATACGTCACCGCATTCGCTGTTGATCATGGGAGCACCGTCCTGGACGTTGTCGCCAATGAAGTTGAAATGGCTGCCGGGATAGGTATTGCGCTCGTATTCGGCAATTCTCTCCTCCCAGAGGAAACCACGCACGTAAGCGTGCCAGGAGTTGATGTCCGTCTCCACGTGGTCGTTCAGGCAGGCGGAATTGTCCTCGGCCAGGCGGGAAGGATCCAGTTCCTTGGTAAGGCGGTGCATGTCCCGTACCCATTCCTGGGTCTCAGGTTTGTACACGCCATCGGTCTGCAGACCCCAGGTCTCGTTGAAATTCACCCAGGCGAAGATGGACGGGTGGTTGTAATCCCTTTCCACCTGAGCCCGGAAGCAGTGCTCCCAATCGGCCTTGGCTTCCTCGGTGGGGGCGCCCCAGAAGTTGGGGGTATCGGCCATGATGAGGAGGCCCAGTTTATCGGCCCAGTACAGTTTGCGGGGCACTTCCACCTTGATGTGGATGCGGTTGCCGTTCAGGCCCAGTTTCTTGGAAATCTCAATCTCGTTCCTCATGAACTCGTCCGAAGGGAAGGTGTAGAAGCCTTCCGGATGGTAGCTCTGGTCCAGGGTGAGCTGCAGATACAGGGGCTTGTTGTTGAGGGCCACGTAGTTGTAGTCGGTTCCGGGGAGCTTGGCCATGCCCACCTTGCGCTGGCCGAAGTAAGTGTTCACCTGGTCCACCACCTTGTCTACCGAGCAAAGGGAGGCCGTCACTTCGTACAGGAAGGGATCTTCAATATCCCAAAGGTGCTGGTTCACGATGGGCACCACGAAGCTCATTTCCTGGGCACCTTCGTCGATGGGAGCCTCGAAGGCATCCTGACCGCCGGTGTTGAAGACCAGGCGGAAGGAACCTATTTCATCGGCCGGGTAATCCAGAACGAGGTCCACCTTTACCGTGGAGGCGTCGATGTCCGGAGTGAAGTGCAGGGACTTGATGAAGTTGTAGCCGCGGGCCTCCAGATAAACGGTCTGCCAGATGCCGCGGGCGTTGCCGTAGCCCTGCTTGCCGTACAGATGGGCGTCGCTGTAGGTATCGTCCACTTTCAAGACCAGCGGATAGGTACTGCCCGGCTTCACATTCTTGAGTTCGAATTCGAAGGGCGTATAACCGCCTTCGTGATAACCCAGGCTTTCTCCGTCCAGCCAGGCTTCAGTCTGCCAGTCAGACGCGCCGACCACCAGGAACACGCGCTTTCCCTTCCAGGAACGGGGGATGGTGATGTCACGGCTGTACCAGGCGATGTCGCCCTTGTCTTCCACCTCCGAAAGGGCACTGCCCCAGGGGAAGGGAACCAGGATGCGCTGGTCCAGGTTGTTTTCTTCAAAACCGAAGTTCCAATAGCCGTTCAGGTTTTCCCATTGCGGGCGTTCAAAGTCCGGACGGGGATGCTCCGGAAGAGGGATATTTTCCACAACTTTGGGGGCGCAGGCACCCAAAATGAGCATCACGGACAGAAGCAGACAAGACCGTTTCATAAATAATTTAAGAAGTTAATAGTATAGACTATAAAGTTAGCGCTTTTTCGGCCAATTACAAAATATTTTCTACCTTTGTTCTGTAACTAAAACTCCCTTTTTTATGAAACATCCCATCATCGGCCTCTGCCTCCTGGGCAGCCTTATCCTCTTCTCCTGCAATCCCAAAACACAAGTGAGCGGCAGCTGGACTCTGTGTCCCCGGCCCCGCAGCGTGGTGGAGAACGGGGAATCCTATGTGGTAAAGAAAGCCTTGCCCGCCGGAGTCAAGACCTGCCTGGACGCCACTCTGGGACAGGAATTGAAGCCTTTCCAGCAGGCCGAATGCTACCGCCTGGACGTCACCGGCAAGGGCATTACCCTTACCGCCGCCACGGAAGTGGGAATTCTGAGAGGGATGCAGACTTTGGAGAAAGCCCTGCCCGCTTCTCTGGGGGCCGATGAAGTGGCGGTGCTTCCCGGAGCCACGGTCTTCGACTATCCGGAGTTCCCGTACCGCGCTTTCATGCTGGACTGCGGCCGGCATTTCTTCCCGGTGGAGACCGTCAAGAAAGTGATAGACATCCTGGCCCTGCACCAGATTAACGAATTCCACTGGCACCTGAGCGAAGACCAGGGCTGGCGCCTGGAAATCAAGAAATACCCCAAGCTCACCGAGGTGGGCTCCTGGCGGGCCGGAAGTCCCGTTCCCGGGCAGAAAGGCCATGACGGCGTGCCCGTGAGCGGCTTCTACACCCAGGAAGAAGTCCGGGACATTGTGGCTTACGCCGCCACCAAGGGGATAGAAGTCATTCCGGAGATTGACCTGCCCGGCCACATGAAGGCCGCGCTGGCCTCCTACCCTGAACTGGGCTGCACCGGTGGTCCCTACGAGGTGGCCTGTGAATACGGCGTGCTGGACGACGTCCTCTGTGCCGGCCGCGAGCATACGCTCCAGTTTGTGCTGGACGTGCTGGACGAGGTCATGGACCTCTTCCCTTCCCGCTACATCCACCTGGGCGGCGACGAATGCCCCAAGGTGCGCTGGGAGGCCTGCCCCCATTGCCAGGCCAAGATCAAGGAACTGGGCCTGAAGGCCGATGGGCATAAATCGGCCGAAGAACTGCTTCAGTCCTGGTTCATGGACCGGGCGGTCGCCCATCTGGAAGCCCGGGACCGCCGGGCCATCATCTGGAACGACGTGCTGGTGGATTGGAGCAACGAAGTCATTGGAGCCCCGTCCCGCAAAGCCGTCATCGCCGGCTGGATGCGCCCCGTTTCTACGGATATCGCCGTCCGGGAGGGCTACGACGCCATCCTCTGCCCGGTGGGCCATCTGTACCTGAGCGCGGGCGACGGCAACGCACTCAAGGGAGAGGCCTACTTCCGCCGGGTCTATGACCTGAACGTGAAGCCGGAAGGCCTCACCCCGGAGCAGCAGGACCATATCCTGGGTGTGGAAGCCTGCCTCTGGAGCGAACGCGTGCCGGACGAGCAGGACCTCCTGTGGAAACTGCTCCCCCGCCTCGCTGCCGTCTCCGAACTCCAGTGGAGCGCCCCAGAAGGCAGAAACTATGAGGGCTTCCTCCCCCGTTTGCAGAGAATGGAAGCCCTCTATACAGCCCGCGGATGGAACTGGAATCCTGCGAAATAACTATTTGTAATAGAAGCAGGCCGGCGGAATGGACTTGAATTCGTTCGTTCCGGGGGCACACCAGTACCAGCTGAACGCCTCCCCTTCATAATCCTCGAAATACAGGATCTTGAAGGGATGCAGGCCTTTTTCCAGCGGAATCTCGCCATAGGCCGATACCTCCGAGTGTGACCCGTCGTTGTTCACCACCCGCACCCCGTCGATGTACAGGGCGCTGCCGTCGTCACTCCGGGTCTCGAATGTCCACACACCCGTAATGGGGATGTCAATGTAGCCGAAGAAGGTATAGGCGAAATGGTCTTCCCGGTGCGTTCCCATAATGGTGGGTTCCAGGATGATGCCGGTTCCCTCGGCCGGATCGCTTTCAATTTGCGAGAGAAGCGTGAAATTGGCCTCGTGGTAGGTGTATCGGCATCCCGGCTTCAGGTCTTCCCTATTGGCCGATGGATGGAAAAACAGCTTGTGGGCCGTCTGGAACACCTTGGGAGAAGGAGGCATGCCTTTCTTGAAGGCTCGGGCACGGATGGCACAGGACTCCGTAAGGATAAAGGGATTCTCGTACAAAGGACTATCCTCCGTGGGTTCGCTGCCGTCCAGCGTGTAGTGGATAGCGGCGCCGGGGGTCTTGCAGCTTAGACTTACCTCGGTCTCGTTCTCAAAGAGGAACAGCTGCCCGTGGATGGCCGGAGGGCAGACGGGAGGATCCAGAGTTAGCGAATAAGGCCTGGGCAGGGCATTCCTTTCGAAATTGGGTTTGCGCGAGAGCTTGAAGCTGAGGACGCCGCCTTCCATAATCTGCTCATAAGTCAGGAAGTGCTCATCGACGGGTTCCCCGTTCAGGAAAACCTTGGAAATATAGGGACGCCTGGGCCTGTCGGCCTTGATGGTGAGCGTCTTTCCATTGCCCAGATGAATCACCGTCTCCTTGAACAGGGGCGCCGTCATCAGATACTGGCCGCTGCCCGGACATACGGGATAAAGGCCGATGGAGGCCATCACATACCATGCACTCATCTGGCCGCAGTCCTCGGCGCCGCAGATGCCGTCAGGACCGGTGGAATAGGTTTCCGTGAGCACCTGGCGCACCACCTGCTGGGAACGCGAGGCCTCCGGAGTCCAATAGAAGAGCCAGGGGAAGTTGTGGTCGGGTTCGTTACCCTGGGCATATTGGCCCACCACACCGCCAATGCCCACCGGATCCACTGTGGTATAACCTTCCGGCGAATAGGTGAACAGCGAATCCAAAGCATCCTGCAACGGTTTCTCCCCTCCCATGAGGGCTGCCAGGCCACTCATGTCGTGCGGAACGAAGAAGCGGTACTGCCAGGGCGAGGCCTCGGTGTAATCCCGGGAACCCTTCAGGGGATCAAAGTCCCTTACCCAGGACCCGTCGGCATTCTTGGCCCGCATGAAGCCGGATCCGGGCTCGAAGAGCTCTCGGTAGCGCAGGGACCGGTTGTCGTATTCACCGGCGATGTCATGATAGCCCATGCTTTCCGCCATGCGGGCAATGCACCAGTCGTCGTAGGCGAATTCGAGGGTCTGGGACACCGTCTCTATCTTGAGGTCGGCCGGAATCCAGCCGTACTGGTTGTACAGCTGCGAGGCATTCACATTGTGCTTGTTGGAAGTCACAATCATGGCCTGGAGGGCCCGCTCTCCGTCAAAGGTGCGGATGCCGCGAAGCCACGCATCGGCAATCACCGAAACGGGGTGATAGCCTATCATGCAGGCCGTCTCGTCACTGGCAAGCGGCCAGATGGGCAGTTCGCCCAGACAGTCGTAGTCGTCCAGCAGGGAGTTTACGATGTCGCCCGTCAGTTTCGGGTTAATGATGGTCTGCAGGGGATGCCAGGTGCGGAAGGTATCCCAAATGGAAAGCGTGGAATAGAAATGGTCCGCTCCCTCCAGCTTGACATTCCGGCCTTTCTGGTCGCGGTACAGGCCATCTACGTCGTCTATGCGGTTGGGCGTCTGGAAGGTGTGGTAGAAGTAAGTGTAGAACACATCTGCCGGGCCGCCTTTCACCTGGATGGTCCCCAGCGCATCGGCCCAGCGGGCCTGGGCGCGGGCCAGGGCCTCGTCAAATCCCAGGGCCTCGGCCTCGCGGTTTTTGCGGGCCCCTTCCTCGCCGGTTCCGGAAAGGCCGGCCACCATGCAAACCTCCTTAACCTCGTCCGGGAAAGTAAAGAGGATTTTGCCCGCTTCCACTTCCTCAGCGCTCACAAAAGGCTCGGAGAATTCGGCCGATAAATAAATGTCGCGGTCAATGGCCCATCCGTTTACCCGGCGGTGGCCGATGAGCTCTTTCCCCTCCACCCTCAGGGAAACCTGAGTGGGCGTACACCAGCCTCCCTGGCAATACCGGGCATCCACCAGGATGACACGCTTGCCGGGCACCTTGAAGGTATAGCGGTGATAACCGGTATGCTCCCAGGCGGTGAGTTCGGCCACCACACTTTCCAGCTGCACCTTGTAATACCCCGGTGACGCTTCCTCGTTCTCGTGTGAGAATCCCATGGGTCGGGCCAGGTTCAGGCCCGGTGTCACCAGGAAATCGCCCAGGTCCGGACATCCCGTCCCCGAAAGGTGCGTGTGGCTGAATCCCAGGAGGGTTTCGTGGTCGTAATGGTAACCGGAAGCCAGGCCGGGATCCGTGTCCGGACTCAGCTGGACGGCCCCGAACGGAACCGTAGCGCCGGGATAGGTATTGCCGGCCGCCGCCGTCCCGTTGAACACGTTCACCTCCTTCATGGGATCCGGAGGACTGGAACAGGCCGCCAACAGAAGCAGACCGAGTATGATTTCTATTCTTTTCATGGCTTAGAGGGATATTCTGAAGCGATAAGTGTATTCTCCCGGAGCAATCAGATACTTCGGCAGCGGGCCGGGACCGCAACTGCCGTTGCCCAGACCTTTCTGGACGCAGTCAAGAGTAAGCACCACCTCCGAGCGGCGGATCTTATCCAGGTCATTTCCGTATTTGACCAGGAACAGGTCCTCGTCCGTATAGTGGAGGGCGCTGAAGTCGAAGCTTCCGTCGGCCGTGAAGGTGACCGTGCGGCCGTCTTCCGTAGCCAGGCGAAGCCAGCGGGTATCGGTACGCTCACCCATGGTCTGGGTGCGCACATAGTGTTCGGCCATGCCGTCCACCGTGTTCTCATAAACACCCAGGAAGGCACAGTCCTTGCGGTCCTGATAGTTCTCCATAGGTCCGCGGCCGTACCAGGAAAGACGCTCAAAAGCGGGATTCAGCAGCATTCTGAGGCCGATTCGGGGCATCTTGAAGTCCTTTCCGGCCGTAAAGCGGGCACTCACATCCACATAGCCGCCGGGGTGAACCTCATAGACCACGCTATAAGGGACCACGGTTTCACCGGCCACGGCTTCCAGGGAGGTTTCCACCTTCAGCACACCGTCCTTTTCCCTATACTGGAATGCGGTCAGCCGGACTGGGATATCCAGAGACTCATCGTCTGTGCCCAGAATAAACCGGGCAGCGTCGTTGCTGATGTAACGGTAACCGTTGAAAACGGGACCGCCCAGCCCGTGCAGCACTTCGTGGCCATCCAAGCAGAGGCTCAGAAGGGTTCCGCGGAACTTGTCCAGGCGCACGCTCACCTTTTCGTTGCGCGCACAGAGGAAGCGGCCTTCTTCCATGTATACCTTCAAAGGACTGCCAACCAGTTCAGGGGCGTTTGCCAAACGGGCCTTGGCTTTGTTAATCATGAATTCTTCCGCAGCCACCACATGTCCGGAACCGGCCCAGCGGTTTCCTTCCTTCAGGCAAAGTTCCACCTGGAGCGTAACATCCCTGTCCTGTTCCTTCAACACGGAAGCCGGAACGGGAAGGTCAATCTCAAAAGACTTTCCGGGCGCAGTATCCGGCAAGGATATCCGCTGCTCCTTAGAATCCCAGGCCAAAGGCACACCTTCACACAAAAGATGGTAACGGAGTTCCAGCTCATTGAGGTTCAGGGCCGTATAACGGTTTTCCAGGGCCAGACGCAAAGCGTCACGGCCAACCTGTCCAACCATCCTGATCTTCACATACTGGTAGACCTTCTTCACCTGCAGGAGCTTAGGGGTGACACGACGGTCGGCCGTGATGATGCCGTTGCAGCAGAAGTCGTTGTCATTGGGAACATCACCGAAGGAGCCGCCAAAATAGAACTTTCCGTCATGGGCGCCCGGCATCACGATGGCCTGGTCCACCCAGTCCCAGATGCACCCGCCTATCATCCGTACACTCTTGTTCTCAATGTAATCCCAATACTCGGCCAGATTGCCGATGGAGTTTCCCATGGCGTGGGCGTATTCGCAGAGGAAGAAGGGCTTGTCGTTGCCATTCGTATCCAGCTGTGCCATCACCTCCATGGACGGATACATCCTGGAGTCCATATCGGCCACCTCATTCTGGCCTTCATAATGGATGGGACGGCTGTCCATGGCCTTGATGGCGTCGCGTTCAGCCACTAGGTTGCAGCCCTTGCCGGATTCGTTGCCCAGGCTCCAGAACAGCACCGAAGGGTGCAGACGGTCGCGGCGGACCATCCGCACGGCGCGGTCCACATAGGCCGGCCCCCAGGAAGGCGTGTCGCTGAGGGTAAAGTTGCCGTGGCATTCCACGTCGGCCTCATCCATCACATACAGGCCGTACCAGTCGTAAAGGGCGTACATCCTGGGATCGTTGGGATAATGGCTGGTGCGCACGGCGTTGAGGTTGTGGCGCTTCATGAGCACTATGTCCTCTATCATGCAATCTACCGGAACGGCTTTGCCATGAACTGGATGAATGTCATGGCGGTCAGCCCCCTTCAGATAGGTAAGTACATTGTTGACGTACAGTTTGTTATTGCGGAATTCCACCTTCCGGAAGCCGTGCTTGAAGAAGGTGTATTCCTGTAGTTTTCCTTTCCAGTCGTAAATCGCCACATGCACGGTATACAGGTAAGGCTTTTCGGCACTCCAGAGTTTGGGGGCCGATACGGTAATCTCGGCGCCCTCCCCTACTTTCTTGCCGTCCTCGTCGTAAAGGGTAACCACCGCCTTTCCTGCGGTCTTCACCCGGGTGGAAAGCGTGACGGAGGAAAGGTCATCGGCAAATACACTCTCCGTTTCAATGTCCTCCACATGCGCCCAGGTACGAGCCATCAGATAGACATCCCGGTGAATGCCGCCAAAACGGAACATATCCTGGTCTTCCAGATACGAGCCGTCACTCCATTTGTACACCTCGACCGCCAGGGTGTTATTTCCCACATTCACGTAAGGCGTGATGTTGAACTCGGCATCGTTGTTGGAACCCTGGCTGTAGCCCACTTTCCTTCCGTTCACCCACACGTAGAAGGCCGAATACACCCCGTCAAAATGCAGGTATATCCTCTGGCCGCCCCATTCCTTGGGCACGATGAAATCCCGGCGGTATGAACCCACAGGATTGGGTTCCTTCTCCATGGTATAACCCCGCTGGGGCTGGATAAAAGGAGGATTGTTCATGAACGGATAAGTCACATTGGTGTAGAGCGGGGTGCCATATCCCTTCATTTCCCAGTTGGAGGGGACCTCAATTTCGTCCCACTGGCTCACGTCATACGAAGGCTTGTAGAAGGCCACCGGGCGCTCCTCGGGGGCCTTGACCCAGTTGAACTTCCAGGTTCCGTTGAGAAGGATGTAGCGGCTGGAGGAAGTACGCTCCCAAGGATGCTCATAAGCGGCATCGGCCACCATTTCTTCCTCCGTGGCATAAGGGATGAGCGTAGGGTGGCCGGGGGCCTTGTTGACGGCAAACACTTTTTCGTTCTCCCAGTCGTTGGTAGAGGAACTCTTGGGACCCATGAAGTCAATCTTCAGGGCCGATTCGCGAATGCGCCAGCGCTGGAGCGGACTGCCCGTATCGGCCTTAAGCTGCCAGACAGTATCACCGAAACTAGCCTCTTTCCTGACACCCAGCACCATACCGGTGGCCACGCTCGTCAGCGTATAAGTCCCGTCACTGTGACGGGTAATCTGCCACATCTGGTTGGGGTTTTTCAGTTCGTGGGTCCACTGGATCACCGGCTCTTCCTTTTCCCCGCCCCCATTGTCCAGGGCCATGAAGGAATAGCCGTTTATCAGCTGATACGTGTCTTTTCCCTTAGGTATGATTTGCCAGACCTGGCCGGCATTGCCGGCTTCCGGACGGCTCAGCACCAAGGCTGTTTCATTCTGGACGCTGCTCTGGTTGTCCAGCACCAGGTCATCGGCGGCATAAAGCTCGTATGTCTTTTTCCCATCAAAGGTCTGGGCCTGCGCCAGAGCTGCCACCAAAAGGAAGCACAAAAGCAAGCATGGACGTAATCTGTTCATATTCAATTCTTTAAACATTTACCCCCTTCCTTTTTCGGGTAGGGGAACTACTTTTACTCTCTGATTATCAGTCGTTTTCCTCCACGGTAATGCCTACCGGAACGGTATAGCTAACCTCCTGGCCCTTCCGCTTGACGGTGATGGGGCCGTAAGGGGTGGGCTGGGTTACCTCCACCCATTCCAGACCGGCCGGAATCTGGGGAGCAATCTTGACTTTCCGATAGCCGGGCTCCAGGGCCACAATGCCACCCAGGGCCTGGTAGAACCAGCTGCCTATGCCGTTGAAGCAATTGTGAAGGCGGCTGCGGCGGCCGTCCCAATGCTCCCATACGCCAGTAGCGCCGTTATCTATCATATGCAGGTAACCGGGATAGCCGTGCTGTTTGAGCATTCCGTACATCCAGTCGCATTCCCCGGCCCTGGTCACCCATTCCGTCAGGACGGGAATGCCCACCAGGCCAGTGGCCAGATGGCCGTTATACAGGGTTTCCGTGCGTTCCTTGAGCTTGGCAACCACCTGCTCCTTCAACCCGTCCGGCACCACGCCCACGAGCAGAGGATAAATCATATCCACCTGGCTGCCGGAGGCATAGAGGCCATCATGATAGAAGGTCTCGTGAATCCTCTTCCGCAGGGCTTCCAGCCGCTGCCGGTAATCGGCCTCATCGGCCTCCAGATTCATAGCCTGGGCCATCCGTACCAGCTCCTCATAGCTTTGGGCCAGGGCGCAGTTGTTCACCAGATCAATGGATTCCGGGTCCTGCACATTCACGCCTTCGGGAGCCGCCCAGTCTCCTAGATACCACCAGCGGTAAGGCGGAGTGGGGGGCGTAGGCCACTGCTTCAGGAGGCCGTCCACGGTATAGGCGTCTACGTAATCCAGCCAGTGCTTCATATTGGGATAAAAGCGATCCATGGGACGCGTATCGGCATAATTCATATAAACCCTCCAGGGAGCCTGGACGATGAAACTGCACCAATAGGGACCGCCGCCTGCCTTGTAGGGATTGGGGGCCGTGTGAGGCAGGCCACCGTCTTCTTTCTGGGAATCGGCCCAGGCCTGGAGCCAGTTCAGGAAGAGCGGGCTCACACCGGCCACCGTCTGAAGGGATTGGGCCGATGCATTGCCGTCTCCTCCGTAGCCCAGCCGTTCAATGCTGGCGCAGTCCACCATATAACCGTCGAAAGCCAGGTTCTCCATGGTCCGGAACACCAGGTCGTGGATGGCGTTGAGTTCACGGTCGGAGCTGGTGAAACTCGCGCCCGTTTCAAAATCGGTACGCATCCGGTAAGCCTGCACTTCCTCGGGAGCCTGTTTCAGGCCTTCAAACAGCACATAACGGAAAATATGATGGTTAAAGCAGTTCTGGAAATGGTCCCCTTCCCCGGCGGCGACAAACTCGTCATAGCCGCAGATGCTGGGGTCAAAGCTGTCGGCCGATGCATCGCTGTAGAAAATCTTTACCTGGTCTCCGGCTTGCAATCCGGGCATTTCCACGTCCAGAAGGGCGTTCACCACCTTGCCGAAATCGACCAGCCACTGGTCTTCCCCCACCCGTTCCATGAATACCGGCGTAACGATTTCCTGAATCCGGCAGGGCTCGCACATCTGCATACTGGCCGTAATATTTTCAATCTTAACCACATCCACGGGAGCCCAATCCGGATCGGCCCTGTTATCCAGGAGTTCGCCCCCGAAGCCGTGCGGCCGCCAGTCACCCAGATCGGAATAGCCGTTCCAGCCGCCTTCCCAGGAGGCATCGGTCCAGACCAGCGGTTCTCCGTCCACATCCAGTTCGGCCTTTACCAGGGCGCCGTCATAAACCGCGTCGAAGGTGGCCTTTTTATACCAGCCTGAGCCTATGGCCAAACATAATTCGTTGAAGCCTTTCCTGATCAGATGGCTCACATCATAGACCACTATGAGGGAGCGTTTATCAAGCTGGGAAACAGCCGGCTGCAGCACGGCATCCGACACCTTTTCCCCATTCAGATAGGCCTCGTGATAACCCAGGGAATTCACGTACAGAAGGGCTGTTCCGGTCTTTTTTACCTCGAAATCCTTGCGCAGGAGCGAAGCCCTCCCCTCTCCGGGAACGGCACCAATGTATTCTCCTTTCAGCCGGTCATCGCCAATAATGCCCACTCCCAGGCGCTGCCAGGGACTCCAGGCCGATGCCTTGCCATCCCCATTCCAAACACGCACCCGCCAGCGAGTCTGCTGCCGGGACATCAGCGGCTGTCCGGCGTAAGGAACCATCACCTGCCGGTCACTGTCCACCTTACCGGACTTCCACAGCTCCGGTCCCACTTCTATCTCGTAGGCAGCCTGTTGCATGGGTTGATCAGAAGCAATCTTCCAACTGAAATGCGGCTGGGCGCTGTCAATACCCAGCGGTTCCACCAGTCCTTCACAGCGCAAGTCATACACCTCAAAGGAAGGCCGGCAGGCGGCCAGGGCCAGCAGTACTACAATAGCCAAGCGTGAACATAACTTATTCATATCCAAATATTTATCTATTTACCCATAGGCATTTTAACCCAGGGGAAATCTGTTATATTCTTTTCAATCAATCATTTACACCCACGGACATTATACTCACAGGGCCCAGAAGACCCGAGGTTTGCAATTCATCCGAGGCGGTCCAAGGCTGGATGTTGGTCCAGGTTCCCCGCTTGTCTTCCGGCAGGGCTTCGTCCGCTATGAGGCGGTTGCGCCAGTTGTTATAGACGGTCACTTCCAGCGTATTCTCCCCTTCCTTCACCAAACGGCTGATATCCAAACTGTAAGGGAAGGTCCAGACGCCTCCGGCGGGTTGGCCGTTCACTTTCACATCGGCCACCACCATTACCTCTCCCAGGTCCAGTTTCACGCAGGAAGAGGCCGGGAGGGAGAACTGAGTCTTGTACACGGCATAGCCTGAGTAGTATTTAACCTGGGGATCCGTGCTTTGACTCCAGTCCGAGAGCGTTTCAAATGTCCGGGTAAATCCGGCATTTCCGGCCGATGGAGCAAAGTCCACGGTCCAGGGTTTCTCCACGAAAACAATCTCCGTGGGGTTCGCTGCCTCCGGAAGGGTGGCCTTGCCAAACACCACGAACAGGCTCTGGAGCGCTTCCAGTTTCAGGGTCTTTCCATCCCAGGCCCGGCATTCACCGGTAAGCGGATCCCAAAGCTGGGGCTTCAGGCCGTCCGGAACCCGGAACTCGGGAAGCACTTCCACCGGATCCTCTTCCTGGTTGGCTACGAAATAGATTTCGCCGGCCTTGCCCAGCGTCCGGTGAATAAAGGACACGGAGCCTTCTCCTCCGTACAGGAAATCGGGCTCAACGCCCAAATTGTTCAGGACCGTTTCCAGCCCCACACCATCGGCTATGGTCAGCGGCTCCATCAGGGCGGCCAGTTCCTTTACGCGGGCATCGGCCTCCCCATAATTCTGCAGGCTGGGGGAACGCTGCGGGAGCGGCCCCAGGACGGGAAGGCCCTGTTTCTCAAAGTCATAAATGCATTCCAGCATCTCCGGACGCATGGTTTCCTGCTTGGGAAGCACCAGCACGCGGTATTCCATGCCGCTGTCCAGCACCAGTTGTCCGTTCTGGACCCGGGCGTGGTTCTTGAGCACGTCGGCATTGATATAGTCGAAGGAATAGCCCTTGGGCAATTCCGGGTCGCACACGCCCGTCATCTTGGGCGCATCTTCGCCGATAAAATAAGCCACATCGGCCACATACCGGCCCTGCTGGAGCATCCAGTTGCAGCGGCGGAGGTAGGTCACGAAGGATCCCATCCCATCGTACCAGCTACTGTTGCGGTTGAATTCGTTGCCGAACCAGGCGGCCTTGCCGGGCTGGCGGTCATCGGCCTGCTGGATATACAGATGCAGGAGCGTGGCGTTGATGCCTTCGCAGAAGAAACGGTCCACGCGCTGCTTCATCATGCGCGGATAGCGGCTCCAGGGATTGCCGGCCGCCGTGCAGGATTCGGCCCAGATGCGGTTTTTGCCGTAGATATGGCCGCAGGAAGAGGCCGCCCGGTTCTCTATGTCTCCCAGGGTGCCTTCACTCCAGTATTCGCCGGCTATCTGGTCGCTCTGGCCTCCATATAGCAGGAATTCGCTGGGGAAGCCCCAGTGGCCGTAGCATTCCAGCCAGGTTTCCAGGCCATCCTTATGCGCCAGCTCCCGCAGCCCGCCTACATAATCGTAGGCCACGCGGTCGGCCACCAGGCGTCTCATATCCCACAGGAAACGGTCGCTCTTATCGATACTCCCCACTACGACTCCCTGTAAAACAGGAAGATAAGGAATGGGATTATAACCATAGGTTTGTTCAAAGACTTCGGCCATATCGTCCGTCCAGTTCTGGCTGCCGGTCTCATAGCTGTCTTCCACCACCACCTTCCAGGTGCGACGGTCCTGGGCCGGAATGCGCCGCAGGAGTTCACCCACGAAAGCGTCGTAGTGCTCTGCGAGATATCCCTTGTTCATCTTGTCCACTTCCAAGCCCGTGCCTTCCGGAACGGCCGGGGAATTGGGAACACCGGTGCTCTCCATATAGCTGGTGAGCACGGTCCACTCCCCTTCCGGAACCTTCCAGACCAGCTTGCCATCCTTCAGCTGCGCCGTCAGGTCCACCAGGGCCGATGAATCCACGTAGAGGCCCGTGGCATCGGATTCGGCCGAGGTCTCCCACATATAGTAGTCCCACAGCGGAAGCGGCTCCTGGAACATCCGGGCCAGGGATTTGTCGGCATACCGGTCCACCACCGGAACGTCGGACAAAGTAACGGTAAAGGTATCGTCTGAGGGCTCATCCATCACCAGTTCAAAGCTGGTGGCCGTTTGCGTGGGCAGGGCCAGCAGATAGGGAGCCAGCGGCTTGAAACCGGTGTTGGGATTGTGGTTGTGGCGGTCGTATTCAAAGGCCAGCAGCTCTTCCCCGTCGGCCATCAAATGTAGCGGGGTCCAGCTGTCTCCCGTTCCTTCAATCTTCATGGAGCGCACCGGGAAAGGCTTGCTCAGGCGGAAAACCTGGCGGGTCGCCTTCCCCTCCCGGGTTTGGAAAGTCCAGGACTGGGATTGTCCCTTCACGGCGGGATAGGCCTGGATGCGGATGATCCGGTCTCCGGCCACAGCCGGGAGCGATAGCTGCTGCTCCTGCCCGTTGCCCTTTACCGTCTGGAAATGAGCCTCAACGTATTTCATACTCTGCTCCGGGGTAACCCAGGGCCCGCCGGACTGGCTCCAGCCCGGGCAGTT
>JAEEGG010015934.1_pt1 | contig 15696 bp, 14 predicted proteins | sample 9134161 | NCBI WGS metagenome assembly JAEEGG01 (sample SAMN16246543, study PRJNA631951) | gut metagenome | biome: gut microbiome; feature: rumen; material: CR-attached | host: Bos | place: Iran: Karaj | collected 2018-10
ACTTCTACGACGAATACGACCCATGCCCACCAACTCATGAGCCAGAGCAGAACGCCAAGGTCAAAGACATATATGCCCACAAGCATCGGATTGCGGGAGTATTTGTAGGGGCCGTCGGTCATCAGATGCTTGGTCCTGGGTGCCACTTCATGGTTGTAGGCATCGAAAGGATTGCCTTCTCCCACCTTTTTCATATGTACGATGGACCAGATACTGAGAGCCAGTCCAAGGACCATCAGGATCACGGACGGGATGAACCACAGAAGTCCCGGGGCCCAGGGGAAGGGTTTTCCGGACACCCACCACATAACAGCAGGAATCCCGGCCACAAAGACCAGGAATCCCAGAATATATCCAAAAGCGTTCTTCATGATTAATAGAACTTGGCAATTTCGTCCAGGGGTCTGTGGACCGGGGTATTGGGATCCTGGGCACGGTAACCCAAAGCGATGACGGCCAGGATGGTCTCATTGTCCGGAATCTCAAACAGCTTTCTCAATTCATCGGCATTGCGCATGCCCATGATGAGAGTGTCGAAACCCATGGCGCGAGCCTTCAGGATGAGATAGGCATTGCTGAGGCCATTGTCATAGGCTCCCCAGAGGTCTCCCGTGGCGTCAACCGGATTACCCCGGAAGAAGCCGGATTTGCCCGTTTCAAACGTGGAAACCAGGAAAACGGGCGCATTGATCACGCGGTCCTTGTTGCCGCCGATAAGATCCAGGACAGCTTCGCGTTTTTCCTCGCCGATGGCTACGTAATACTTGCTGGGCTGCATATTGGCCCAGGAAGGGGCGTTCTGCGTGGCCGTGAGCAGTTCGCGGACCTCGGCCTCGGAAATGGTCTTTCCGGCCTCGTAGGCCCGGATGCTGCGCCGGGAAGCGAATACTTCGTCAAGGGTAGGGGACGTTGCCTGATCGCCGCCGCAGGCGACAAGCGCCAGAGCGCACAGAAGAATGGAGATCCTTTTCATACGATTATTTTTAATCCAAGCCAAGTTAGTCATTTTCTTCGCTTCTTGCAACATCTTCTTCGCAATGAATAGTGTCATCACCGCTTTCGCCGCCGGCCGCTTCATCCGCAACGCGAAGGCGTGCCGATGATATATACATGTTTTTTCACTACCTTTGTCTATCCTATAGAATGACACTATGCTAAAACTCGGAGACAAAATGCCTTCGTTCGAGGTCATGGACCAGGACGGGCAGATGGTGAAATCGGCCGACTTTATCGGCAAGAAAACCATTATCTATTTCTATCCCAAGGACAACACGTCCGGCTGCACGGCCGAGGCCTGCTCCTTCCGCGACAGCTACGCGGCCCTAACGGCTGCGGGGTACAACGTCGTCGGCGTGAGCAAGGACAGCGCCAAATCCCACAGCGGATTCCGCGCCAAGCACGGCCTTCCGTTCCGCCTGTTGGCCGATACGAGCACCCAGATGCTCCAGGACTTCGGCGCCTGGGGCGAAAAGAAAATGTACGGCAAAACCGTCCTGGGGACGCTCCGCCGCACATTCATCTTTGACGAAAACGGCATCCTCACCCGTATCATCGAAAAAGTCGATACCAAGAACGCCGCTTCGCAGATTTTGGAAGGTTAGGATTTCTTCAGGGTTCTTTCGGCCAGGTGCATGGCGAGGATGGCCACGGGGATAGTCAGGACCAGCACAATGATCAGCACGGGGACGTTGTTGATGACCGGGAGCATCAGCTGGTCGTAGCCTTCCGGCATTTCCTTAACGGCGGCGGCCAGGGAGCCTTCCGTGTCGAACCACCAGTGCGAGGTGTAGGTAAAGAAGGAGAAGGCAAACGGCACGAAGCTCCAGCGGACGCCCTTGAAGCGGCGGAGTGCCTCGGCAATGGCCGTCAGGCCTATCAGGCCGATGATGCAGGGCGTATCGGCCTCTCCGGCAATGAGGAACACGACAAGGACGAATCCGTTCAGGATGGTCGCGGCGCCGAAGCCTTTGATCTGGCGACAGGTGTACAGGTAGATAAAGGCCGTGATGAGCGGAAGGACAGCCCCTACATAGGCGTAGCAGGCAGGGTGGATGATACCGCTGGAAGCACCCAGGATAAACGTGGCAAAATAGGCGATGGCCATCAATGCGACTTTGACAATAGTTTTCATACTGTAAGGTTAATTTAACAGTACAAAGGTACTGCCTTCCAGGCAGTTAAGAAATCCCCATTTGTTGTGATATTTACATAGCCCATGAATCCAATCTTTTCGTATCTTTGCACGATATGAAACGCGTTGCATGCATAGGGGACAGCATAACCTGGGGATTTACCATCGTGAATCGCCGGAAGTACAGCTACCCGTCTGTCCTCCAGGAGAAGCTTGGCCCGGATTACGAGGTCAGGAACTATGGGTATAACGATGCATCGGCCCGCTTTGATGCCGATACACCATACGTCAGGAAGAGCGTATATCGTGAGAGCTTGGACTGGAATCCGGATATCGTAGTGCTTATGCTGGGCACGAATGATACCAAGTCCCACAACTGGGATCCCGTAATCTTCCGTAAGGACTATTCGAAGATTGTGGAATCCTACCAGCAGCTGCCTTCCCATCCGCGCATTGTCCTCGTTGCTCCTATCCGGATATTTCTTCGCATAAATATCCCGCTGCTGGGCGTCATTCCTCTTACCATGGAAGAAGGCGTCCGTCCCATTATCCATGAAATTGCTGAAGATAAAGGTCTTGAGCTCATTGACCTGAAGGACCTCTTCACCGACTCCACCTATATGATGGATGGCGTCCACCCCCAGCGCGAAGGCGCAAAGATGCTTGCCGAAGCCATCTACAAAGGCATAAAATGGTAAATCCTGTATCGGCCCGACTCCTGAGCCAACAGCTCATTGTTCCGCAGTGGAAAGACCCTGCGGATGTGGTGTCGTGGTTCGGCGCCATGCAGGGGCAGGATTACAAAGCCATGCGATGGGCCGTGGCCATGAGGACGAAAAAGCCGTCTCTTAAAGCCTTCGAGGCCGCATTCAACGACGGGCGCATCATCAGGACACATCTGCTGCGCACTACCTGGCAGCTGGTTTCCGGGGAGGATTATCGCTGGATGCTGGACCTTTGCCGCTCCAAGGCCCTTACCGGGCTTCGCGGCTGGATGCATTCCAACGGCATCGACATTCCCGACGAAGAAAAGGGCCGCATCCAGGAGTTACTGGCCGATATTGCCACAGGAAAGAGGTCTGTCCTCAAGGAAGAATTCGCCGAATCTTTAAAAGAAAAAGGCGTTGTCATGACAGACCAGCGCCTCTCGTATCATCTCCGTCTGGCCGAATATGACGGGCTTCTTTGCTCCGGAGACCTCCATCCCAGCAAAAGGACGCTCGCGCTGACCTCTGAAAAGATCGGCCCCAGGCCTGCCATGGACCGCGATGAGGCACTTGCTCTCATAACCAGGAAGTACTTCAGAAGCCACGGGCCTGCGATGCTGGAGGACTTCGTCTGGTGGTCTGGTCTCAACATGGGCGATTGCAGGCGAGGGATGGAGATCATCAGGGACGAGATGTCCAGTTTGTGGCACAAAGGGAAGGAGTACTATTTCATGAAGGATGCCAGGACAAGGGGTTTCCGCGGCGGCAATGTCCTGCTCCTACCTGCTTTTGACGAATATCTTATCGGCTACAAGAGTCGGCACATAGTCCTTCATCCCAGTCATGCGCCCAAGGCCCATAACAATTCCGGCATCTTCTATAGCATCGTTGCCCTCGACGGAGAAATCGTGGGCAACTGGCGGCCCTCAGAGGCCGATTGTGGCGTTTCCGTTTTCAAGGAAGACGTTGTTCTGCCGGAAGAAGCCCTTACCAGGGAGATCGCCCGGTTCAAGTCCATGTAAGTATTGCAACCCGGTTGCAGGGATTCCGCTGTACCTTTGCAGCGGTATGAAACAGAAAGAACATCTTCCTATCTTTGGCATCGGCCCGGTTTATATCGGCACGATTGCCGCCCTTGCCGCCTTTGGCATCGTCCTCTCCAGGAAGGGTTATCTGGACAGCGGCCTCATCCCCGCGCTGAAGACGCCCATGCTTATTATCGGCCTTCTGCTGGCCTTGCTGGGCCTTTTCATCTGGGGGTACGCCATCTTCCGCTCCCGGATCGATGACGGCATCCTGCACAATCATCTGGTGACTGACGGCATCTACGCCTGGATGCGCAACCCGCTCTATACCGGCTGGATGTTCGTTATCATCGGCATTGTCCTCTGCTTCGGCAACCTCTGGTTACTGGTCCTGCCCTTCATCTTCTGGGCGCTGATGGGCATGATGCTCCGGCCCACGGAAGAGAAGTGGCTGCACGAGCTCTACGGCGCCGAATACGATGCCTACTGCCAGCGCGTCAACCGCACCTGGCCCTGGTTCCCTAAGACGGAGAGCGATTAAATCCAGCAGTCCTATCGTCAGTCCAGGGATATCTACGACGATGTCCTCACACGGTCTACCTGGTGGAGCCGCCTTTACATGGACATCTTCTGGGGCGGAGTCGACGACAACGTGATTGCCCGCAAGGTGCTTTCCTATATCTCCGACGATTTTGACGGCAAACTGCTGGACGTTCCTGTCGGGACCGGCGTCTTCACCGCCTTGAAGTATGCCCGGATGAACAAGGCCGATATTACCTGCCTCGATTACAGCGACGATATGCTTAAACAGGCCAGGGAACGTTTCGATTGGAATGTCCATCTCATGCAGGGGGATGTGGGCGCGCTCCCTTTTGCCGATGGTACCTTCGACTGCGTACTCACGATGAACGGCGTCCATGCGTTCCCCGACAAGGAAAAGGCTTATGCCGAGATGGGCAGAGTTTTACGCGATGGAGGAATGCTGGCCGGCTGTTTCTGTATACAGGGCGAATCCCGGATAACGGACTGGCTGATGAAGAAGGTCCTCTCCCGCAAGGGATGGTTTACGCCGCCCTTCGAGACCTTCGACTCCCTGCGGGCACGCCTCTCCCAATCCTACCAGCTGCAGGAATACCACAAGCAAGGCTCCATCGTCTATTTCCTGGCAATAAAGAAGTAGTGTCTGCTTCACCACCTGCGACCCAAAACCACCTGACCTACGCCATGCCCGACCCTGATCACTCCGTCATGCCCTTCCGGCCATACCATCCGGGCCTGGGCCTGTGCCCTGCTGATGTCGCAGATCAACCCGGTATCGGCCGATTTCCAACGCGACATGGCCCGCGCGCAGGCGGAGTTCCGCAAACTGTCGGCTAAATCCAGGTAACGCCTTCCAGGTCCAGTTCGTTTCCCGGCAGGTTCCACCCCGGCCGCCAGATGAACTTGTAGCCCCGTAGTTCTTCGGGGATGCAGTTCAGAAAGGCGAGCTGCGGACTGCCGTAATCCCCGGAGTCCCCGAAGAGGGTCATGGTCCGGTGTACGTCGTCCTTTTCGTACCAGCCTCCGCCGTGCACCTTGCAGTAGCCGCACCGGTCCCGGAACCAGTCCACCAGTTCCCGGTGCTGCCCCACCATGCCATAGACAAACCTGCCCACCTGCGGTTCCCCCGCCTTGCTAACCAGTACAAATTTCGGATTCATAGTACCGCAAAGATACGCATTTCTCCCGTTGTGAACGAATTGCGGCGCGGATTCCGTCATGATTGGGAATTCGCGCCGCATCTCTTTGCAACGTGAGGGCTTATTATTTTGCTACAAGGTAAATACTGCCGCCCATGTCTTTTTTCGGTAATTTCAGCTGGGTTGCGGGGACGTCCTTGATGCCCAGGAATTTGTAGCTGAAGGCTGCGGCGGGGATGTCCTTGGAGGCAATGTAGGCCTTGCCGTCCGCATCGGTCACGGTAAAGTTGTAGGTCTGCTCGGTGGTGTCCTCGTTGCGGACGGCGATGCAGATGAGACCGCCGTCCAGATCGGCCGATGTCCCGGTCATGTCCACGGTAAGATCACCGTAGGTGGTCTCTCCGCCCAGCACCATGCTGCGCACCAGCTTGCCCTTTTTGGTCGAGAGTGTCATGTTCTTGACGGCCAGCGGGCTACCGCCAGCCGTGAAGCTGATGCGGTAGATGCTCTGCTCGGTCAGGAAGTGGGCGTTGCCGTCCACCACCAGTTCGTCTCCGCTGATGGCGGTCACGGTCACCTCGGCCTTGGCATAGTCGTAATTCTTTTCGATGGACCCATCGGCCTGCAGCAGCACGCCGTTCTGTCCGGTGTAGTCCCACGTTTTGTGGGGGAAGAGCAGGGTCAGCTGGTCGTTTGCGGCGAGAGATCCGGTTACGCTGCCGCTCAGCGTGGCCAGCCCGGCGTTGCCTGCGTCCGGAGTCACATCCAGGTCTCCCAGGTAGCTGTTGCCTTTGTAAACGGCCACCTTCTCACCGCTTTTCCAGAGCGTGCGCAGGGCGGTGCCTTCCAGGTTCAGACCCTTGGTGTCGCTCTCCTTCTGGGCCTTCACGGTGAGTGTATAGCTGGCCACTTCCTCCTCGGCCGGCAGTACGGGTTCCTTTTCCTGAACCAGCACCTCCGCCTTCTGGCAGGCCATCAGGCTCGCGAGAGCCATCATCAGTATGGTAATATTCTTTTTCATGTTCTTCTATGTTATTTTGCAGGGATATATGCTTTTCCGGCGGGAATGGTGTTTTGGTAATATTTGTAGAATCCCCAATCGTTGCTGCTGAACTTGGTCAGTACATACTTGTCATGTTCGCTGTTGTCCACATCCGTGTCAGAACCCTGCAGGTCGTTGGGGCCGACGGTTACATGGGCCTCGTCCAGTCTCGTGAGCAGGATTTGATACTTGTCGGAGAGAATGACCACGGCCGTCCCTTTCGGGATCACGTTACCCTCCGTACCAATGCGGTAGAACTCCATGCCGCTTTCGCCTTCCGCTACCGTATAGGCCTGGGCTCCATCGGGAAGCTTGAGGTCCGAGGCGCTCCAGTAGAAAGAAGTAATATACTTCGTGGTGCCGAAGAACATGCATAGCTCAAGGGTTAAACCTACTTTATCTGAGTAGTATTTTCCATCCCACTTAAGGCAGTTCTCGTAGCTGTCAATGGCTGTGGCGTCGTACGTCCGTCCACTTGTGCCGAGGTTGTTAAATTTGTCAGTTACGAAGAAATCGCCGCACTGCTTATCGCCCAGGGGTGTAATGCAGTATGCGTGCTGGAGGTTGAGTTTGCCGTTTTTATAGCGGGCGAAGCTGGCGCTTTCCGTGTCGCTTACGGTAATCTCGGAAGGATTGAAGAGGGAGTAGCGGATGTCGACGGTATGGCCTGCCCAGCCGACGAAGCCGCCGCAACAGGTGGTCTGTTCACCCAGTAACTTGCCGTTGAAGAGGCAGCCCTCGATGGTGAGGGATTGGTCGTTACCGGAGTTGCTAAAGCCCACGAATCCGCCGTGCGTGCCGTCGCCGTTGACGCTGCTGTTGATGATAATGCTGGAACGGCAGTTTTCGATGGTAGTGGCGCCGTACTGGGCGGCAATGAAGCCGGCGGCGTACTTGGCCGATGTGTTGATGGTACCTTTAACGTACAGATTCTTAATCGTGGCTCCGTCCACGTAGCGGAAGGGTGCGGTATAAGCCTCTGTGGCGGTGTGGTTGAAAGTTATCTCATATTTGTTTCCGTTGAAGGTGCCGGTGAAATCATGCTTGCTGCTGCCCGCCATGCGTGAGATGACTATGTTGCCCTTCAGATTTACGGTCTTGCCGGTGAAGTAGCCCTTTTCATTTTCTTCCAACAGGTCGCAGAATACGTCCCATCCTAACGCGTTTTTGATCGTGTACTCTGAATTGGAATATTCAAAATATCTCGGTTCGGGTACATAGGTTGCATAAAGGGTGACAGGCGTTTCCGGCATCACGAATTCAAATGTGTTCCCGTAACTTGCTTTAAGGATGTGGTTCCCATAGTCATCGGTATAGCTCGTTACGTCATTAGTATAAGGATCCTCCGGATATGCATTGAACGTGACTTTATCGCCTACGACGGCATACGTCTTGTCATCCTTGACGGAGATTATTCCGTGCTTGGTGGGGGCTATTGTGATAGTAGGGACGAACGAGATGATGAGGTTGAGGCCTTCGTAGCTGTCGGTAACCTTTTTGGTGTATTGAAGCGTAATGCTTCGGCCGTGGCTTATGATATTGTATTCCGGGGAAGTCGGATAATGTTTGTTGTTGTACTCCCGCCTACAGAACAGTCTATACAGTAATGTGCCATTGCAGTCGGTTCCGTCATAGACGTATAGCATATTATCCTGGGAGGAGTAGATGTAGCCTTCAACTCTCATATGATAACCCTCCGGGGCTGTAAGGGTAAGGGTCCCGTCGGCACCTTCGCTGGAAGAATGGTTCTCACCGCCGTCGTCATAGCCATGGAGCGTCCTTATGAACGAAGGAATATCAACCGACTTGCTGCCGCTCTTGGGCATGTTAATATAAACGTTGCTCAGGTCTGTACTGAATACCGGGCAGATGGTAATGTCGGTGTAGTGCATGGGGAACGAGGCCGTGTTGAAGAAAGGTCCCTCCCAGTTGAGGTCGATGTGTTCGATGGTTTTGGATTTGTTGTCGTAAACGAGGATTTTACTGAGAACCCGTCCTTCCGAAGGAGTTGCCGTTACCGTGATCTTCTCGCCCACTTTCGCCGTGCTCTTGTCGGCAACCATGCTGCCTCCCGTAACGGGCGATACGGAGACCTTGTGCTGGGTATTGGGCTCGGTAACGGTCACGGTGAAGTCGAGACCGGCGTAAGACTCATCCTGGTACCACCCGTAGAACTCGATCGTCATGCTATTGCCGCTGGAGACGGTGTTGATGTTGATCGGCTCGCCGGAATAAGGGTTACTATATCTTACAGAAGTGCTTTTATTACGTTCTCCGTCATAGATGTCCATGTAGTCTCCGTTGCATGCCGTCATGGTACCCGACAGATGGAGCACGTAGCCTTCGGGAACGACGATATAGAGGAATTCCCAGGAGCTGGGTTTGTAGTCCCCGTCCTTTCCTCCGTCATCATACACTTTGAAGGATTTCCAACCGGCCAGCTGCTCCTCTGTGAGGGTTAGGTTGTGGGTGCCGCCGTTGGCCGGGATGTTGACATAGTGGACACAATCGTAGGGATCCCACTGGATTTCCAAGTTGTCGGCCTTCGCCGTGATGGCGCTGAATACTATAAGGGCACAGAGTGCTGCGATGATTCTTTTCATTTCTATCTCCTCCTATCCGTTTAACAAGTCATCCAGATTCATTTCATAGCCGTAGTCGTCTGTACGGCTGGCTTGAAGGATATGTCCTTCCATTTTTACCTCCACGACGATGGTCGCGGGGGATTCGTACACTACTTTTTTATTTTCCATGTATCGTTATTGTTGGTTTTCTTTTCATCGGCCTCCATCTCCCGCCAGGCCTTGCCGCCCGTGAGAAATGCCAACGCCACCAGCACCGCGACAGCGATGCCGAACAGGCTCAGGAACAGGATGGTCTCTTTTTCCATACGGGGCGCAAAGGTACTTCGAGCGGGAGTTAAGACTTGTCCAGATACGTTAATTTGGCTGTCCAGATGGGTTAATTCTGTCCAAATCCGTTAAATTTTGCGTATCTTTGCGGTCTTATGCTATCGGCAGAAGAATATTTTTTCGGATCGATGACGGCCGTGTTTGTGGTCGTCTGTGTCATGATAGCGGTAGTGCGCTGGTTCCACATGTGCCACCCGTACGACCGTCATCCGGACTACTATTATCCGGGACGCCGGTCGATGACCATCATCTACCTTGTTTCGCTGTTGCTGATCCCGTGCGCCGTCCTGCCTTCCTATAGAGGCGCATGGCTCCTTGCGAAAGCCTATTTTCTGCCGGTTTCGATCTACCTGCTTTCGATCATGCTCTTCTCCTACTTCGCCACGGTGAAGCATTGGCGCAAGTGGCGTCGGCCCACGGTCATCATCGGCATCATCGCCCTGCTGGCCCTGCTTACGGGACCGACGATCGCCTTGATCGGGGGAGACCGCGTGAGCAACTATAGGATCGGCTATTTTATCATCTACGGTTTGGGCATTCTGATGACGGGTTTCTGCGTCTTCGCGGTCACCGTGGTGCTCCGCTGGGTGGCGCGCCTGGATCCGGCCGAGTACTCCAACCCCCAGGACTTCCCGGTCACCTTCGCCCGCAGGATGGTGGGGCTGTTGATGACTACGGTTTCCCTTCTCTGGATTGCCGCCCTTGCAGACAGCCGTATCGTGATGGGTTTGCTGGAAATACTGATGTCGGTTTTTTCTGTTGTGCTGCTCATATCGGCCCTGCACCCTCATCGCCATCAGGAACCGGCGGAGGAAGAGGCTTCGGCCGATGCCGAGGCCGATGACACCGCGCAGGTCTATTCCTACAATCTTTCCCCCGCCAAGACGCGAGCCATCGGCGCCGCCATCCGCAAGGTGGTCGAGGAGCAGGAAGCCTTCCTGGAACCGCACCTCACCGTGCAGGACGTCGCCACCCGCTGCGGCTACAACCGCACCTACGTCGCCGGCGTCTTCAAGACCCGCCTCGGCGGCTTCTTCACCTACGTAAACACGCTGCGTCTGAATTATGCCGATGCCTACCGCACCGAGCACCCCGCCGCCTCCCTGACGGAGATCGTCGAGGCCTCCGGCTTCTCCTCCCGCAGCAGCTACTACGCCGTTAAAGCCAAATTACAGAAATAAAGACGCAGGTCGGGGATGGTATTCGATCTGACCGGCGACGTAACTCTGTCTGACCTGGGACGGGAATGACGGATGATACTGTTACTTGTTGATTTGGAAGGCGAGGGCGACGGGCTCGTTCTTTAGCTTTCCTTTCAGGGAGAGGGTTACTTTGCCGTTTTTGACCGAGCAGGAGGCCTTCTTCCCGTTGTTGAGGATGGTGACGGGGCCCTGGGGGATGTTGCCGGTCCATTCGAGGGTTGCGGGCAGGTCTTCACCTTCCGGCAGCGCATAGATGGCGTAGATGGTCTTTCCGTCCTTGTCGGCCGTGAACCAGATGTTGCCCTCGTTGTAGTTCGGGGTGATGCGGGTAGAGTAGATGGCCTTGCCGCATCGGCCCAGCCATTCTCCCACTTCCTTCAGGCGGCGGGTCGCCTCCTCTTCTATGAGACCGTCCGGCCTGGGGCCGACGCCCAGCAGCAGGGAGCCGCCCTTCGCGGTGACCTCGGCCAGCAGGTCAATGACGGCCCGGGCCGATTTATACTCGGGATGCGGGTCCCATCCCCAGTTTTTGGTAAGCGTTACGCAGCTCTCCCAGGGGTAATCCAGCTGCGTGTCGGGAATCTTCTGCTCGGGAGTCTGGTAGTTCTCGTTCCTGCCGCGGGCGGTGCGGTCCACCGCTATCAGGCCGGGCTGGGCTTCCCGGACCTTGGCCAGGAGTTCGTCCAGGTGGATATCCGGGCCCTTCACCCATCCGCCGTCCAGCCAGAGGATGTCCAGCGGGCCGTAGCCGGTCATCAGCTCCGTTACCTGGTTGTGGACGTAATGCTCGAAGTTCTGCCACCACTCGGGATAGCGCTCCTTCTTGTAATTGGGGTGCCGGTTGGGGGTGGCGAAGTACGGGTTCCAGAACCATTCGCTGTGCCAGTCGGGCTTGGAGAAATAGCAGCCCAGCATGAAGCCTTTCTTCCGGAAACTGTCCCATACGTAGCGGGCTACATCCCGGCGGGGATTATCCTTGAATGCCCATTGGGCAATGGAGAAGTCCGTATACTGGGAGTCGAACATGCAGAAGCCGTCATGATGCTTGGTGGTGAAAATCATGTACTTCATGCCGGCCTCTTTCATAATATCGGCCCAGCCGTCCGGGTCGAAGAGGACGGGATTGAATACCCGCTTGAGGTCCCAGTACCAGTTCTTCCACTGGTCGTAAGCCATTTCGCCGGGACGCTTGTTCCACTCGTGGTCTTCCGAGCACAGGGCCCAGGACTCTACGATGCCGGGAACGGAGTAAAGGCCCCAGTGAAACAGGACGCCGAACTTGCAGTCCTGCCAGTTGTCCAGCTTTGCCAGGACGGCCGGGTCCGTGGGCCACTCATAATCCGATGCCTTGGACTGCTCATGCACGAACGCCTGGGCCCGGAGATCCGTCGAGTTCATCAGAATACCCAGCGCAAGAAGAATCAGGAATGCTTTTTTCATTTTATAAAATAGTTTTCAGGTTGTCTTGGACAATAATTGTCGCAAATATACGAAAAATCCCTTCTCCCTCTCGCCCGGACACCAGACACCCCCTTTTCGTGTCCGCGTGCCAAAATAATAGTGCGTTTTAACCATGGAGATATGGTGAATTTATTTCCCATGTCGCAGGTCAGAGTCCTTTCCGTCGCAGGTCTGTGTTTTTTGGCCGAACTGCGACGGAAATCATGGACTCAGAGCGTATAGCGTCGCAGGTCAGGTGTTTTTTGCAGACCTGCGACGATTTTGCGACCGATAAATTCCTGTTTATCGCTACGGGAGGCCGTCTTCGGCCGTGTACGTACACCGGGGGGGGACAAAAAGTGGCAAAAGTGCACGATTTGACGTATCTTTGAGACATGAAAGTACCCCAACTGATAGTTATAGCGGTTCTAGTGGCAGCATGCCGGCAGGTGCAGCCACTTACCTTATATTATGACAGGCCGGCGGCGTTCTTCGAAGAGGCGTTGCCGCTGGGGAACGGCCGGTTGGGCGCCATGGTGTATGGCGGGACGGAGGCCGAACGTATTTCCCTGAACGACATCACGCTGTGGACCGGAGAGCCGGAGCAGGAACAGGACGAAGACCGGACGTCCGTATTAAAGCAGGTGCGGGCGGCGCTGGAGGCCGAGGACTACCCCAAGGCCGACCTTCTGCAGCGCGGGCTGCAGGGGCATTACAGCCAGAACTATCAGCCTCTGGGTACGCTGTGGCTACATTTCCCAAAAGACAGCATTACAGACTACCGCCGGGAGCTGAACATCTCCAACGCCACGGCGCGGGTATCCTACAAGAGGAACGGGAAGGCGTTCACGGAGGAGTATTTTGTATCGGCGCCGGATTCGGCCATCGTGATCCGGATCACGTCCGAGGCCCCGATTGAAGCGGTCATCGGCCTGGACAGCCAGTTGCCGCATGAGGTCACTGCCCAATACGGTATTCTCCGCAGCAGGGGTTACGCCGCCTACTGCTCCTATCCCAATTACGTGGATGTGCCGGAGCATTTCCTCTATGACCCGGATCGGGGCATTCACTTCCTCACCGAAGTGTGTTGCCCGCAGGCTGTGGCCGAAGACGGGAAGTTGCATATAAGCGGAGTAACGGAAACGGTACTGGTGGTGAGGAACCGGACCGACGAAGCCGACTTTGGGGAGATAAGCTTCAACTGGAAAGAGCTGAAAAAACGGCACAAAAAGGACTACAAGGCCTTTTTTGACCGCGTAGAGCTATACCTGGGAGCTACTCCCGACAGCATCAAAGCCCTTCCCACGGACGTGCAGCTGAAGCGCTACGCCGACGGAGAAGCCAACCCCGAACTGGAGGCCCTGTACTTCCAATATGGCCGATATCTGCTCATTGCATCCTCCCGCACGGAAGGCGTTCCGGCCAACCTGCAGGGCTTGTGGAACGAGAGCATAGAGCCGCCTTGGAGCAGCAATTACACCACCAACATCAACCTGGAGGAAAACTACTGGCCGGCCGAAGTGACAGCCCTTCCGGAAATGCACGAACCATTGCTGGGCTTCCTGCACCGCACGGCCGCCAACGGAGCAAAAACCGCCCGGGACTACTACGGGGCCGATGGCTGGTGCCTGGGCCACAACAGCGACATCTGGGCGATGACCTGCCCGGTGGGCCTGGGCAGCGGAGACCCTTCCTGGGCCAACTGGAACCTGGGCGGAGCCTGGCTGGCCACGCACATCTGGGAGCACTGGCTGTTCACGCGCAACCGGGCCGATTTACAACGCGACTACCCCGTGCTGAAAGGTGCCGCCGAATTCTGCATGAGCATCCTGGTGGAAAAGGGCGGAGAGCTCATCACTTCGCCGGCCACCTCACCGGAAAACCTGTACGTAACCCCGGACGGTTATACGGGTGCCACCGCCTATGGCACCACGGCCGATCTGGCAATTATCCGCGAATGCCTGCAGGATGCGCTGGAGGCCGCCAAAGAGATGGGGGACAAGGAGTTTGCCACCAGCATAGAGGCTGTGCTGCCTAGACTGAGAGGCTATCATATCAGCGCCAAAGGAACGCTGCAGGAGTGGTACCACGACTGGGCCGACCAGGACCCGCAACATCGGCATCAGTCTCACCTGATTGGCGTATATCCCGGTCATCAAATCCAAGCCGGAAGCCCGGAAGCCGAAGCGGCGCACAAGGCGCTGGAGGAGCGTGGCTTTGAGACCACCGGCTGGAGCTGCGGCTGGCGGGTGAACCTGTATGCCCGGCTGGGAGACGGCGAGAATGCCTACCGGATGTATCGGCGCCTGCTGCGCTATGTGAGTCCGGACGGCTACATCGGCCCCGATGCCCGGCGCGGCGGCGGTACCTACCCCAACCTGCTGGACGCGCATTCGCCCTTCCAGATTGACGGCAACTTCGGCGGCTGTGCAGGCGTTGCCGAAATGCTGCTCCAAAGCTCGCCGGAGGGCATCACTCCCCTCCCCGCCCTGCCATCGGCCTGGCCGGAAGGCTATGTGAAAGGCCTCCGCACCCGCACAGGCCAAACGGTGGATCTGTATTGGAAAAACGGAAAACTCTCCAAGTTTACCGCTTATACCCCGCAAGGGAAGCGATGATGGGAGCAATTTGGGCGTTGTCCTTCACGGGAATAAAGGCTTCGGAACCAGCGCCGGTTACATATAAGCCCACGGGAGAGCCGGAGTGGGAGCCGTAGCTGAAGCGGTAGCCGGCAGCACGGTCCAATACCTCGAAGGCGTCGTACACCAGCTGGGGATTCACAGAATACAGATTGACTACACCCTGGGTTTTGTTGCCGCCTTTGCCGAAGGTCTTTTCATAGGTATCTTTCAGTTTGGCTTCATCGGTCTGGCTCACCTCAACGGTATCCCAAAGGCCCAGATACTCCTTGGCGAATGCCTTCACATCCTCCCAGGAAGGTGTTTTGTAAGGTTTATCCTCCGGGAAGAAAGCTTCCCCAAAGCGCTTGGTAACCCCCACGATAGACAGTTTTTGACCGGCCAGCAGTTCCGGATGAATCTCGTATCGGCCCGCCCCCAGCATAAGACCGCCGGTCTCGTGGTCGGCCGTGACCAGAATGAGGGTTTCCTTGGGATGCCGGGCCAGAAATTCCAAGGCAAGATCAATGGAATTGGCCATGTCTGTGAGCTCCTGGAAGCACGCGGCAGCGTCATTAGAATGGCCGGCATAGTCAATTTTTCCGCCTTCCACCATCATGAAGAAGCCCTTTTTGCCGAAGTTACGCTCCATATACTCAATTCCCGCCTGCACAAAGTCCGACAACCGGGTGTCCCCTTCCTGCCAGTCTATGGCATAAGGCAGGTCTTGCTCTTCCTTGCCGCTCAGGCACAGCACACGGCCCGAAGCCTGGGCAACGGCCTGGAAGTCCGGTCCCCTGAAGATAGATATTCCGTTATCGACCGCCATATGTTCAAATTCGGCCGGAGTACGCTGCGACCGACGGTTCATAATGAAGCCCGCGCCCGCGGCAAAGTCCACGGAGGAGTTGACATACTGGGTGGAAATATCTTCATAATT